>Ga0209633_10006374_pt1 | contig 10107 bp, 7 predicted proteins | sample Cruoilmetagenom1_FD_187290 | JGI IMG/M metagenome (GOLD analysis project Ga0209633, IMG submission 187290) | Oil polluted marine microbial communities from Coal Oil Point, Santa Barbara, California, USA - Sample 1 (SPAdes) (version 2) | ecosystem: Environmental > Aquatic > Marine > Oil seeps ... | reverse complement strand
TATTTTAGGTGGCCCAGAGGTCAGTTATACACCTTTTAGGGTAAATTTAGATGTTGCAGATTATATAATACAAGGGGAAGGTGAAATTCAGTTTTACACTCTTTGTAAAAATATACTTGAAGAAAATAAGATTGAACAAAAAATATTTTATCCTCAACTTTTAGATGTAAGTACAATAGAACTTCCATATAAATACTACACAGATAACGATATTCAAAATAGACATATCTATGTGGAAGCATCTAGAGGTTGCCCTTATAATTGTGAATTTTGTTTATCTTCTATTGATAAAAAAGTACGTTATTTTGATGTAGATGAACTTATAAATGAATTTGAAATATTATGGCAAAGAGGTGCTAGAGGGTTTAAATTTATTGATAGAACTTTTAATCTTAATATTGAAGTTGCTACAAAACTTTTAGATTTTTTCTTAGCTAAAAAGGAGGGATTTACTACCCATTTTGAAGTGATACCTGATAATTTTCCTAAAACTTTGCGGGAAAAAATAAAACTATTTCCAAAACATAGTTTGCAACTTGAAGTTGGTATTCAAACACTCAAAAAAGATATTGCAAAAAATATCAAAAGAACTTTGAATATTCCTAAAATAAAAGAAAACTTATCATTTTTAGAAAAAGAAACAAATGCACATATTCATGTGGACTTAATCATAGGTTTGCCAGGGGAAAGTATGGAAAGTTTTGGAGAAAATTTAGATACACTTGCTTCCATAACACAATGTGAAATTCAAGTGGGAGTATTAAAAAAGCTTTCAGGAACAACACTTAATCGACATGATGAAATCTTTGGAATGATTTATAGTGATATTCCCCCTTATGATATTTTATCCAATAATTTAATCCCTTATAAAGAGATGCAAAAACTAAAAAGATTTTCAAGATTTTGGGATATTGTTTACAATAGTGGAAATTTCATAAAAACTTTTGAACTTTTAGTGGAAAATAAAAGTGTTTTTGAAACTTTTTATCAGTTTAGTAATTGGCTTTATGCTCAAACATTCTCTACTTGGCAAATCTCACTTAATAGAGTTGCAAAGTTTTTATTTGATTTTATTGTAGAAGTTCAAGGATTGGAAGAACAAAAAGTTGCTGATATTTTGGTTGCTGATATTTTAAAAGTAAATGGGAGAAAACTTCCTAAATTTTTAAAAGAATACAGTGATATAACAATTCGTTCTAATAATGATACTATGAATATAGAACTAAAAAATAAAAGACAACAGAAAAGGTAAACTATGTGTTTGGTTATAAGTGGTATTTTTGGTTATTTAGCTTATAGTTTTTATATAGATGGAGCTATTGCTAACGCTTTGATAAATGGTGGTATTGCTTTAATTTTTATAGGATTATTAATACGCAATATACTCAAAACAAAAAAAGAGAGAAACTAGTTCTCCCTTTAGAAATATTTATTGTAACTATTTTAAAGTGTAAATTTATTTTTTAATTTAAAAAATACAATTATAGCTCTATATTGTATAAACATAAACGGCAACATAAGGATAAAATATGCTAGAGATTTTATCTCCACAACTCCATTCATAACAAGTCCCATATTTATAAAAAACATACCAAATACAAAAAATGCAACACCTGGACAAATTAGAGCAAAGCTTATAGTTGACTTATTATCACCATCAATATATGTTTCAAAATATCCAAGTTTCTTCATCACAGAGTAACCTAACATACCAAAAATAAGTTGTAATGCAACAACAAAACTTGTAAGTGTAAATAGTGAAGCTTTCTCTAACTCTTGTCCAAAATTATGGTCTAATCCAAAACTTACTCGTACAAATGTAATACCAAGAAGTGTTAAAATTGGTATCATAATCCATAAAGATGGGCTAGCTTCTACTGAGATACCATGTTCAAACATATTTTTAAATCCAAGTATAAGTTTGATAGTCACAAGAAGTATTGAGATAGATGCAAAAAATATCGATCCAAAAATCCCAATAGCATTTATAACAATATTATGACTCATAGCCCCAGGTGCTGCAAACCCAACTGCTATCATAGAAAATGCAAAAATAGAGATCATCTGAGATAGGTTATTGTTTTTTGTAAAATCAAAATTACCTTTAGTTAATAATCTTCCAAAATAAACCATAAAAAACTTAATCCCAAAATACCCAACAGTAGCAAATCCGAGTAAAGCAAATGGGAAAAGGTACTCAACAATACTCCATAATCCTGGTACAAAAACTGCACCTAGTACAAAACATACATTTATAGTCATGGCAAATGTAAGTGGCATAGTCATTAAAGTAACTTCAGCATTACTATTTTTTAAAGTAATGTATGCTTCTGTTTCTTTGAAAGCTTTGTACTGTTTGATATTCCACATCAACAGTTTGAAATGAAAATAAGCAAAAACAATTATAAATACCAAAGCAAATGCTGTAACAAATGAAAGCCAATCTCCTTGCATAAGTGCTAGCATAACATGGTCATATGTAGTCATTGGTGTTTTCGGATGTGGAATCAAAAACAACAAATACATAAAAAACGATACGGATAAACCTCCAGCACTAAGTGCTGCTAAAAAATACAGCGGAGAGTATTTTTCTTTTAATAACATCTAACTTCCTTTTTTTTTACTAAACTGTGTGATTTTATCTTAAATAAAATTAAATAAATATTATAAGGTAAAACTATGGGTCAATTTTTTCTTCATTATAAGAAAATAAATTTATAATATTATTTAACTTTAACATTTTTTACTATATTTTGCATTATAAATTATCAAAATCAACTGTTACTTCATCAATTTGACTTTGAGTTAAATTATCTTTTGCATACTTTAAATGAATATTCTTATTAACAAAAAACTTTACTAAATCTTTATCTAACTCTTCATCTTTTGCCATAAATGATAATATTTTCATAGATGTATTTAATGAGTTTGCATTTTTATAAGGTCTATCATGTGCTGTTAGTGCCTCAAAAATATCTGCTACTGCTAAAATTCTTGATTCAAAGCTTATCTCATCTCCTTTTAAACCAAATGGATATCCACCACCACAAATTTTTTCATGATGTCCCCCTGCAATTTGTGGTACATTTCTTAATTTTTTGGGATAAGGAAGCGAAGCTAACATATCATAACTGACTTTTGCATGATTGTTAATAACAAATCTCTCTTCATCTGTTAAGGTTCCTTTTTTAATACAAAGATTTTTCACCTCATCTTTTGTTAAGAGATTTGTTCTTTTCCCTTCTAATGTAATTTGATGTTTTGATATATCAATAATTCTTTCAATTTTATCATCAAACATAAATTCACCACCAGTATTTGATTCTTTTATAAATTCTAAATCATCATTTAGTTTTTCAATCTCTTTTTCAAACTTTTCTTCTAAAGTATCTTTTTCATTTTGATTACAAGATAGTGACTTCTTTAGAAAATCTAACTCTTTTTCTTTTTTTAATAATTCAAACTTTACTTTTACTGTATTAATCCTATCATAAATAGTTTCTAATTTTTTTGATTTATCTATCACATATTCTGGTGTAGTAATTTTCCCTATATCATGCATCCAAGCAGCAACATCTATCTCTCTTAACTGTTCTTGGGTAAAAAATTTATTTTTATATATCCCTTGTGTGTCATTATTAATTTCTTGAGCAATCATTGTTGAAAGTTCTGCTACTCTATTAATATGTCCCGCTGTATATTTTGATTTTTCACCAATTGCAGTTGCAATAGCTCTCATAAATGCATTTAAAAGTTCTTCTAAATCTTGCGTCAACTTTGTATTTGTAACAATTACTGCTGCTTGAGAAGACATAGATAAAATGAGCTTTTCATCATCAGATGTAAACTCACAAAAATCACCATTATCGTCTTGCTTATTAATAAGTTGTAAAACCCCTATAACATCATTTTCATGATTTTTCATTGGTACAACTAACATTGACTTAGTAGTATATCCAGTACTACTATCAAATGCTTTTGCACCTTCAAAAGTATATTTTTTTGAACTATACACATCAGGGATATTAATAAGTTTGTCATTTAATGCACAATGTACTGATATATTTATATCATTTGGTGTTCCATCTTCATAATACAGCTTTAAATTTGGCCAAGGAACAGGATCATAGATTCCCCCTAATCTAAAATTTAGAGAATCAGTTTGAACAGCTGTAAATTGTAATGATTTCTCATCATCACTCATTAAATAAAATGTTCCTGCATCTGCATTTGTGAGTTTTTTAGCAACAGTTAGAATTTTGTCCATTAAGATATCTAGATTTTTTTCACTTGTTAGTGCATATCCTATTTGATTTAATTCTTCCACATAAAGATCTCTTTTATATTGAACAGAAGTAACTATATTTGTGGTAATATCTATTGTATCACCATCTTTTAAAATTACGATTTTATTTTTTTTATCTTCTAATTCATTTAACTCTTTTTTAATTTCATCTATAAAAACTGGTTTTAAATGATTAATATAAATCACCACATCATTTCGTTGTAATTTATTTTTTATTTGTTTTTTAAATAGTTTTGGTGTTAAATGTTTGCTCTCTAAAGCAAGGGTATCTAGTCTAGAAGGAAATGAAATATCTATTACAATAGAATGAATACTATCATTATTATTCACTTCATCCCAAATATCATCACATATATATGTATCTGAAGTAAAAAAGATTGAATTTGTATTTTTAGTTATTACATACCCACAACTTGAATTGGTATGATTATTTTTTACAGGTTTAATTTTGCAATCATCTAGTTCAATAATTTGACCAATTTCAATCTCTTTAAAAATAATTGCTTTTTCATTATTACACATAAGAGTAATTTCATGAAAATCTGGCCAAATATCTCTATTGAAAATAAACTTTTTTAAATTATCTAAGGCACCTTTTAAACCATAAATCACTATAGGTTTTTCTCTTACTTCAAAAAAAGTATCAATTAATAATGGAATATCTACAATATGATCAAAGTGAGTATGTGTTACAAATATATGATTAATATATTTAGCATCTTCACCCAAAGGAGATAAAACATTACCAGCATCTATAATTATATTTTTGGATATTTGATAACAAGTTGTACTACTTTTGTCACTTTTACCACCATAAGCTCCTAAAATTTTTACTGTATCTTTCATCTTAAACCCTACCTATTCTTGTATTATATCAAAAACTTGATATAATAATTACATCTTATTTATAAAAGAATTACAGTTGAACTTAAATAAAAACATATCAAAGCTTATCATTTATACTATCGTTTCAACTATCATATCTTTAATGGCTATAACATCATACCTTTATCTTCCAAAAAAATTAAATACTTTTGATAATATTTTACGAGATTATATGTTTACTATAAGAGGGCCTATCCCTGATAGTAAAAATATAGTTATTATTGATTTAGATGATAAATCATTACAAGAGATTGGACAATGGCCTTGGTCAAGAGATATTGTCTCTAAATTAATTAATAATTTAACTCAAAAAGGTGCAGCAATTATCGGTTTAGATATTGTATTTGCAGAAGAAGATAGAAGTTCGCCCCATACACTTATCAAAAAAGTAGACTTTAAAACCAACAATATAATTTTTCCAAACTATGACAATATTTTAGCACACACAATTGCTAACTCTCCTGTAATATTAGGATATCAATTTCAATTTGGTGATGAAACATATGCAACTAATATTTCTCCTCAAATACCTGCTATTTTTATTGAAAAGAATAGAAACTTTGAAGATACAGATTATGTGTTAAATGCCAAAGGAACTTTATTAAATATTCCTATAATTCAAAATAATGCTTACTCAAGTGGTTTTTTCAATAATATTCCAGATGCCTCTGGAACTATTAGAAGTGTACCTTTAGTTATAAGATATGATTTAGAACTTTATCCATCTTTAGCCTTAGAAGTTCTAAGAGCTGCCCTTGGTATTAATCAAGTTACAGTAAACTACAATGAAATAGGAGTAAGCACTGTAACTTTAGGTGAATTTAAAATACCAACAGATAGACACGGTAGGTTACTTGTGAATTATAGAGGAGCTGAAAAAAGTTTTCAATATATCTCTGCTGTTGATATCCTAAATAACAACTTCAATCAAAAAGATATAGAAAACAAGATAATTCTTATAGGAACAACAGCAGCTGGACTACAAGATTTGCGTTCAACTCCTTATGATTCAATTTTTCCAGGAGTTGAAATCCATGCAATGTAATTGATAATATTTTAAATAAAGATTTTCTACATAAACCTGCTTGGGCAGATGGTGCAAATATAGTCCATATAGTTCTCATAACATTTTTTCTCATATTTTTATTAGGCTTTACAAAAGCTAGTCAAGTAGCACCAGTTGTAATTCTTTCTATAGGAATAGGAAGTTATATGCTCTACTATTTACTCTTCTATGAAGGTATAGTTTTAAATCTATTCTTCCCTTTATTTGTCACTTTAATATCTACCATATCTGCTTTAATCATTGATTATTTTTTAGAAACAAAACAAACTATGCTTATAAAAGAAAAGTTTGCAAACAAAGTCTCTTCTAAAGTTATGGATGATATCTTAAAAAATGAAAACAATGCTCTTCAAGCAACCTCAAAAGAGATTACAATATTTTTTAGCGATATACGAAGTTTCACAAATATTTCAGAATCAATGCCAAATGCTAAAGTACTTATTGACTATCTTAACCAATATATGAATCCAATGACTGAAATAATTATCAAAAAAGAGGGAACTATTGATAAATATATAGGTGATGCTATCATGGCTTATTGGAATGCCCCAATTGATGTTCAAAACCATCAAGACAAAGCCTTACAAGCAGCCATTGAACAAATAGAATACTTAACAATACTAAATAAAAGTCTCCAAGAAAAAAATATGCCACTTATAGATATTGGTATTGGACTTAATTGTGGTACTGCAGTTGTTGGAGAGATGGGTAGTTTAATAAGAAGTGACTATACAGTTATAGGAGATTCTATAAATTTAGGCTCAAGACTAGAGTCCCTTTGTAAATCTTATGGTGCAAAAATTATTATCTCTCAACACATGAAAGATGCACTAAAAGAAGAGTATATTATTCGTGATTTGGACTTTGTTCGTGTAAAAGGGAAAAAAGAACCTATTAATATATATGAAGTACATACCAATACTTTAAAAGGTGTAATTGAAGAGGAGTTAGAGCTTTTTCATAAAGCCTTAATACTTTATAGAGATTCAAAATTTCCTGAGGCACTTCAAGTATTTAAAGAGTTAAAAAATCTTGACAGTACCATCAACAAAAAAGCAGTAGAACTCTACATCCAAAGATCTGAAGAGTTTATCCAAACCCCACCTATAAATTTTGATGGAGTTTATACTTATACTACAAAATAAGGTTAGTTAGAAGTAGCGTCAAATGTACCTTTTGATTCTTCTCCATATCCATCATCAAAGTTAAAATCACCACTTACATATTCAGCTGCACTTCCACTAAATGTACCAGAACCTGTACCTCCCCAAATACCTGAATACCCAGTAACACCATTTGGTCCAAGAATATCAAAACCACTTCCATCTGCTTTAACAGTACCTGTTATATTATTTATAGTATCTGTCATTAGTACGCCACCATTAATATACTTTGCAGATAAATCTGCTGAGATATTATTTGTACCAAAATTAACAGTCATAGAAAAGGTATTATTACTATTATTTATATAGTCTCCACTTTTAACTCCAGCTGTATAGTGCGCCCCTGATACTTTTCCATCATAAGTTGCTGTGTGCGTTGCATTTATAATATAATTTGGATCAGTTTCTAAATCTATACTTTGTTCAACATCACTTAAAAAAACCTCTTCAATATCTTCTGGATCTTCATTCCAAACTCCCCACCCAATACTGTTTGACTCAGCTATTTGGACATCAAAATCTTTCAATTGTATCTCTTTATTAATTAAAAATCTAGTATCTTCATCTAAACCTTCTATATCTTGTGGTGTTAATTTTTGTACTTTAAAGTCCGTATCACCAGCATTCATATCAACAAATTCACCTGCTTTTATAATTACAGTTTTTCCTGTTTTTAAATGTGTAACTATTATTTCACCTTCAATACAAACTATTCTATCTCCTATAACTGCCATTTTACTTAAAATTTGTGTTCCACGAATACCTATTGAAGAAGTTTTAGATTGAAGTTTAAACTTATTTGGGGCTATTTTTCCAATTTTACCTGTAATGGTTCGAAAAGTACCTTTTAATAAACCAAATTTTACTTCATATTTTTGATTTTTTGCATCATATAAATAATCATGAACTTTAAAGTTTGAATTTTTTCCAATAGTAATAACAGTATTATCATTAAACAAAAGTTGTAATTTACTTTCATCTTTAGTAGTGATTTCATCACTTTTTAAGATAGTTGTTCCAACTTGTACATTGAACTCTTTACTATCTCTTACTATTACAGCATCACCCTTTAATGCAACAATTTTTCCAATATTTGCCATAAGTGGCATTATAGCAATAAAACACAAAATTAAAACATTTCTTACCATTGAAATTTCCTTATATAGCTTAGTATTACAGTATCTTTATCATAATCATAAGCATCTTGATTTGAACTATTATAAAGTCTAGAAACTCTTAAATTTATAATATTATTCTTTTGAAATGTCTTAGATACACCTATACTTACTCCGTGAGTATTATCTTTTCTTTTGGATGCAAAAAAAGTATCACTATCATCATACCTTGTATTTGTATACTCATATGCTGTACGCAATGCAAAATCATTATCAAAACTAAATATATACCCAATATTTGACTGTAAAATATTTTTGTTGATATCTGTTCTACTACCTTCTTTTTTTCCATCAGAGGCATAACTTAAACTAGCATATAATTTATTGTAGTAAAAATTAGTTCCCAGTTCTTTTCTTGTGAAGTCTCTATCTTGGCTCACATCTTTGTCATAAGATATTTTTTGATATTTTAAATAAGGAGACAAAATATATTCTTCAAATATTTTAAAGGAATATTTAGGGGTAATCGAGTACACCATAAATTTGTCATTTTTGTTTTCTCCTGGTATTACTTTATCTATTGAAATACCAAGTGAATATTGGGCTTTATTTTCTAAATCATTATATATTAAAGTTGGTTGATAAGAATAAAATACTAAATCAGCTGCATTATAATCATTAAAATCTTTATTGTAAGCTACAAATTTATTTTTTACTGTTAAAGGATTGTTTTTTAATTTTTTTACTAAGTCTAAACTCACATATTCTATATGTCCATTTTCTGACATTGGTTCTTGACCTTTTACAGTTATGTTAGAAAAACCTGGTAAGGTATACTCAATATCATCTAAACCATTGTTTACATTATCTGTATATTGCCACCCTATCATAAAAACTGCAAAAATATTAGAAAAAGTTTTGTCATCTAAAGAAGCTAAATATATTTTAATATTTTCCTTAATATTTTGAGGTACATCATTAGAATTTAATACTACAAGCAATTCTTCTTTTGCTTGTGATTTAAAGCCTAATATATATAAAACTTTTGCAAATTCTAATCTTGCTCTATGAAAATTTGGGTTTTTAATTAATGCTCGTTCAAAAGCTGCCGTTGCTTCATTGTACTTTTTAAGTTTAACGGCACTCATCCCTAAATAGTAATTCACATAATCATTGTCACTGTATTTATGAAAGAGTTTTTCAAATTGATTATAAGATATCTCATAATCTTCTGAATAATAATGGGCTTTTGCTGATATATATTCTCCACTCGTAAGAACAATACCATCAGATATTTTTTCATTTGCATTTAAAAGAATAGTAAATACAAAAGGTATAAGTAGTAGTCTCTTTATGTTTAACATTTGTTTTCCTTAATGTTCTTTTAAATTCTATCTTAAATAAAATAAATTATTACTTATTACCTAAATTTTTTTACTATATATTAGGTAAATCCGACCATTAAAACTAAAATCTCCAAGTAAACTTTAAGAAGTAGAATTATTCTCATAAAATATTTTACTTTTTTTATCATTAAATACAACTAGTTTAATAGAAATAAAACCTTTTTAT
>Ga0209633_10006373_pt1 | contig 10107 bp, 10 predicted proteins | sample Cruoilmetagenom1_FD_187290 | JGI IMG/M metagenome (GOLD analysis project Ga0209633, IMG submission 187290) | Oil polluted marine microbial communities from Coal Oil Point, Santa Barbara, California, USA - Sample 1 (SPAdes) (version 2) | ecosystem: Environmental > Aquatic > Marine > Oil seeps ... | reverse complement strand
CCAGAATAATCGGATCAATCTTCCCCATATTAGCCTCAATAAACTTCAACAATTCCGATGTTAACTTTCTAACATCCTTGCTATCCGGCGGAATAAAGACGATCTCATCGACTTTTCTAGGATTACGGATAATAACGGGCGCTTTACGTAAGGCACCGCAATGCGACGGATTATCCATCAGTCCCTCGACAACCTTTCCCTGAACGTTTTCAAGCATTTTAACATTAAGCCGAAACTTGCCTGCACGTACTTCCTTAAATAAGGATTGCAGCGCCTCATTGTAATTCAGAACCTCACGCTCTGTATCACGGATCGTCGATTTCCGGGTCTTAAGCAAGCGCTTCACATCCGTAAGTGGCAGGGGGTTGCCTTCAATACTCGTCGAGGCATAGGAAGACAGCTCCCTGGCATCAAGCTCTAGCTTGGCGGCATCTTGAGCGCTCAACGGGAAAGATTTGATCTCCCCTAAAGACTCACCAATTTCACGAATGGTCAGGAGAAGTTTATTGCTAATGGTGTATATAGGCTTCCAGGACATAGCCTTAAATTAGCCGATAACTAGCCGTAAATCAAGGTAGAAATTGGCCGTAAAATAGCCTTAAACTGGCCTATAGTCACTAACCACTAACGAGATCCATCTTAAGGAAATTGGTATCTTTTTGTTATTTATGATTTATTTTTATTTCTTGGGGGTGGGTGTCCGGTTAAGCTTTACGAACGCGGCGAAGTTCATCTAATATTCCATCGGCGAAATACTCCAACCAGTCTGAAAAATCTACCTCTTCAGCCAGATCATAATAATCACCCTCTAGACCGACAGCCTTAAAGTAGCGCGTGACGTTGTAATTGTAATAATTTTCAAAACTGAATATCTCGAATAAATTCAGCCCCGCCTTTCCTAATATCGCCGTTGTCAGCAAGCGTGTCGTTCGCCCGTTTCCATCAATGAAGGGATGAATAATGACACAGTTTGTACTTCTGCACGTCTGGTTTGGTCACCCATTTTCACTATTGTGGATTTCTTATAAGCAATATTTAAATAACGAACAACATCTACATTTAACAATTGATTGCTTACACTCGGCTACACACTCTATCCAAGCTTAAGAACCTTTACCCTCAGCTGGCAAACTGCTAACCTCCCCCCCCAAGACCACTGTGAAGACACTAACGACTGGAAGTCGATATAACATCAAGGACACCACTATGGCCATCCCCTCTGGCATATTACCCTGCAACCACCCTCTCATCTCGTACCGTATTCCTCTGTGTACTCATTATGATCACGCTATAAAATCTCAATAAGGAAAAACGACACATGGAAGCGTTACACCAGTTGCTCTTTAACACAGCGCCCCTTGCAGATATGCCCGTTCAGGATGACTATAGCATCAAGACCTACGCGATTGTCGATGCTGCTGCGGATCAACAGCATTACCAGCAACTCCTACGAATGGATCTTAACTATGCCATTCTCTTCAAAGATGAAGATGCCAATACCTTGCAGACGGTCGCTCCTTATCTGATCGAACTCGGTGCCAAGCAAGAGTATACCCAGTGGTTACTCAAGGAGCACTGGGGTACACACAGCGTTATTTATCTCAAAAGCCATTATGCACTGGAACCGTTGGCCCAACACTTTCGACGTTACACGAAAGTCGTTATTGACCCACGAGAGGGTGACGACCACATCCTGGCATCCGAGGGCTTTTTTGCGTTTTATGATCCCAGGGTGCTGAAAACTTATTTCACCTGCCTGACCAAGGAACAAATGACCGAATTTTGTCAGCCTGTGATCTGTTTTAGTTATGAGGATGAAGAGCAGCCCAACCACCTGTTGACCAGTTATCTGAAAAAATCAGGGGAGCAATGGAGTACGCTTGCTACCTCCCTCGATGCCGTCGAGCTGCCAGACAATGCCTACGACAAAGGGACGACAGAAAGCAAAGTTGAACTGGATGATGATATCGATGTGCCGATCATGCCGGTGATCTTCACCGTCGCGCAACAAGATGCATTTGGTGAGGATGCGCAACGAAAATTTTGCCGTCAATTACTCATCGATTTTCAATCCCATTATGACATTAGTCCTGACGATGAAGACAAAGCGGTTTATTATGCTAAAGAAGCCGATAGGCTTGGGCTACGTTCACCTGCCACCCAAAGCCACTACATTGTCATCGCCCTACTCATCAAAGGCAGTCCTGTTAAAAAAAGTCCTCAATTAAAACAGGCGTTGCAACAAGCCACGGGAGAGAAACAGCTTCTACACATCCTAAGCCAAGCCGAACAAGAATTGGCCAAGCACAGGGAAGCGGCTTATGCCAGGTAAACACCCATTCGATCTGCCTAAATATCAGGACACGCAAACACGAGTATCCAGCAGTATCAGTGGGGGTCAACATGCCCAAGCGGCTGTACAGCCGCGATATCCACATGACCCCATAGAGCAACCGACCCACAAACAACCCGATCTGCGTGTCATCAATGGTGGTAAATCATCCCAGAGCCAGGGAACCAGCAACCCTAAGTCTCAGGCCATTCCCAAGAGTGTACTCAAACGCCTACCCCCTGCCCTATTGCCGCACCCTTTTCTATGGGCGGTGGTATTAACCGTTGCAGCTGGCTCCGTCCTCCTGAAGGATGACGAAACCGATGTCATGACGGGGAAACCCGTCGAAGAAACCGATCATGATGATAGTGTTAACTATCTTGTTAATGAAATACAAAATTATGACCCTGACTATACCTACCCTCATGATAATGATGAGGCCGGTATCAACTTCCTGGCCAATCTACTGCATTATGTGAAGTTGGAATATTATAATAAACATCATAATGCATGTCGGCAGGATTTTGATCCAAACTTGTTTGCTAAGACGGTCAGGGATTTGGATGCCAGGGAAGACATTTTAAATACGCTTTATGGGCAGACTGATACGGGTAGTGAAGCAGACCGTCTACTCAAAATGGAGTACGAGAATTATAAGGCGAATGGTGGTACATTGGCTTATGATGATTGGGTGGTGTTAGACAAAGGTAGTGACAACTTTTTAGATGTTCCAATTGAAGTCAATCCATCTATCGTAAAGCAAGAGTCTGGCGGAAGTTTAATTTATCATGAAAATTTTGGCGGTCACCCAGTAAGCAAACATGTAGGGAAAACAGACGCACAATTAATTGATAGGTTCTTAACTGAGCCCCATATTCCAAGTTCATCTAGTTTCACTAATTTGGAAACAGCAGATAAAGCAGTAGGAGAAGTGCTCATCGAAAACAGGGAAAATATTCAGTCTTGGTTGGCTGGTACAGATCGTCAACTACCTTTGTCGATGGACTTAAATTACAGCGTGGGCAAAAAGGCACTAAATGGCTCAACATCAGTTCAATCAAGTACTACCGCTTTTGTTTTGCTCAGACGAGATCCATTAATGCCAAACGGGTACCGAATCCACACAGCTTACCCAGAATAGGAATTATTTATGAATAATGAAGCGTTAAATTATTTTTTCAAAGGCTACTTTCATCAAGATTGGTTTTCTGAATATGGGACATTTGAAAATGCTGTACGCGATTTTTGTGAAAATGAAAATGAATCAAAAGTTACATTAGTTAAAAGGGCATTAAATGAATTGATCGAAGATGGAAATATCACAGAACAAATCATCTTGGATCATGGAGGTTATGTTCGACCAGAGGCATTTGAGCTTACTACAACAAATTGGTTAAAAAAGGTTGTTGAGATTATGAACCCGTAACTTTCTTCTAGATGTTATTCAGAATATCAGTCAATAAAGGTTGATATAAATTGAAAAATAAAATGAAACGTGTCGATGAAAATCTATTGGAATTTCAGGATGACGCTTTAACCTACATGGGACAACCATTTACAGGAATAAGCGTACTTCAATATTCTTCGGGAAAACCTAAAAAAGAGCTAAATTATCGTGATGGTTTTCCAGAAAGGTTGTGCCGAGAATGGTATGAAAATGGACAACTACGGTCGCAGTGGGTAGCCTCTAAAGGGGAAGCGCCTGCCAAGATAACAGAGTGGTTTGATAATGGTGCGATTAAGTCAAATAAAATATCTGAACACGGCGTTGAACTTGAATATAAAGAATGGGATTTGTCTGGTGCAATTGTACACAGCAGAAAGCTAGAAAAAGGGTCAGCGATGCATAATTTCCTTGAACGAATGAGAAACATTAAAAATAAAAGTTAGATCTTTTTATTGTATATTGCCTACGGCCCGATCTATTTATAGTATTATTTCGAATAATAAGAAACCTGAAAAAAGCTTCAAAACTCATATATACACCGTCTATAATGAAACTACATTGACAGGTAGAGACATAAGTTGGCTTGATGCCATTTTGTTTTTAGCACTCTACAAATATTTAAAACTTAGGAAAGTCACATAGCTTCTTTAATTTTTTGTCGGACTAATTGGTCCGCCATGCGCGTAGTCTCAGGCAAACGATACTTGGGTGATAGTTTTAATATCCATTCGCAGGCAGTATCCAATGAAATACGATGCCCTATAGAAACATAGACAGGCTTAACATTATCTTGGGTTCGTAAGATATTACCCAATATTTCATCATGATCAATAAGAGGGGCAATAGAACCTCTTAGAATATCTGGTAGACCTGCCTTACCAATCAATTGAGTTTTTCCACAACCAATAGTTGGAATATCAAAAATCAACCCTAAATGACAAGCCAATCCAAAATGCCGCGGATGCGCAATTCCTTGGCCATCACATACAACCAAATCGGGTATACATTTTATTTTAGAAAATGCCTTAATTAGTGGTGGTAACTCCCGAAAAGAAAATAAGCCTGGAATATAAGGAAATTTTGCAATATCTTCTGCTACTGACGATTCTACAACTTCTAGCGTAGCAGTGTCTAGAATTACAACTCCCGCAACTAACCTGTCACTCCCTTCCTGATAAGCAACATCCACACCTGCTACTAATTGTATATCATTAAATTGATCTTTTTTAATTACTTTAGCAGCAAGCTTTTGTTGGAGCTGTAAAGCAGAATGCTCAGACAGATTCCAAGGATGATTAATAACAGATAGCATAAAATAATAACTCGTTAAGTATAAAGTCAGAGTGTAATCTGGCAAGTTATATCTTCAAATCAAGAAAAGCGACAGAGGTCTCAACCTAATCTTACCACCCAATATCACTTGATTTAAACCTCAAAAAACACCAATAGTAAAACATAAAACTAGTCTTTCGATATCAAGATGCACACTTTAAGCAAGAAATAACCTGGTAGAACATATTAACATTTTTAACACATCTATAGTTGAAATTCAGTCTGCGTATATATAAAAAATAAATACGTTCCGGCCTAACTTCCCCTAGTAGCATCAGTGCTGTTCAATTTACCCAAGAAGCTGTACAGCCTCGATATCCACATGACCCCATAGAGAAACCGACCGACAAGCAACCCAACCTGCGTGTCATCAATGGCGGTAAATCGTCCCAGAGCCAGGGAACCAGCAACCCTAAGTCTCAGGCCATTCCTAAGAATATACTCAAACGCCTACCCCCTCCCCTAGTGCCAAATCCTTTTCTATGGGTAATGGTATTAACCATTGCAGCTGGCTCCGTCCTCCTGAAGGATGACGAAACCGATATCATGACGGGAAAACCCGTCGAAGAAACCGGTCATGATGATAGTGTTTACTATCTTGTTAAAGAAATACAAAATTATGACCCTGACTATACCTACCCTCATGATAATGATGAGGCCGGTGTTAACTTCCTGGCCAATCTACTGCATTATGAGAAGTTGGAATATTATAATAAACATCATAATGCATGTCGGCAGGATTTTGATCCGAACTTGTTTGCCAAGACGGTCAGGGATTTGGATGCTAGAGAGGACATTTTAAATACGCTCTATGGAAATGGGCATCAAGATGATATGCTTAAAAGAGAGCATGACATGTATCAAGCCAATGGCGGAACATTATCGCGCGCTGATTGGATGTCTAAAGGTAAACCAGATGCAGCGTCAGGGAGAAGTGTTCCCAAAAAAGAGGCTGGTTGGTTTGAAAGCACTGCACGCAATGCCACTAGAAATCCTCATAGTGATAAGCTAGTCTTGGGCCACTATGCTCATGAAGGAAGCAGTTACCAAAAAGTTGCCTCACACTACGAAGCAACTTACTTTAAGGTGGAAAATTGGAACGAGGTTACCAAGGGACTCTCACAAGATGAGATATGGCGAATTAACGAAATTTTCCTGACCCAGCAACTACGCCAGGGAAAACAAGTTCTGTTTTCGTATGATCCGTTAAAAGCAAAGCCAGGCTCGTTTTTTGAAAAGGAAGTGTATTTCATGCAAGAACTGGGATACCGCTTTCAACAAAAAAATCAGTGGACATGGGAGGCTGTCAGATGAACAATAAAAACATTCCATCAGAAGAAGATTTTGCGAAGGCCTCTACAGCTTTGAAGCATCGATCGAGAGGATTGAGCCAAGTACGAGAAAAAATTCTTACTCGTTTTCAAAACAGCAGTGAACTACACGAGTTCTTCATTCTGGATTCCTCAGAGCAATCTTTTAGGGCATACATATTTTTCCATTCGGAGAGACAGATTGAAGAAGCTGAAAAATCTGGATTAACGCTCAAAATAAGAAATGCAGTTTTCAACGAACTAGAGAAAGCTGGCAGGGGGGACAGGAGTATGATCAAGGTCAATTTCGAGCTTGATAGCCACGAGAATATTAAGCGCAAATATGATGGCAATTACTACAATCGCCTGCGCTAACAATAACTCACCAGAAAACAAATACCACTTGTACTCACTGTAATTTTCTTCTAGATGATGTTCAATATATTAAGTGAGTAGAGGTTGATATATATATGAAAAAAAGTGCTAACGAGACATCCATCCCAAGAAGTTTTTAATAGTTAACTATCTCAGTAGGTTGACCGTGTGTTTATCATGGGTGTCTCGGTTGACGCCAGGGCGCACTGTTGATCAACTGGTCAAAGATGGATTCATTAAGGAGATTAAGTGATGGGTAATAAGCACGAAACAGTCGCAGCTGGGTTTAACAAATCTTCTGATGTGCCGAAAGATGACGATTTGTTCTACAGATGCTTAGATTGCGGTGGAATCATCCCATCAGTACCTCCTGGCAATATCGGCTGTGAATGTGGAAATATATTCATTGATAAAGATTATTGGAGGATAATTGTTACAGACTTATCAAAATTGGAAGTCGTAAGGAAATTGTAGTGTGTTGTTAATCTAGACAAATATCCTATAAACCCACAGATCGTCAACTGTCTTTGTCGATAAATTCAAATTACAACGTGGGCAAAATGGTTATAATGGCTATAAATGGCTCAACATCAGTTCAATCAAGCACAAACGCTTTTGTTTTTCTCAGACGAGATTCATTAATATCAAAAGGGTACCGAATCCACACAGCTTACCCAGAATAGGAATTATTTATGAATAATGAAGCGTTAAATTATTTATTCAAAGGCTACTTTCATCAAGATTGATTTTCTGAATATGGGACATTTGAAAATGCTGTTCGCGATTTTTGTGAAAATGAAAATAAATCAAAAATTACATTAGTTAAAAGTGCATTAAATGAATTGATCGAAGATGGAAATATCACAGAACAAATCATCTTGGATTATGGAGGTTATGTTCGACCAGAGGCATTTGAGCTTACTACAACAAATTGGTTAAAAAAGGTTGTTGAGATTATGAACCCGTAACTTTCTTCTAGATGTTATTCAGAATATAATAAAAACGATACGCTTCTAGAATTTACTTTGCCAATTACGAATCAAACAGTATCCATCGAAATCACAGGGAACATAACGATAGTCTGAGCTCCATGGAGATATTCAATTTTCCTCACTAATCACCATGAAGCTCTTGATGATATAAATACAAATCTGAGATATTAAAACTTGTACCACAAACCAAGGTATATAGAATTGATGAAATTTTAATTGAAACATGGGAATCCAATAATGGAGAGTATTGATTTAGAGAGTCTAATGCATTTCAAAATATAGAAATATGGTTAAAATCGCAAGTTAGCAAGCATTGGAAACTACTAAGCAAATGAAAATCTAATTACCAAAAATATGAGTCGGCAGATGGTATTTTTTAATATTAGAAACAACTGCTTTTCCAGCAGGCTACTGCGCTACAATCTTAATATGATGCTAACCGCATGCTAGTTTTAGTAATTATGGATAATTGAATAACATTGTAATATTTAATAGATGAGTAGGTAAGCTTGTATTAAATCAGCTATTACTACAACATCATTAGGGGAATGCAAACATAACATGGAAACGCTTAAACACACACTTTTCAAACTAGGTTACAGATCAATATTTTGGTTTACTATCGGTTACTTTTTAATATATGTAAAAAGTATCGCTATGCCGGGGAGTGGAGAATATATTGGAATGGCAGTCGATGAAATTTTAAGCAGCAAAACTACTTGGAATACTTTTGGTATACTAGGAGTCCTTGTTGGTTCAATCTCATTTTTCTTGCACGAATTATCGATGTATTTTCATCAAGATAGTATCTGGAAAAAAAATATCCTTAGAATGTATTCCGCCTGTTTGGTGCCTACAAAAGATTTGGTCTTTGTTACCTACGATGTAGGTTGCTTAGTTCTGTCACTATTTCTGTTTGGTTATTTGAATTTATTACCCGCCGACGAAAAGAGCATGTCAACTAATTTTATATTTGGTGTCTTTTTTACGCAATTTTCGTACATTATATTTCTTGTCGGCATTATGGGCGTTTTTATTCTACGGCTTCCATTTATAGCTCGAACCAATAGATTTTGGTCAAAAGAATTTATCCCATTGAGATTACTAATTGCTAGTTCCATTGTAATGTTTATAGCGTTTATAGGATGGACATATTGAAAAAAACTTATGCTAGTAGTTATGCGGCCACCTATTAACCCGTCTACAGTACCAATATCAAATAACTGAATATGAGAATTACTTAATAAAAATACACGAAAACTTTTTTGATATCTAGGGTCAGAGCACAACACAGTTTCTACTAATATTAGAAACATCTGTGTTCCGGTCCCCACTTATTCCTATTGAGGAAACTAAAGCAGCATTCAACTTTGATGAGCGAGCTATTAACTATTTGGGGGATAATTGATAATGAATACTGAAACAACTAAACGATGGATAAAAGCTGGTAAGATCTTGGCACAAGACTCAAATGCACAAGTATTATGCCCAGTATGTCATGTAGAGACACTAAAGATTATAGATGTAAAAAATGAAAAGAAACCTTTAGAACTAGAACGACACATGATATGTGGTGCTTGTGGAGCTCGTAATTCTATTCGAATAGTGCGTCCTCCTACATAACTTTTCCAAACATTCGCATCTCGTGTCGTACACAAAGCTGTTTTTAATATTAATGAAGACCGTGTCCCAACCCCACTTATCCCAAATAACTAAATATACATACAAAAAATTAAATATTGCATTTTCTGAGTAAAGAATGAGTCAAAAATGCAATTTCGAAATGGGACCACTAACGAGACACCCATTTTAATAAAATCGGTAATTTCCTATTATTTATAACATCTGGCTGCACACGGTGCACCCTACAGAACACAGCTGTAGAATGCGTATTATCATTAGATTTTTATGGCGCTTGTTTATTTTCGGTCACTGAATTTTTCTTATCTTTTTTGAGCAAACCATCTCGGTTAATACCCAACAGGTTTTCAGTCACATAAATCGGCACTATAAAATACAACTCCGACAGACTTGATTTGAGGATCACATCATCATTCAAGCGATAATAATCATAGCTAATCTCATCTGCGCCTACCTGAATGGTGTAATGCGTATCGGCCTTCTTGTCTTTTAGTTGGTTAACCTTATCGGCATCTGCAACAGCATTCACTTGTGGGTATTCAAGGGCATTGATTAATTTATCCAGCCGGGTCTGATCGATACTTTCATTTTCCTGCTGATCTTTGAGGCGCCAGTTATCTGCTTGTGAGGTAACGATGAAGTCGACGCCCTGGATTGTGTCGATCCCCTTACGCACCT
>Ga0209633_10006372_pt1 | contig 10108 bp, 10 predicted proteins | sample Cruoilmetagenom1_FD_187290 | JGI IMG/M metagenome (GOLD analysis project Ga0209633, IMG submission 187290) | Oil polluted marine microbial communities from Coal Oil Point, Santa Barbara, California, USA - Sample 1 (SPAdes) (version 2) | ecosystem: Environmental > Aquatic > Marine > Oil seeps ... | reverse complement strand
ATATTTTAATTTTTACAACTTGAATATACCGGCTTCAAAACATTATTTTGGATCATTCAGATCAAATGGATATATCATTGCTGCCAATATTTTTATACCTGAAAAGTATAAAGCGACCCTCTTTTTACTGCATGGTTATTTTGATCACACTGGCATTTTTAAGGATACCATCCATTTTTTTGTAAAAAAAGGCTATGCTGTTGCAGTTTATGATATGCCGGGACACGGGCTTTCGTCCGGAAAGCGGGCTTCAATAAGAGATTTCAGGACTTATTCATCTATTTTAAATGATTTTGTAACTTTATGCCAATCTAACATTCCATCTCCTGCCCACATCATCGCCCACAGCACGGGCTGCTCTGCTGTTATTGATTTAATTTTGACTACTAAAAATGTCCCTTTTGACAAAGTCATCCTGGTTGCTCCGCTTGTACGATCATATGGCTGGTATTTTTGCAAAGCAAGTATTTTTATATGCAACCCGTTTTTAAAAAATGTAACAAGAAAATTCTGCACAAATTCTTCAAACAGCTCTTTTTGTGAATTTGTTAAAAACAAGGATCCGCTTCAATATAAAAAAGTTCCTTTGCAATGGCCCAAGGCTCTTTTTGAATGGAATGAATTAATTCAGGATTACAAAGTATCATCCAAAAAAATATTAATAATTCAGGGAAAGCTTGATAAAACAGTAGCCTGGAAATATAATCTTAAATTTCTTAAACAAAAATTCCCGAATCTAAAAATAAAAATGATTAAAAACGGCAGGCATCATCTTTTAAATGAAGATTCTGTACTCCAAAAAAGAATTTTTAACCTGATTTCAGAGTTCGTATGCAAGTGAACTCCCCCCTTTTTTTTTTATCAATTTTCGGCATCCTTCATTAAAAGCCAAAAGTAGTTTACACTTTTTAATATAAAATTGCACTTCTCGTTCCCATGCTCCAGCGTGGGAATGCATACCATATGGAAGTTCCCACGCTGGAGCATGGGAACCAGGCAAGAACCAGCATCTAAAAAGTGTAAACCGGTAAATGAAGGATGCCCAATTTTCCATAGAAAAGGTAACTATTATGCAACTTGAAAACAAAACAGCTATAGTGCTTGGAGCAATAAAGGGAATAGGGAAAGGAATTGCTTTAGCTCTTGCAAATAAGGGTGTAAAGGTAGTTTTGACTTATTTTGACTGGGAAGATAGCCTTGATGCTTTAAAGCATGATTTTGCAAAAACCGGTATTGATCATCTTATTGTAAAAACAAACCTGCTTAAGACAGAGGAAATCCATTCTTTGATCAATAAGGTCAAGGAGCGCTTTGGGCGAATTGATATTCTTGTCAATAATATTGAGCGGGGTGGATGGCCTGTGGTTCACGGACATTATACACAGGAACAATGGGAACTTGAACTCGCAACTACACTGATGGCCAAGCGCTGGGTCTTTGAAGAAGCTTTGCCATTGCTGAAGGTATCAGGAAGCGGGGTTGTTATAAATTTTTCCTCAATTGCTGGTCTTGTGGGAAGGGCAGGGCCGGCAAGTTATATATTTAATGAAGGTTATTCTGCTGCAAATCGGGGTGTATCCCTTTTAACGGAAACCTGGGCGCGAATTGGAGCTCCTGATGTACGTGTGAATGAGATAATGCTTGGTATATTTGAAACCAGGCACGGAGAAAAGACAAGGGGCTGGGGTTTGTTGACAGATGCTCAAAAAAACGCACTGATTAATCATACCCTGATTAAAAGAACCGGTGCTGTTGAAGATGTCGTTAAAACCGTTCTTTTTATAATTAAAGATGCTCCTTTTATGACCGGATCTGTAATAAGGCTTGATGGAGGCTATGTATTGGGAGGGGAAAAGGTTGAACCTATGCCGGAGGGCGTGGTCTGATGGATTTTGTTTTTATGCCCCATATATAAAATTTTATCCAATCAAAACCTAATTCCATCAATTCTCTATCGTCTTTTTTGATTTTTTTCTTTATTTTGTTGTTAACCTTATATCTTTTAAAAAAACTGCTGTTAAAAAGAAAATCACGAAATATATCTATATTGTATGCGGCCATAAAAGCCATTTTAGCTTTTGGGCCTTTATTTCCCTCTTTGCCCCAGGGATCAGCCTGAAACAGACTTTTTATTTCAGCCCACTTTGCGGTCATTTTGTTATATAAAAGGGCATCCTGATCCTGTGCCCAGGTTTTTGTTGTCCATGTTTTGTTTTCGTGCTGACCAAGGCAGAAATCAGGTGGTCTGAAAAAATGAACAGGTATGGCCCTGTTTTTTTTCTGGTCTAAAATAATGCCCTGCTCCACAGGAAATGTACGGCAAGTATCCGGCCTGTCATGATATACCATACAACCCGATTTGCTCAGGAAGGGGCATGCTTTTTCTGCATCTTCTCTCATTTTCAATAATACTTCAGGGAAATGATTAGATGGTTTTAACAGAATGTCAACGTATTCATCTATAAACTTGTCGGATGAAATATTCAGACAGTTTTTCAGCCTGATCACATCATAGGGATATAGAAAAAGATTTAAATTTCGACAGCAAAGATTAAAGCAGGGCAGGGCGGAGTGACACTGAAATGAGAATGTGTCATTATCTTTAATTCTTTTGCCGGGCAAATTAGCCATTTTTTCAATCTCAATACTTTTCATATGCTTTTCACCAGTTGCTAATCATTTCAGCAATAGTCATTTTGATTTTTTCTGTTATTCCTGCAGTCTCTTTTAAGTCTTTTTCAAGACCGGCCATTTTTTTATAAAACGGTGTTCTGTCAAATTTATAATATTTTTTTGAGGCGCATAGTTTCGTAAATTCATCGCATCCGGGACTGCGCCTTATACCCCGGCCAGGCATGTTCAGTTCATGAGATATCCCGTGCATTCTGCATATCATAGGTCTGAAATGATAGATAAGGCATAAGCCATCAAGATTAAGGGGGCACATGATACGTGCTGTTTGTTGATTCTTATCTGCTTCAGCTGTTAGCTTTAAAACTTCCAGGGCTTTTGTTTTGCCATCTGATCTTATATCAGCATCCAGATTGCCGAATCCTTTTTTGATATAAAGATATTCAAGCAATGTATGATGATAAAAACGCGTAAGGCAACAGTTATCCAGGCATCCGGTACATGTAAAACCATAATATTCAGCGGCCTGATTATACATTTCATCCATATTAGCATAAATTTTTTCTAATCTGTTAAGGAAAGGAAGAAATTTATTGAATTGCAAATTTTTTATTCTAAACATAACCGGCAAGTTTTTTATCAAACCAAAAATGAAGGGAAAAAGATTTTTTTATAAAGATACAAAGCATATCTGTCTGTCATGCTTGATATCAAGTCACATGCCATTTTCTCAATAGGCCTGTTCTTGTTTGTAACCTGTAAATCCATGTTTTTAAGTCTTTTTAAAAGTTCTTCCTGATTTTCCAAAAAATAGCTATATAGTTCTGAAAGGATTTTTTTTGATTTAACGAACTCCCCGTGTACGCGCTCGGAACGATAAACTTTATCATAAAGAAACTTCCTTAATTCTTTCATGGCTGTCGATACGTCATCACTTACCTGCAGGTGCATTTCACCGTTTAAAATATGACTTGAAAAAACAAGATCTTTAACCATTGTTGTTGCCCGTTCGGAATGTGAGCGGCCAAGCACCTTTTTGCATGACTCCGGAACCTGGCTTTCTTTAATTACTCCGCTTTTTATGGCATCATCAAGATCGTGATTAAGATATGCCATTATATCCCCTATTCTTACTATTCGTCCCTCAAGAGTGCTGGCTGTTTCTGCAGGGTCGCTGGAAATGACCTTCCCGTAGCCTTTGGAGTGTTTTAATATTCCATCTCGCACTTCATGAGTAAGGTTTAGTCCTTTCCCGTTGTTTTCCAGCAAGTCTATAAGGCGCAAGCCCTGTTTGTTGTGTGAAAAATCAGGAGAATAAATTTCCTGGAGGCAGTTTTCACCACTATGGCCAAAGGGCGGGTGTCCTATGTCATGCCCCAGGGCAATGGCTTCGGTAAGATCTTCATTCAGGAACATGGCGCGGGCTATGGTTCTTGATATTTGAGATACCTCAAGTGTATGCGTCAGGCGGGTTCTGTAAAAATCACCAAGGGGGGATAAAAAGACCTGGGTTTTGTATTTTAATCTTCTGAAAGCATGGGAATATACAATCCTGTCTCTGTCCACCTGGAAAGAAGTACGTATGGGGCATGGGTTCTCTTTAATCAGTCTGCCTTTCGATTCAGCGCTTAGGCAGCCAGCCGGAGACATAAAACTTTTTTCGCGATTTTCGAATGTTTTACGTATTGTCATAAATAAATTATAACCTGTTTAAAGATAAAATTCAACCATCTAATGCGGCAAGTTGTAGTTTTGAGTTTTAGGTTTTTCATTCAATGCATTTCTTGATTTTCTCCTTTGTTTTTAGCGGAGAATGGTGATATAAATAAATTTATGATAAGGAAAACAAGTATCAAAGATATTAAATTGATTCATAAACTTTTACTGCTATACGGCGCCAAAGGGGAGTTGCTCCCCAGGCCATTAAGTGAACTGTATGATCATATAAGGGATTTTTTAGTTCATATTGATGAGCCAACTAATACTTTAACAGGTTGCTGTGCTTTGCAATTTTGCTGGGAAGATCTTGCTGAAATTCGATCTTTGGCTGTACGTCCTGATTATACAGGGAAGGGGATAGGAGCCGGACTTGTGGAGGCTGCTCTTTCAGAGGCGGAATCTTTTTGCATTAAGGAGGTTTTTACACTTACCTATCAACCTGAATTTTTTAAAAAATTTGGTTTTGAAATAATAGACAGGTCAAGTCTGCCGCTTAAGATATGGGCAGACTGTATCCTGTGTGTAAAGTTTCCGGACTGTGATGAGACTGCCATGATGAAAAAAATCAGGAGTAAATAACATTCAAAGGTATAGGCGGATATTCCCAAACCCCCGGTTTAGGGCAGAGGTGTTGTCCGCCTACTGAAAGCCAGTTTAAATCGGGTTTGAGTTCTCTTAATTTTCCGTCATCAGGAGGTCTGGACTGGCTGGTATAGGCATAGGTGGTTTGAAAAACAGCAATTCCTTTATGCTTGTTGCGGGTAATAATATAATTTTTGATGAATGTTTGCATCTTCATATTATTATCCTTTGCTATTTGTTCAATCTCGTTCTCGTCAAGTTCCATCAGAATAGCCTTTGAAACCCCTCTTTCGGAAATTCTGATAAGAGCTCTTGATTCGCTGCTGCCGGTGTAAATGGTACTGATGCATGGGATTCGTTTTAGATATTGGGCGGCAACAATAGCTGCTGTTCTTCTGCCCCCAACCATAAAAGGCTGGCCATAATATTCGAAATATTTTTTTTGAATATCTTCTGCATATTTGTCGCCTTTTTCATAAAGATCTTTTGAAATATAACGCAGGTTTTTGGCCAGAGCTTCTGCGGCATCAGCAATTGGCCAGTCGATTCTTACATGAAAATGGGAGAGACTGTATCGGTTTTTTGCTTTGGCATCGAAATTTCTTTGAATAAGCAGAGCATAATCGACAGGAAGCAGCGCTTTAAGGAAGTCGTAAAAATGTACGGATTCAAGGTATTTCTGGTTTCTGTCGAATGTATTTGTCAGTGGGAAAGCTTTGGAGCGGAGTAGATTCTGCTTGGTGGTTTTATTTACATCGAAAAATCTGATATATTTTTTATGATCAGTCGGTATCGACTCTTCTATAAAGATTACCAAAAAAGCATTTTGATATTCATATTCAAGATCCGGTATGCGGGCTCTCGGTTTTAATTCACGTTTTTCTACAAAAGGGTAAGGAACTTTTTTTTTAATAAAGTTATTGTAGGAATCAATAAGAGAATGTTGAAACATGAACTGATCCAGTTCATCTCTCAAGAGTTCATAATAAGAGCGTCTCAAGCGGTCTGATTGACTAAGTTCTTCTCTTACACCCCAGAATGCCAATTGTTTATTCCTTTCCTGTGAATTTGGATAATATTTTTTCTCTATACAGAAATACAAAAAAAATTGAAATAATGCATAAACTGGAAATTAAAGCAAGCATTAAATAATTTTTTTCAAAAAGTGATGCTCCATGCAGGCTGAGTAATAATGTTCCAGGCATACGTCCTATTGATGCCAGAATTACAAAAACTTTAAAAGGCATTTCAGTTATCCCGAGAAAAAGGCAGAAATAATCTTTGGGAAAACCTGGAAAAACAAAGAGAACAAGAGTTGCAAAAATACCATTATGTTTTGTAAAAGCATCCATTTTTTTTAATTTTCTGAGGGGAATAAGCCGCCTTATGTAGCGTATTCCCAATAAACGTCCAATTAAAAAATTAATGCATGAACCCGCTGCAAGGCCGGCGCTTGAGTAAAAAAAACCTTGTGTTGTTCCGAACAGATAACCACCTATAAAACCTGTGGCTTCTCCAGGCAGAGGTGCAAAAATTACCTGCAAAATTTGAAACAGAATAAAAACAACAGGAGCCATGACTCCAAAAGATATAATAAAATTTTTAATTTTATCTCTGTTTGTGATAAAAAAATAAAAAGTCTTGAATTCTTCCCATAATATATCTTTATAAATAAACCCCAATATCATCAGCAAAGTAAAAATAATCAGAAATACAATAATTTTTTTCCAGCTTTTAATTTTTAATCTCCTGAACTAGGGTTCGCTCAACAATAAGTTGGCAATTTTAAGTGTTGAGGTGCCCGTCTAACAAGGCGCGAAAACGCAAGAATATCAGGATATTCTGAGTTTTCGCAACGCAGTCAGGCGGGATGCATCGGCACTTAAAATGTCAAGTTATTTTTGTGCGAGCCCTTATTCTATTCGCTGTGATCTATGAGGCTATCCGAAAATAGGCATTTTTTCTCAAATCAAGGCATTTTGAAAAAATAACCGGAGGCATATAGTTGATATTCCGAGGATTATTTTTTCAAAATAACGCAGAGTTGGGGAAAAAGGGAATTTTCGGATAGCCTCATGGTTTTTCAGCTCTGTTTAGTGCTATGACCGCAGGGAGTGTCTTTCCCTCCATAAGTGTAAGAAAGGCGCCGCCTCCGGTTGAGATGTATGTCATTCTATGGGATTCTCCGGTCTGGTGAACGGCTACATCAGTATCTCCGCCTCCTACAATTGTAAGTGCATAAGAGTTTGCCACGTTTTGCACCATGGCGTTTGTGCCTCTGGAAAAAGCATCCATCTCAAAGACTCCCATAGGTCCATTCCATATTATTGTTTTAGCATTATATAATGCCTCGGAATATAATAAGGAGGTGGAAGGCCCTATATCCAAAGCCATCCAATTATCCGGGATTTCCTGTATAGGCACAACCTTGATTTCGGCTCGTGCATCGAATTTGTCAGCAACTACTGCATCTACAGGCAGGTAAAATTTAATTTTATTTTCTATTGATTTTTTTATAATATTTCGGGCTGTATCAAGAAGGTCTAACTCCACTTTGGAATTCCCAACATCAATCCCGGTGCTTTTAAGAAAAGTATTTGCCATGGCGCCGCCAATTATCAACTTGTCCACATGATTTATCATATTTTCAAGAGCTTCAAGCTTGCCTGAAACCTTTGCCCCACCTATAATAGCGACAAGGGGACGGTGAGGATCGGACATTGCCCTGGAAAAATAAGTAAGCTCTTTTATTAGAAGAAAACCGGCACAGGAAACAGGTGCATATTTGGTGATGGCGCTGACTGATGCATTGGCTCTATGGGCGACTGCAAAAGCATCGTTTATATAAATATCACATACAGATCCCAATTCTTTTGCAAAAGAATCATCATTCTGCTCCTCTCCAGGGTGAAAACGTAAATTTTCAAGAAGGAGAATATCACAAGGCTTCATTTCCGAAACCAGTTTTTTTACATCAGATCCAATACAATCGGGAGCCAGCGGCACTTTGTGCTTTATTATCCTGCTTAAACGTTTGGCTACCGGTAACAGGCTGAGTTCAGGCACCACCTTTCCTTTTGGTCTGGCCATATGCGAGCAGATAATCAGGCTTGCATTGTGATCAAGCAGATATTGTATAGTTGGTAAAACCGATCTGATTCTTGTATCGTCGGCTATATTTTGATCCTCATCATAAGGTACATTAAAATCGACTCTTATTAAAACTTTTTTACCGTCTACATCAATATCTCTGATTGATTTCATTAATATGCCCCTTCTTTTTGTAATATAAGGCTTTTTTCCGTGACCATCGTTGCAGAAAATTTATTCTGCCGGCTTTATAGGATCTGTCAACGAGTTCATCTTTAAGTTCAATACCCTGATGTCCGGCCATGGCTTTTTTTAAGCAAGCGGTTTTATGAATACATTCAAAACATTCTTCAGGTGTTTTTCTTAATCCATCATCTGTTTGTGGAAATACTTTTTTTAATTGAGCGAAACAGGAGGGATATTCTTTATTGTCAAAATTGATGTTCTTCATATTTCATCAAGTTCTTCCCTGAGCCCTCGTGTCATCAGCTTATAAACAGCCTCTTCAGGAGGAATGCCATTATAAAGTATATTATATACTTCGCGTGCTATAGGCATCTCAACCCCTATTCGCCGTGAAAGATTATATACGGATTTGGCTGTTTTTACTCCCTCAGCGACCATTTTCATTTCAGAAAGGATATCATCTATTCTTTTCCCTTCTCCAAGAAGTTTGCCCACTGTATAGTTCCGGCTTAAATTGCCTGTGCATGTCAAAAGCAAATCCCCGACACCCGCCAGGCCCACAAATGTTCTTGGATTTGCTCCAAGTTTTAATCCAAGCCGGCGTATTTCTGCCAGACCCCTTGTAATAATTGCGGCTCTGGTATTTAATCCGAAACCAAGACCGTCTGACATGCCGGCAGCTATTGCAATAACATTTTTTGTGGCTCCACCAAGCTCTACACCTGTTATGTCATTGCTGGTATAAACCCTGAAATAGGAAGTGGCAAAAACATGTTGCACAAATTCAGCCGTTTTTTGATCTTTTGATGCAACAGCTACCAAGGTAGGTGCTTTTTTTGCAACTTCACGGGCAAAGCTAGGGCCGGAAAGAGCAGCAAAACGATTTTCCGGAATATGTTTGAAAATTTCACGGAGTACTCCTGTCATGGTCAGGTGTGTTTTGTTTTCAATACCTTTGGATGCTGATACGATTGTCATATTCTGCGTAACAAAATCAGATATTTTATTTGCTGTTTCTCTCATCACATGGGATGGAACAACAAGAAGCAGCAAATCTTTTCCTGATGCAACTTTTTCTATGTCGTTTGAGGGATGAATGTTGGATGAAAGTTTAACGCCGGGCAGAAAAACTCTGTTTTTGCTTAAACAGGCTATATCTTCTTTAACATTTTTTTCAAAAGCCCAGAAATCTATACTAAAACCTTTCAAGGCCAGAAGATTGGCAAGCGCGGTTCCCCAGCTCCCGGCGCCAACTACTCCAATTTTTAACCCTTTAAAATTATGATTATTCATAAGTTAGAATTTTACTCCTCTTTTTCCGCCAGCCTGACCGCTCCGACAACTTTTTCTCCAGCATCAATGCCTATCAGTTTTACACCTTGAGTGTTACGGCTTATAATAGAAAGTCCTTTTACAGATATGCGTATCAGTTTTCCGCTGTTGGCTATAAGCATAAGGTCGTCATCATCTTCCACGAGCAGGATCGCAATAACCTTGCCATTTCGTTCGCTGGTCTTGATTGTGATAACACCTTTGCCTCCGCGTTTTTGAACGTGATATTCGTCAATTGAAGTTCTTTTACCGTATCCATTTTCTGTTGCGGCAAAAAGAGTCTGGCCGTGATTTAAAACCTCCATGCCGACAATCAAGTCGCCTGTTGCAAGCCTCAGCCCCCTTACTCCTCTGGCAACCCGGCCGGTTGCCCGGACATCAGATTCGTGGAACCTGATCGATTTCCCGCAAGATGATCCAAGAAATATATTCATATTGCCGTCCGTGATTCTGGCGGAGATCAATTCGTCGCCCGGCACAAGATCAAGAGCAATAATTCCATTGGCTCTTTGGCGGCTGTAAGCCATGATATCCGTTTTTTTAATAAGCCCGTTTTTGGTGGCTGTAA
>Ga0209633_10006371_pt1 | contig 10109 bp, 4 predicted proteins | sample Cruoilmetagenom1_FD_187290 | JGI IMG/M metagenome (GOLD analysis project Ga0209633, IMG submission 187290) | Oil polluted marine microbial communities from Coal Oil Point, Santa Barbara, California, USA - Sample 1 (SPAdes) (version 2) | ecosystem: Environmental > Aquatic > Marine > Oil seeps ... | reverse complement strand
CATACAGCAGTCACTTCTGTCCCTGCTACTGGATATGTGATCGTTCCTGTATTGATGTCTCCATCATTATCATCTTCGATCCATACAGTATCTCCGATCTTGACTATCGGTGTAATAGCAAAATTGATATCATTTACATCCTCGGTAAGTACCGAAACTGCAATTTTTCCATCAGGTGTCCCATCTGTTGTACCAGGGTTAAGTGACTCGATATTTTCACCATCAAGGTTTGAACACCCATTTGGCAATGTTGCTGCAGGCACAGGATTTCCTGTACTTCCTTGTAGTTGTGAAAGTACAATACTATAAGTCGTATTCATACGTACACCATCATCATAGTGAAATGCATAACTTCCATCTTCTAATAAAGCAACAGAAGAAAGCACATCGCCATTTGTATCTACGAGATTTACATAAAGTGGTGTTGTGCCATCACAACTGTTTGGTGTAAGGGTACCATTCACTTGATCATCTCTGTTCATATCCAAGAAGAGGTTTCCTGCAATGTTTAACGTAGTAAATGGCGCAGTAAATATCGCAGGGTCTGATACCTTACATGCTTTATCAATCGCTACATATGCAAATGTTGCTGTCACATCACCATTGTCAGGATCAACTTGTAGTTGTGTGAAGTCAGGATTAGCAATAGTATCATTTACATTAACCTGAGTACCCCCGTTATATAAAGTTCCACCAGAAATCGATGTAATTTGGATCTCATCTGGAGTATTGTCTTCATGATCATTTATGTATGAAGATGTTGCATTTCCTGAAATATCAAACTGTACGTTTGTTGTAGCTCCAGGATTGAGTTCTGCAGGACGATCATACCCTTGTGCAGTTGGTGTTTTATTGATACCAAAGTCAACATTTGTAACATCACTATTAGCTACTGCAACATCGATCAGTCCATCAGGGTTTCCATCATGCCCCATATTTGTAGATGGATCGATCTGCTCACCTTCATAGTTCCATCCTTCAGACAATGAAGCTGCTGGTGATGCTTCACCTATAGTACAATTCAATTCTGTCAATAAAACCTTATAGTTTGTATTTGGATGAATATGTGTATCAAAGTCATAACTGCCATCTACTGCTACAGCTTTTGTGTCAACCACTAGATTACTACTATCAAGTAAACAAGCATTTAGAGGTGTTCCATCTGTATTATTTACAGGTGTTCCATCTACTGTATCATCACTTGTACCACAGACACCTGCTGGTGCAACACCATCATCATCATTGAACACATTACCAGAGATATGTAACGGTACACACACAGCCAGACCTGCCATTGCAAGTGCTGAACGTGTTTGACATGGCACATCTGGGCCTGCTTCATGTGTAATTATAAGTTTACTCACTGGAACAAAATTAGATGTCAAGACAATGTGACCATTTGTACTGTTTGGCACTGTTCCTGTACCTGTTACGAAGTCACCACCATCTGCATCGTATGTAGTACTATCTGTATGTACAATATCTTGAGCATCTTTGATAAGTCCCGCACCAGATGAACCGATTTTCGTTTCAATAGCTACAGAGTTACCATCTGCATCAAACCCTTCTACTTTAATACCGTCTTGCCATTCCCATTCTGAAATACCACTTCTTACATCACCAGAGTCCACATCACGGATACGCCAGTTATCAAGTAGAACCTCTTGATCAAAGTCAACTACAAGTTCTGCTTTCTCTCCGCTTATTAGATCATAACCATGCGTGTCACATCCTGCACTATCACTGTTTTGCCAATCACCATCACCTGGATTTACCTGATCACCAAGATAAAGTGTCAAATATGGCTGCCCAAATGCAGCAGAGGTACCTGACCCAGAACTATTAGGGATATCAGTATCGTAGAATTCATTATCAGGGTCATTGATCTGCATAGAGATATTTACAGGTGTACCACCTGCTGTTGCTACACTATTTAGCGGTGCAGTTAACATATCTTGCCAAGCAGTCATTGTTGAAACTGTTGCACCATCCCAAGTCAATGAAGTTGGGTTAGCACATACTGCGACATCTTTAGGATCTTGCGCTGTAGGTGCAGGCAATAGATACCCAAAGTCTTCAGATGTACATGTTGGTATCGTACCTTCATTAATAGTTGTTGATGTAGTAAATGAGCTAAACACCGAACCCTCAGGGATATCCGTATCTGTTGTATCTACAGAGACAGTAACACTTCCTGCTGGAACAGATGCAAACGAATACATACCACTACCATCTGTCTGTGCTGTATGTGTTCCACCAAATGCATCACTCACTGTCACTGTAATACCAGCCGGAGCACTTGTATCTGTCCCATCAAAACTTCCATTGCTGTTATTATCTAAGAAAAGTGTACCTGTTAAACATCCAACTGTTGGTGTAATACCAAAATCAAAGCTATGGTCACTGCTCACACCCACAGTAAATGTAATAACATTATCTGTACCACTTGCTGTAGCATCATTATCTCTTTGATCTTCATTATTGCCATTAGGATCGGTTATGGTAGGTGGTTTATTGTTTACATCAGCCTGAGCTATACGTAATTCACAACTGTCGCCTGCTTGTAAAGTATTAGCACCAATGTTAACATTATTCAGTCCACCGAAATAATAGTGTCCTTTACTGTCTGTAGTTACTGTGCCGTATGTTGCAGCGTTACATACTAATGTTACTGGTACATTAGCATATGGAGGCTCATTGGGGTCTTGTATTCCATCTTGGTTTACGTCAACCCAAACATAGTTCCCTACTTCAACTGGTGCGGGGTCACAAAGAAGTTCTACATCTCCCATACCACCAGCTTTTGATCCATATGCTTCACGTTCACCACCATTTGACATGTTATCTTTATTGATCACAGCTTGTGCACCGATCTTGTCACCAGTAGTATTATCATAATTTCCAATTGCACCAGGCTGATACCAATCTGTTGCATCTATCATCCCTACGATGATATTGGATGCACCCGGTTTTTGTGCCAATGCACCCGAAGCAGTCTCTGGGTGACCATTACCACCATAATCTCCTCCAAAGAAATCTCCTATATAAAACTCATAATAATCAGTTGGATTTCCTTCAAAGTTGTATATATGTGTCTGACATGTTGTTGTGGCTACATCCGTAGATTCGTCTGTGTATGTCCCGTTAGGATTAAGACACATCTTACGGATATCACCACGAAGTGCGCCACTTCTGTTGTATGTTGCTCTACTATTATAACCAAGCACAAGGTCACCATCATTTGTAAACTCTATATCTGTGAGTAGCGGTCCATCTGAATAATATTTTGTCCAGTTACCATATCTATACCCATCGCCTTCTGATCGATTTGCAGCACCATATAATCTAGCTCTAAGGTATCTAAGAGAGTTAGTCATCGCAGCTGTTTGAAAGATCGCACCATTATATTTCTGAATCGCTGCACCAACATCATTTTCAATTTGATCTTCACAAACTGAGCCGATAAATACGTCTGTTCCTCTTACCTTTAGTGCCCATGGTCTTACCATATTGGCTGTACATTCTCCACCTGTATAAGGATTTGGGATAGAAACTGTTTGTAGTATTGCACCATTATTTGCATCCATAACAACAAGCTCTTTAGTCTGCATATTGACTGAATATAGCTTTGTTTCATCTTCACTGATTTCAAGATCACCAAGCCCCTGACGCCCAGCATACTTCACGATATCTATATCTTTGTTATAACCATAATCTCTATTGCTTAACTCAGTCGCAGACGTTGAAGAAAGAACATTTGGAATAACAGCAAAAGAAGAAACTACTGCGGGATCAACTGACATATCTATCTTATAAATAGTACCTGCTGATGTCTCCACTGCAGTGACACTGGTTTCATCTTTTAAGGGAACATATCTTTTAAGAGCAGCAGAAACGAAAAGTTCTTTTGTCCCTTTTTTCCATGCAGCTCCCCATACAGAACCCGTATCTTCTATGTTTGAAAGTGTCGAACGGTTTGTAGAGATCGTTCCATTGTTATTGAAAGTACCGTTTGTTGGAGCTGGTACTTTAAATGTCGTACCAAATCCATCTGGCTTAGTACCCCCTCCTCTACCATAATCACCTGCAGTGTAGTACCCTGGCAAAGCTGCCATAACAACATCAGGATTTGCCTGACAATACGTTGCTGGAGACCCAGTCGAAATGTTGTGAGTTGCCCCATCAGCAACTACCTCTACCAATGGAGAAGACCCTAAAGCATTGGTTCCAGAACCCACGCCTGCATTTGAAGGATCAGCCTCTACACGACACTTACTTCCTGCGGGAAATCCTGTGAGTATATAAGCACCATTTGTGTCTGTTGTTACTTGGTAGGTATTACCATCTTCACATGTCGCACTGACAGATACACCTAAGATAAGTGCATCATTCCCGTCATTAACTCCATTGAAATTAAAGTCTTTATAGACAGTACCTGATATATCAGCTAAAAGCCACGAGCTGGCTAAAGTACATGCAAAAGCTAATTTTGTTTTCTTTAATATCCCTATTTTTTTGAACATTTTTTTCCTTGCCTTGTTAGTATATATAAATTACACAATAAATCAAGCTAATAGTATAGTATAAGAATGTCACATAAATATCATTCTCAATTATTTTTCTTTTTCTAGTCTCCAAACCCCTGATTTTTCATCCCATCTTGTATGATAATATATGCGATCTTTTTTTGATGTTTGCGATATTAGTGTATAAGAAAAAGGGATAGTTTGAAGTTCCAAATTATTTTTACCTTTTACTTTTATTTTCCGTATATATTCATTATCTGAAGGAAGTGTTAAAAGTTTTTTAGGCTGAAGTACTAATTCTTGATGCCGAATCTGGAATGCATAAAGCCCATTATCTCTTGCAGAACCTACTAATAAGTATTTTCCTTTCTGACTTTTAACAATTGTCATTGCCAATACATCAAATCCCTCAACACGTTGGAGTATGTTTTTTGTTTTTAGGTCTATATGATAGATAACTCCTTTTTGACTCTTATAATTTGATTCATCTATTGCTGCCACCCAAAGTGTATTATCCTCACAATCATAAGTGATGGCATTAATTCCATAAGGATTATTTCCAGAAGGAGACACATCATCAAAATGCATAAAGATAGAAATCTTCCCTGTCTTGCTATCAAGTTTATAAATATTTTTTTGCAAATTGAATGTTGTAGCTATGATACTGATAAAAGGCATAGGTACTAGATAGATATTGCCTTGCCTGTCTACCGTGTATGTACTGAAATGTTCGTACTGTTCCCATACTTTGGGATGCATTGCCTTTTCAAAATTCTTGCCGTGCAGCAGAGCGATCCCTTTAAAACGTTTTTGAGAAAGGTCTATCATGACAGGTTGAGAGATATTGAGCTTCTTTAAAAACTGTGGTGGTCTACCACATGACTCTGCTCGTATAAAACTGCCAATACCTTTTTGTTCAACATGACTTTCAGAAGTATGATTCAGCTTATTTTTTTTACTTATGACAACATATGCTAAAATAACCATGATAATGAGTGAGAGTATTATAGGAAAAAATCTACGCATGTATTACCTTTTTACGATGGGAATAAATTTGGGTCCTACCGTACATGGCCACACTTTTACCTGTAGATTACCGTTTTCATCGATGATAGTATCTGCCCAACAATATTCTTTTCCCTCTCTGGCATCATTACGTATACGAGGTACATACCAAAGTACAATGTTTTCCCCGTTGATGCTTTCATGTTCTTGAATATAGCGCTCCACGCCATCTTCTTTTAAATCACAACATGACCCCAAAGTCAAAAGATCCTGAACACCCTCTTTGCTTTTAAATTTACTAGCAAATAGTGTTGCATTGTCTCCCCTGCTGTTATCTCCGAACTGTCCATGATTGGGCTCTATATAATAACCTTTTTGAGAATTTGAAGATGAAACAATTTTGTATGGATATATATTGGATTCGAGAGGTTCAACCACCTCTTTCTTCGCCTGTCGAAGGACTACCGGTTCACTATTTTCTTTCTCCCAAATCTTCCATACATTTTCCTGATGCGTATACAATGCCTCTTTCTCACCTAATGCTGTATCTATACGCATAACAGGCCTATAGATAGCATTGTCACCACATCCCCTTCCTTTATTGACTCCTACGACTCTAAAGGAACCATCATCATAAAATTCAAAGCGATTTTCATAACGGTAGTTACATGCCATTGGCCATTTTGGATTACGAAAATCTTGCGTAAGCATAAAACCTTTTGCATCATTCAGTTCTCTTACTTGAGGTCCGTTGAAAGGAAGTACTACAGAGGTAGAAAACATAGGACATCCCATAGCATCATTGTAACCAAAAAGGTAATTTCCATCCTCTTCTCGAACAAACTCTACCCTTCGCCCTTCAATATAGGTCTCCGTAGATGTATCGAGTTTATCTCCACCTTTTTGTTGATAACTTACATGCCAGTCTACGATTTTTGCAGAAGTAAGCACAGGCGTGCCTTTAAAACTGACATCAAGTACTTCTAACCCATCTGAACCCGTTAAACGATACGTTATCTTCCAGCCATTTTTTTCCAAATAGCTGTCTTTTTGACAATAGTTCTTCATGATATAACGGTTCTGCAAACTTCTCTCTGAGATACAAGATGGTGTACTTGTTTTCCCCAAACTCGCCCATTTTGCTGCAGCCAGTGTAAGTTCTGTCAGATCCACTACTGCCCAAAGTGCCTGCTCTTTTTGATGATCGGCAAAGGTAGGGGCTACACATAAATGTGCCTTATTTTCACAAGGAGACTCTTTCATCGTGCCACGAACATTTGCCATAGTGATGTCCTTTTTCGAAGGAGTAAAGCCTAACTCTTTTTTTACTTCAGGTGCATGCAATGCAATGGCTTGAGCAATGCGTGTAAGACGAAGACTGATATCAGGTTGCATATTGGGATAATGTTCTACAGAAAGCACTCTCATAACATCAACATCCACAATAGCTCTTGTAGTCGTATTGGTTACAAAGTTATATTTTTCAGCCTGATAACAGCTATGCTCATCGCAAATACTCTGTGCCTTTTTATCCAAGTTACTGACAAGTGCAGGAAGGATTCGCATCATATCATTGTGAAGAAGTTTTTCACCTTGTTTAGTATCTTTTAAAAAATCTTTATCTTTTAAAAGAAGCTCTTGTACTTTTTGTGCACTACTATCAAGTTCATTATTTTGTAAAGGAAGAACAGCATGTCCACTTTTTATCATTTTCTGTATATCGGACAAATATGCCTGTACTTCTGAGATATTTTGGTAGATGGTCGTTTCATATTGAGGAAGGATGATCTTTTCTTCTTTTTGCACTTCAGGTCGTTGCGTTTTATCCATTTCATGATTTTGAGGTATGAACCAGTAGATAGCCATTGCAACAACACCAATCACTATAATCCCAATGCTTATCTTTGTCTCTTTAGTCATTAGCCATCCATTTCCAAATAGTAAGGGGGTTGTATTTCGATGTAGATTATAGCACCTAGAGATAAAAGAAGCATCAGTGCACTCATGAGGATCAATCGTTTTCTTTGATAAGTTTCTTCCCAATTCATAAAAAGTGGTACCGTTGTCGAACATATAAAAAGTGACATAAAAAGGTGCTGCACTCTAAAGCCATAGTAATAATCCATAAATGTTGCTCCAGAAGCTATGGCTACTGAAAACAATATCTGCATCCATGCATTTTCTGGTGTAGTTTTAGGATCAGTAAGCATAAAAAAAATAAAAACTATAAAAGAGACAGAGTAAAACCGATAATATACTTCTTCCATAATAAGTACTGGATCACTACACACAATAAAAATATATTGTAGAAATAAATAGATTACAGTAAATGCCAAAGGAATAATCCAACGATTCACTCTATATAATATTGACACACCCAATATTATTATGAGAAACTCTAACCATATATTATCACCCAATTGACCTAAGGCTATATGTGCATCATTATAGAAAAATAACAATCCACTCATCAAGGCAAAATTAGAAGGGTTAAAAAAGTGTCGTCCTTGCCATTGTAAAAAATGTTTTTGTACTAAGCCAAATGCTATGACTGTCATCGTTATCCATATATATGGGGTGACCATCATTAACATCACACCTATCGCTGTTGTGAGCGATGAGAAAGAAAGAAAAGTCAACTTTTCTTCTTTTAGGTATATCATGAAATGTTCTATACATATAGTAAATAATAAGACAAAAGCAATACTCATCCAAGAAAGATAGATATAGGCTATATATTTACCCACTAACAATAAAAGAAAAAGGTTAATAAGTTGCTGTAATTGCGGGGATAACATATACTTCCTATCAATAATTATTATATCTTCAAGGAATATTTTGAAAATAATTGACTATTGTATTATTTTGTATATTAAAATAATCTATCCAATGAAATATATGGATTAATAAGTAAAGAAAAAGGAAAAGACAAGGCAAAACGCCTTGTCTAAGAAAGGGACATTAGAAATATAGTTTAATGTCTTTACTCTGCTTCAACAATAGAAGCAGAACCCGTAAGGGTACATATTAATTCATCTGAATTGCTGTAGTGCCACACACGTAGTGTTGTACCTTCTTCTTCTGCTTTGACTGTTGTGCCTGCTGGTACTTTTATGGATGCAGATGTATCACGAATATCTTCTCCACATTCAGGAACAAAAGAAGTATCTATCCCTCCATTACCTTTACCACTACAAGCACTCAAGAAGAGTGCCATAGAAGTTACTGTTGTTAATTTAATGATGTTTGTTATTACTTTTTTCATTATCTTTCTCCTAAAGTTACTGGTGCATTGACCGGTATCACAATATCATCTATAATGACTATTTCTGCATTTTCATGCTCAGCTTTTTCATCAGGTGTCGTTTCTACAATGAGTGCTTGCGTTCCAGCAACAAATGCTACATTATCTTTGTGCGTAGCATCATTATCATTGGTACATCCTACTCCTCTATATCCAGTCTGTACTTTCCCATCTTCACTCATGATTACATAAGCTTCATATGTTGCACATCCTTCAGGAAGATTTGTTTTGATACCATGCACTATTTCTACTGCATTTTTACCATCTTCTTGTTCAACGATTTCAGGTCTACTATCTATGCTTCCATCAACACGTACTGCTGAGGTTTGTGTATTATTATCATCTGTAAATGTATACCCGATAATTTCTTCTTCATCATTTTCATCCTTAATAGGGTTAAATGTTTGCTCTGCATTTACTGCATCTATCACACTTTGTATTTCTGTTGCTGTTGGATTAGCTTCATCAACATATATAGCATCTGCAAGTGCTGTTGCATAATCTACACCCTCTATCGCTCCTGTGACGCCATCGATCGCATTGATCTCTGTTGCTGTAGCTGGTGTTTCATCTGCGTTTCCTAAGATATCTTCAACAACTGCATCCGTACCTGCTATATCTGCACTTACTGCATCTACCATTGATTGTACTTCTTCTGCAGTTGCTGGAGTTGAGAACAATTCAGCATTATTTGCAACATACGCATCATACGCTTCTGAATTCTCATCTATAGCACCACTTACACCTGAGATATTATTTAAAGTTTCAGCATTAAGTATTCCACTTGTCATATTATCTCCATTATCAGCATCTGTTCCAATATTTGCTAACAACGCTGTTGCCGCATTAGATGAAGTTACAAGCTCTTGTAGCTCACTTGTTGTTGTTGGTTTTGGATCTGCTGCTGCGATCGCTTCATTAATTGCTGCGATCTCATCTTCAGATAATCCAGTCTCATTTACACCCGCTGCTGCTAAGAGCTCTTCAGTACTTGCAGGTGCTGCATTGACTGCTGCTTCTACATTTCCTGTCTCTGTTCCTGCTGTTACTACGGCTGCTGTTACAAGTGCTTGTAGCTCACTTGTTGTCGTTGGTTTTGGATCTGCTGCTGCGATCGCTTCATTAATTGCTGCGATCTCATCTTCAGATAATCCAGTGTTTGTCACACCTGCTGCTGTTAAGTTCGCTTCAGTTGCTTCGTTTGTCGCTGCATTTGTTACCACTGCTTCAATCGCTGTTGCTGTTGTTCCTGCTTCTGTCATCGCTGCATCTAC
>Ga0209633_10006370_pt1 | contig 10109 bp, 10 predicted proteins | sample Cruoilmetagenom1_FD_187290 | JGI IMG/M metagenome (GOLD analysis project Ga0209633, IMG submission 187290) | Oil polluted marine microbial communities from Coal Oil Point, Santa Barbara, California, USA - Sample 1 (SPAdes) (version 2) | ecosystem: Environmental > Aquatic > Marine > Oil seeps ... | reverse complement strand
GTTATTTGTTTTTATATTCAGTACCTAAAGGTACTGAAGTGGTTTTTTGATCTGGTTCTACCCATATCTAATCCCTACGGGATTTTTCTAGATATTATTACTAGGTTAATTTGTGTAATTCTACACTAAACAAAAGTAGAACAAATTGTTTTGTAATGAATGATCTCAAGAAGATTCTTTCCAGCACATCAAAATAATATTTAGCCAGATTCACAGATTAATTGTTCTATAATGACAATTATTAATATCTTGGTAAAATTAATTACTCAGATTTACAATATCTGTCTTCGACAGATATAATCTGTATAATTATTATGACAAATCAAAAATAATTTAATAATAATCTGTGAATCAGTGGCATCTTTTATCATGACGGGAGTATTTTTAATAAACATTGTTTGACACTAATTGGTAACAAAATATTGTGATTTTAATGTACCAATTATAATACGACATTATTCTAATTCCTCAATTTGGAATGTGTCTTTAAATATTATGCTAAATGTGCTACCATTGTCATAACGATACTCAAAAGTTCCATAAAGTTGTTTTGCTAAGCGCCTAACAAGTCTAAGTCCTAGGCTCTTTGTTTTTGAGATATTAAATGCAACCGGTAAGCCTGGCCCCGTATCTTTAACAATTAGTATATAATTTGAATCAGTGTGGGTTTTTATTGACACAAAGAGTTTGTTTTCATCATCATCATTAAACGCATATTTAAACGCATTGACAATTAGCTCATTAAGCATTAATCCTAAGGGTATTGCAGTGTCGATATCGAAATGTTGACTTTCTACATCTACTTCTGTCTCTATTGTTTTTCCTAAACCATAGTTACTTGTTAATTCATCAATAAGCAAAGTACAGTAATCTTTAAAATCAATGTTTTTAATATCATCACTTTCGTAAAGTTTTTGATGAATTAAAGCCATGGCTCTTACTCTGTTCTGTCCTTCTGAAATTGTTTTTAATGCTTTTTCATCAACAATTTCTTTGGATTGAAGCTCGAGCAAACTTGATACCAGCTGGAAATTATTTTTTACCCTATGATGAACTTCTTCAAGTAATAGCACTTTTTCGTCAAGAGCCGTATTGATGATTGTATTTTTTTCGTTTAATAACACTGCTTGCTTGCGATTGCGCTTTGCGTACAAATAAATAAAAATAGCAACAAGTAGTACTATCCCCAACGAAAAGAAAAGAATGATTTTTATATGATACTGTTTAAGTAATTCTTGCTCATGATTAAATACAAGTCGTTGCTCTTTTTGTAATTGTTGGATGCTATCGGATATTTGCTTATGCATAAACTTAAAAGACATATCAAGCTGAGTAAATTCTTTTAATTTGTTTTCATTTAATATGCTATCGTTCAATGCTGTATAAATCTCAAGGTACTCAATAGTTTTTTTACTGTTTTGTATATGTTTATATGCTTCATATAATACATATGATATCTGTAGCCTTTCATGTTCGAACTGATTGTCTAAGGCAATTTTGTATCCCTTATTTAAAGCTTTCAAAGCTTTATATGGCCTATCTGAAAATAAATATGCTTGTCCTAAAAAGTAGGTTGCATCAGCCAACTGTCTTAAGTCGTTTTGTTCTTCAGCTATTGGGATACTTTTAGTCATGTAGTCAATAACTTTTGCATACTCTGGAGGTTCCTTTTCTATATAGTAATAGCCAAGTACAGCATAATAACCACAGAGTCCCTTGGTATAACCCACTTTTTCAAATATGTATTTTGCATCCTCTAGCATCTGTAGTGCTTCTTGTACTCTTCCATTGTCAATATATAATTCAGCAAGGTTATTGTATGCTTGTCCCAAATTAGATGTGGTGTCTGTTTTTAGTAAATATTCAATACTCATCAAATATGCCTGTTCCTCTTTTTCTTTATCTTTTGTTTTTCTGTATGTGATGCCAATTTTATTGTATAAATTTCCAATGTTTAAATTATCGTTTAATAAACTAAAATCGTTAATAGCTAACTGATAATGTTGTAATGCCTTGAAGTAATTACCTTGTTTGAAGAAAATAAATCCAATATGATCATGGGCTAAACCTTTCCAAAACACATCATCGGTGTTCTCCAGCAAATCTATGCCAATTAGGTAATCTTCAATTGCCTCATCCTTATTCCCAATTATTTTGTTTACATATCCAGCATAAATATATGACTCTCCGGCATTTTTAAAATCATTACATGCTTTGAAGTTGCTACCAGCTATTCTATAAAAATAAATTGCTGAATCGGAATTTTGATTATTGCGATAATAATTTCCATAATACTTATATGCTTTACCCAAATAATAATAGTTATTAATTGTAGTTGCATATAATAATAACTCTGCGTTAAGTTCTTTAAGCTTATCGCTTGATTTGGTTTTGATAACAGAGTCAATTTTTGCGACCATTTCTTCCGCAATGCTATCTTTTTTTATTGTTTCAGAAAAGCCAGAAAAATTAAAGGAAACACTTAAAAAAGTAATTATTAGTACCTTATGATAAAACTTCATGATGATTTAGCTTCCTATTAGAATATAGTGCTAAATTAATAAAATATATATTGGTGTGTTAACTATTACAATACATTACACTATGCACATGAATAGCACAAAACAGAAAAAACTAAGCCAATTCTTGTTGGCTTTTTTTATAAATTCTATTGGATACCCCAATACTAAATTCATACAAAACAATTAAAGGCATCACAACAAGTATCTGGCTAAACATATCGGGAGGGGTAATTATTGCTGATATTATGAGCATGATAACATACATGTATTTTCTGTTGCGTTTCATAAAATCCGGAGTAAGAATACCAATTTTTGTAAGGAAATAAACCAGAATTGGGAGTTCAAAGACTAAACCTACTGCAAATGTAACAGATACAACTGTACTTATATATGATGTTAATGATATTTGATTATATACAGATTCGCTAACCTGGTATGTTCCTAAAAAATTAACGGTTAATGGGACAATTAAAAAATAACTAAAGAGTATTCCAGTTAAAAACAATACAGAGCTAATGAAAACTCCGCCACTTGAATATTTTCTTTCAGTTTCTTTCATAGCCGGTTTCACAAATCTCCAAATTTCCCATAGAACGTAGGGAAAAGCGGCTATAAATCCAACAACTATTGAAATGTACATATGAGTAAGAAACTGCCCCGACATTTTAATGTTAATAATTTGGAGCTTCATATCTTTTATGCAGAGAGCATTTATTGATAGCCATTTCCCAAGTTGGCAAAGGGCTCTGTTGGTTGCAAAATCGGAGGTGCTTGGTGCCAGTATAATATAATCGAAAATTATTTCACGGTTAATAAATGTAACAATTGCCAGAAGAACCACTACAATTAGTGACCGCATTATGTGCCATCTGAGTTCATCAAGATGATCCCAAAAAGTCATAACCTTTTCTTTTGGTTCGTTATTTTTTGTGTTAATTTCTTCCATCATGTACTTGAATTGCCAAAAGTAAAAAAACCTCATCAATATTGACGAGGTTTTTAACTCTATTTTATTGTACAGCTTAACACCATAGTGCCTGTATAATAAAAGTAATATCTGATTATTTTAACCAGTTTTTATTTATTGCATAACTCGAAAACCAAATTAAAAGCACTCCAAAAACAACAACCATAACTGGCATTGTAGCTGCTTGTCCGGGGCCATATACTTCCATGGATTTTGTAAAAAACACATTATGAATCATTTGTGGAATTACTACTAATAGTGAAATTATAAAAGCTAATTTAGACCAACTTTTCTTCAACACTAACCCAATAGAACCTAGTAATCCACCAAATACTGCAATAGCAAAAACAATGGTTGTCCATAAGGGATAGTCACCATATAGTTCTCTTTCATTTTCTGGTAATAATGCTAAAGCTTCATCGGTAATAAAAGTATGCATAAAAAAAGAAATAACGCCCATTATATTCCAAAGAAGAAAAATAACAGCTACTATCCAAAACCAAACCGGAATTTTTACATTTTTCATAATTATATATTGTGTTTGAATTAAAACTTTCTATAAAGAGTTATATTTGATAAAACTTTCATTATAGTTTTTTGTAAAAATAATATTTTTCAGCTATTTTCCTGCCGTTCTGGATTTGCCAACAAGGGCAAACGCCTCTAAATTTTAAGTTGTTGTATAACTGATATATATGTTATGTTTTCTTTCTTTGTATCACCTTTGTGTATACCTTAGTGCCACCCTGCCTGCGGCAGGCAGGTTTGTGGTTAAATTTTTTACCATGAAGGCACACAAAGTACATCACAAAGTTTATCAAAAGAAAATATCTTTAATACCTGCTGTTCGGGATTTGCAATTTCGAACCTAGTAACTTCAGATCTTAAAGCTGCAATTTTTGCTTTCGGATTGCAATTTCGAAAGAGCTAAAACAGCGAAATGAAGTCAAATAATGTACATGAAATCAACTTTTCAGGAAGAATAAACCTGAAAGGTTGGTGGGGCTATGTAAACACAATTTGAGTTCCAGCACCATCACACATCTCGTAAAGGTCACCAACTGTAATAATATCTTTTACTTCTTCATGAAGATCATCTTTGGTTAGTTTGAACATATCCATAGCAAGTTTACAAGCAAAAATTTCACCACCTCCGGCTGTAATAAGCTCCAGAAATTCATCTACGGGAGGAATATCTAGTTCATCCATTTGCTTGCGCATCATAACCGATACACCAGCTTCAACACCTGGTAATCCTCCTAACAATGTAGGGAATGGTAGTCCGCCAGGCATTCGCATACCCGGATTACCGGTTGTTGCTGTATGCAATTTGTTCATTGTTTTTTTTGTGATGGCATCCAGTCCGAAAAAGGTAAAAAACAATTTTGTTTCAATTCCTTCCATTACTGCGCCATTACCCATTACTAAAGCTGCATAAACATCTTCAAGATTTGCTTTTGAGCAGATAAGTAATATCTTCTTTAAAGGTATTTTTTCTTCTTTTTCCATGGTTTATTTAGTTTATATACATGATGTAGGTTTAGGTACTCCGGATATTTTTGTAGCTTTTTTAAGAGGTGCTCCGGGGAATAGTTGGTAAAATTCTTTTGCATTTACAACTCCTGATTTACCTATTCCTCTGATTGTAAGACCTTCTCCTGCTGTTACTTTATTTCTTATGAAATCGATAAGTTCATAATGCTTATCAGTAAGTTCAATTCCTTCTTCTTTGGCTATTTCAGCCCCAATTTCTTTCGACCATTCTGAAATTTCTGTCATGTATCCTTCTTCGTTTACATTTATTTCAACTCCGGCAATTGTTTTTGTTGACATATCTATTTGTTTTTAAGGTTTAATAAAATAATTAAATTTGATTTTGTGCTATTTTCGTTTCTTTTGAAATATTCTTTAGGAATGTTATCATAAATCCAATTCCTTTCTTCATTTCTTTTGAGTTCATTTCACGAAGGGCTTTAAAGATTGAGTATTCCTCGACATTTTCAAGATCGATACTCTTGTAAACAATTAAAGCGCTATTTATTGCTTTGAGCATATCTGGCTGTGTGAGGTTTTTAACGGTTTCCAGTATTGTTACAATATTATCAGCAAGTAATTGAACATCTTCTGAAGAAAAATGTGTGATAATATTGTCAACTATTTTCATGGATTGGCGTATGAAGTCGAAATATCCTTTTTGCTCAAGACCATTCATAGTATGAATACTGTCAAGCCCAACTTGCTGTATAATTGGAGTTAAATCCGCTAGCAGATCTTTTCCACTTTCGAGCATGTCAAAAAGATCAGTAAGAGTATCAATGTGTCTAAAAAGTTTAAGGACAAGCAGTTTAACTCCTTCTCCATCAACTTCCACACCTGCATTATCTAACTCGGTAACTGTTGAAGCAAAAACATCTTTACTTATAATTGTAAGGTCAGCTGTTAAATCTTCAATAGATTGTCGGGTTTCCTTTTGAGCAACAATTTCATCAAGTACAATATCTAGTTTTCGGTTGATGTCGTTTATTTGCTCTTGAATATTATTATTATCCATAACTTTCTTTTTTGAATATTAATAGTTTGAGCATTAAAGCTTTTTGCCGGCCATTTGCATTTCCGAATCAATAGGCATTTCTTTACCTTTAAGGAGAATGTGCCAGTAAATCCATCTAAACAATAATTTACCGTAATGGTTCATTCTGGTTACTTTCAACAAACCAAATGGACCAACCCCTGGAAAGGGAAATGACCCGGGTAATGGTTCAGTATCATAATTAAAGTCAATTAATGTTCCTTTTCCGTAACCAGTTTCAATATAGCAATTGGCATGTCCGTCGAAGCTTGCAGTTAATTCTCTTCCTTCTATGGCGCACAAAAAGTTTTCTTCAATAATTTCGGCAGCAAAATGTGCAACAGAACCGGCTTTAGAGGTTGGAATATTTGCCGCATCACCAATTACGAATATATTCTTATAATCTACTTGCTGAAGTGTTTGTTTATCGGTTTTTACAAAATTCATGTCATCGCCTAATCCACTCGTTTCAATAAAATCAGCTCCTAAATTTGTCGGTATCGAAACAAGGCAATCAAATGGAACTTCGGTTCCGCCGTAATCAATAATCTTTTTATTGTCGTTATCAACCTCCATTATATTGAAATCTGGAACAATGTTGATATTTTTTTGCTCAAGCAGCTGGCCAAGCATTTTAGTTGCTCTGGGTTTTGTAAATGCCCCAGGAAGAGGTGTAACATATGTTATATCCACCTTATCACGCATTCCTCTTTCAGTGAAAAATGCATCAGCAAAAAACACAAACTCAAGGGGAGCAACAGGGCATTTGTATGGAAGCTCAGCAATATTAACAACAAGTTTTCCACCTTTCCATGTCTTAAAAAAGTTTGCCAAAGCTACAGCACCTTCGATTGTGTAGAAATCAAATATTTCCTTGTACCAAAGCTTACCCATAAGCCCGTCTGTTTCTTCGGGTGCCGTACGTGTACCAGTTGCTATTAACAAATAGTCGTATTTCAGAGCTACGCCATCACTAAGAATTACTTTATTATTTTCGGGTTCAAGTTTCTTTATTTCTGAAAAGATGACATTAATACCAACAGGAAAAAAATCATTTTTAGGTTTAATTACATCTTTACGGTTATACATTCCAAATGGTATAAACAAAAAACCAGGTTGATAGTAGTGGGTTTTAAACTGGTCAACAATTGTAATATCCCATTCGTTTCGCGAAAGCGTCTTCCGCATTTTATTTGCCATCATTGTGCCGGCAGTACCAGCACCAAGGATTAATAATTTTTTCATTTATTTGGTTTTTATGATATATATCAGTTTAAATTCAATATCTTTGAAGCACACAAAATTATATCTATAAAGCTACATATAAAGAAAGATCGATATGATATATATCAGTAAAAGAGCCATAAATCGTAATTTAGAATGAAATCAATTAAGGAAATAGAATCGTGCAGTTTTTGTATTTACCGGAAGTTATTATTTGATTCTCTCAATGAGGCAGAATACCAGGAAGTTAATAGCTCAAGAAAGGAATATAAATATAAAAGAGGAGAGATTATAAGTAAAGAGGGCGATCAAATTGAATCATTTCTATACTTAAGAAGTGGGCTCATTAAACTATATAAAACTGATGAAAAGGGAAAGGATCATATACTTAGCATTCATAAACCAGGTGATTTTATTAATTTATTGAGTGTTTTTTCGAATTCAGCTTATCAATACTCAATTGCGGTACTTGAAGAAACAAAGGTTTGTGATATTGAACTTCAAACATTACAGGGTTTAATTGCATCAAATAGTAAGTTTGCTTTACGATTATTAAATCGAATCAGTCGAATTTCTGACAATATTATTGAAAGTAGGTTTGAGATAAGCCAAAGACAAGTTAAAGGTAGAATTGCTTTTTTTTTACTGTTTTTATCAGATAAGATATATCATAATCATGAGTTTAGACTTCCAATTACTCGTCGTGAAATAGGTGAGTTGATATCCATGACTACTGAAAATACCATTAGAACATTGTCGGAATTTAGAAAAGATGGAATAATATCTATGGATGGTAAAATTATGAAGATAATAGATTCTAAACGATTGGAGAGCATATCTAAGACGGGATAATTTATAAGTGTATTGTACTTAGTAAATTATCCAACCTTACTTATTTTTTGAAGCATAGCTTTATTTAGAATTTTGATTTTCTTGCCTTCTACTTCAATAATGCGATCCTCTGTAAAATCATGAATAATTTTGGTAATGGTTTCCCTTGTGGTTCCTATATATTCTCCGAATTCTACTCTTGTTATCGGAATCTGAAATGTATCATTTTCAAAAATATAATCAGCAAAATACAATAATGCCTCTGCAAAAGAAGCAATTTTTTGTTTTTGCATTTTGTTTACACAATATTTATAGTGGGATACAATACCATGGCTTAGAGTTTTTATTAATTCAAGGGCAAACTTTCCATTGTTTTGAACCAAATATTTATAACCCGTATATTCAATAAAACATGTCACAGTATCACTAAGTGCTGTCACAGAATAACTATGAACTTTGTTGGCAAAAACATCAGGTGCTCCAACAAAAATTGGTCCTTTGCTTATTTTTAGTATCTCATCTTTGTGCAAAGGTCCGGTTAAATGAAGTTTAAATATTCCCGATTTAATAAAAATAATGTTCTGTGTAAACGTACCTTGTTTAATAATTCTTTCACCTTTTTGAAATCTGATTTCTGTACTGTTGTTACATAATATCATTATCTCTTCCTCATTCAGGTTGAAAACTGTATTCGATTTTACGGCGCAGTTTTTACATGGATTTTCTTTAATTATCTCTCTCATTTTTCGGTTATATGGTTGGAGCTAATTTACAATATTTATATCTGGCTATATTATATGTTATGTAAGATAGCATATGTATTTATGTTAAATATATTTCTATTTTATTAAAGCACATTCACATCATCTATAATCTTATCACACACCATTTTTTTTGCTAAAAAGCAAATATACGATTTACTTTGTTAAATAATTAACAATACATATATATATAATTTTAAACATCAATATAATGGATACAGAAATTAATGAAACGTTAGATTGTAAAGGACTTTCATGTCCGATGCCAATGATGAAATTAGCTAAGACTATTAAAGGTATGAAATCGGGAGAAGTACTTGAGATGTTAGGAACAGACCCCGGGACAAAATCAGATTTACCCAGATGGTGTGACAAAAGTGGTAATACTTTATTAGATGAAAGTGAATTATCAGGAGGTGTTTCCCGTTTTCTGATACAGAAAAAATAGGAGGTTTAAATGTCAGAATCAAAAAAAGAACCTGGCATCTTAAGCCAGTTACACAAGACGTTTTTTGCAAAGCATTGGCCCGTATGGGTTGGAGGTATAGTACTTGGAACATTGAATATTCTGCTATTTGCAATTAAGAGCCCCTGGGGAGCAAGTGGAGGAATAAATAATTGGGGAGAAAACGTATATAAATATATAGGAGTATTTGGTCTGGAAAATGCGAGTCCAACAAATACTAGTTTCTATGGCATGCTTTGCCTTTTTCTTGTAATAGGATCATTTATAGGTGCCTTGCTATCAAAAGAATTTGCTTTAAGGATTCCTCCTGTAGGAGAACTGATAAAGGGGTTTATTGGAGGAAGTTTGATGGCACTTGGGGCAACTTTTGGTATTGGCTGTACAATTGGTGCTTTTTTTAGCGGTATGCCTGCTATGTCGGGTGGTGCAATAATTTTTACCATTGGTTTGTTTGTAGGAGTTATTGTTGCTTTAAAATATCTGATGTGGGAAATGGAGAAATTCCCCAAATTTAGTAGTGGTAAAAGCTATAATTTTTTGTCTGCAACAGCCAAAACTGGGAATTGGCAACTATGGCTTGGCTGGTTAGTGCTTATTTTAACATTCACAATTTCATTTGAATATTCGGGTGGCAACAAAATAATGACATGGTTCATTATAATAGGAATGCTTATGGGCTTAATAAGTCAGCGCTCCAGATTTTGTATTGTTAAAGCGTTTCGCGATCCGTTTATGACCGGTGAAGCTGATGGCTCAGTTGGAGTGATGG
>Ga0209633_10006368_pt1 | contig 10111 bp, 9 predicted proteins | sample Cruoilmetagenom1_FD_187290 | JGI IMG/M metagenome (GOLD analysis project Ga0209633, IMG submission 187290) | Oil polluted marine microbial communities from Coal Oil Point, Santa Barbara, California, USA - Sample 1 (SPAdes) (version 2) | ecosystem: Environmental > Aquatic > Marine > Oil seeps ... | reverse complement strand
TCGTTTCGGTATTTTGTTTCGTCCTAGTCCGCGTCAATCCGATGTGTTGATCGTTGCCGGAACACTAACCAATAAAATGGCACCTGCATTACGCAAAGTTTATGATCAAATGGCAGAGCCGCGTTGGGTGATCTCAATGGGTTCTTGTGCGAATGGTGGTGGTTACTATCATTATTCTTATGCCGTTGTACGTGGTTGTGATCGGATTATTCCGGTTGATGTTTATGTTCCGGGCTGTCCTCCAACGGCTGAGGCGCTATTGTACGGCATCATTCAATTACAAAACAAAATTCGTAACACTAATACGATTGCACGACAGGACGATGCTTAATGAGTGAGTCTTTAGTTAGGTTGCAGTCGCATCTTAAATCTGTTGCCGCAGATAAAATCAAATCATCTCAGATTGCCTTGGGCGAATTAACTGTCGAGGTAAATCCCCAAGATTTATTGGAAGTGGCAACACTGTTGCGTGATGATGACGGTAGTCATTTTGAGCAGCTCATAGATCTGTGTGGTGTCGATTATCTTGCCTATGGAGATTCAGAGTGGGAAACGGGCGGCAGTGGTTTTGCGCGCGGTGTTTCTCGTGAGTTTTCGTTTGATGGAGAAGAACCTCAAGAAAAGCCTGCGTTTGAAGGAAAGCGTTTCGCTGTAGTGATTCATTTATTATCACTCAAGCATAATCAACGACTTCGCGTGAAAGTGTATTGCGATGATAATGATTTCCCAATGGTTGATTCTGTCGTTGAAATTTGGAATTCTGCCAATTGGTTTGAAAGAGAAGCCTTCGATATGTACGGTATTATGTTTAATGGGCATCCTGATTTGCGCCGTATTTTGACAGACTATGGGTTTGTAGGTCATCCATTCAGAAAAGACTTCCCATTAATTGGGCATGTTGATATGCGCTATGATGAAGATCTTAAGCGCGTTGTTTATGAGCCTGTCTCTATTGAGTCGCGTATTTTAGTACCGCGTGTGATTCGCAATCAAAATAGTAAGGCGGAACAATAATGCCTGAAATTCGTAATTTCACTCTGAATTTTGGTCCAGCCCATCCGGCGGCTCATGGTGTGTTACGCCTTGTGCTAGAAATGGATGGTGAGGTGATTCAGCGTGCTGATCCGCATGTCGGTTTATTACACCGTGGCACGGAAAAACTGGTTGAAAGTAAGCCGTATAATCAAAGTATCGGTTATATGGATCGTCTCGATTATGTGTCGATGATGTGTAATGAGCATGGTTATGTGTTGGCGCTTGAAAAAATGTTGGGTATAGAAGCTCCGGTTCGTGCGCAATATATTCGTACCATGTTCGATGAAATTACCCGAATTCTAAATCATTTATTATGGATTGGTGCGCATGCTTTGGATGTCGGTGCAATGACCATGTTCTTGTACGCCTTTCGTGAGCGTGAAGATTTAATGGATGTTTACGAAGCGGTGTCTGGTGCGCGTTTACATGCAACGTATTATCGCCCAGGTGGTGTCTACCGTGATTTACCCGATACCATGCCTTTGCATGAAAAAGCACGTTGGTATAACGATGCGGACATAAAACGTTTAAACAAAAATCGAGGTGGTTCGGTATTAGATTTTATCGAAGACTTTACCCAGCGTTTTCCAACATATGTGGATGAATATGAAACATTGCTGACGGATAATCGTATTTGGAAGCAGCGTTTAGTTGATATTGGAATTGTTTCGCCCGAACGCGCCTTACAAATGGGTTTAACAGGAGCAATGCTACGTGGTTCCGGTATTGAATGGGATCTTCGTAAAAAACAACCTTATGCCATGTATGATCAAGTAGATTTTGATATTCCGGTAGGTGTTAATGGCGATAGTTACGATCGTTATTTGGTACGAATAGAAGAGATGCGACAATCAAATAAAATCATTAAGCAGTGTGTTGATTGGTTACGCAAAAACCCAGGTCCTGTCATTCATGAAGATCATAAAATAACCCCGCCCAATCGTGAAAGTATGAAAGGCGATATGGAAGCCTTGATTCATCACTTTAAATTGGCGACAGAAGGTTTTTGTTTGCCAGAGGGCGAAGCTTACGCTGCCATCGAGCATCCCAAAGGCGAATTTGGTTGTTACATCGTTTCGGATGGTGCAAATAAGCCATATCGCATGAAAATACGTGCGCCAGGTTTTGCACATATGTCGGCGATGGATGAATTAACAAAAGGTCATATGTTAGCGGATGTGGTCACGGTGATTGGTACAATGGATATTGTATTTGGTGAGGTGGATAGATAAGTTATGGCTACTCTTAACAACCCCTCTTCGAAAGAAAATACTATTCTTAGTAAGCATGAGACTGACGAAATTGATAGCTGGTTGAAACGTTATCCAGAAGATCAATCGCAATCGGCTTTATTGGCAGCATTGCGCGCGGTGATGCATGAAGATCACTACTTATCTACAGATAAAATGGATGCGGTCGCCAATTATTTAGATTTACCTAAAATAGCTGTTTACGAAGTCGCTAGTTTCTATTCGATGTATGAAATAGATGAAAAGGTAGCAGCAAAAAATACCATAGCGGTGTGTACCAATGTGTCCTGTATGTTGAATGGCTCGGATAAAATTGTAGAGCATATTGAAGAAAAGCTGGGTGTTAAGTTGGGTGAAAGTACGTCTGATGGACAGTTTTTCTTTAAAATGGAAGAAGAATGTTTGGCGGCTTGTTGTGGTGCACCAATGATGCAAGTGAATCATGTATATCATGAAAACTTAACCATAGAAAAGGTCGATAAAATTCTTGATGGTCTTGCTATGCAAAGACGTGCTACAGATACGGATAAAAATAGTGAGGAGACAAACTAATGGTTGATCAAGTTTGTTTCACTACCAAACAGTATGGTGATGATGCGCATTCATTAGAAAACTACATAAAAACAGGTGGTTATCAAGCATGGGACAAAATCCTTAAAGATGGCACAGAGATTGATGACATCATCGAAGATGTTAAGCAGTCTGGTTTAAGAGGTCGTGGTGGCGCAGGTTTTCCGACAGGGCTTAAATGGAGTTTTATGCCGCGCAATATGCCGGGGCAAAAATACATAGTATGTAATTCGGATGAATCAGAGCCGGGTACCTGTAAAGATCGCGACATTCTCCGTTTTAATCCTCATGCGCTCGTCGAAGGTATGGCAATAGCAGGTTACTGCATCGGTGCGACGGTAGGTTATAACTATATGCGTGGCGAGTTTATGGATGAACCTTTTATTCGTTTTGAACAAGCGGTTAAAGAAGCGTATGAAGCAGGCTATTTGGGTAAAAATATAAAGGGTAGCGGTATTGATTTTGATTTGCATGGGTCTTTAGGTGCGGGTGCTTATATCTGTGGCGAAGAAACAGCGTTGCTCGAATCATTAGAAGGTAAAAAAGGTCAGCCCCGTTTTAAACCACCATTTCCAGCAAGTTTTGGTTTGTACGGTCGTCCCACAACTATTAATAATACTGAAAGCTTGGCATCTATCCCTGCGATTTTACGCGGCGGTGGTGAATGGTTTAAAGATATGGGTGTTGAAGGTTCGGGCGGTGAGAAGCTGTTTTCTGTGTCCGGTCATTTAAATAACCCTGGAAACTTTGAAGTACCGATGGGGATTCCATTTAAAGAATTACTCGAAATGGCGGGTGGCGTACGTGATGGTAATAAATTAAAAGCCGTAATACCTGGTGGTTCGTCAGTGCCAGTGTTAACGGGCGATGTAATGATGGGACTTACCATGGATTACGACACCATTGCAAAAGCAGGTTCTTATCTTGGTTCTGGTGCGGTCATTGTCATGGATGAAACCACTGATATGGTGAAAGTCCTGCAGCGAATTTCACGCTTTTATTTTTCTGAATCTTGTGGTCAATGTACGCCGTGTCGAGAAGGTACGGGATGGCTATATCGCGTGTTGACAAGGATTGTTGAAGGCAAAGGTAAAATGGAAGATATTGATCTTTTGGATGAAGTGGCGCATAAGATTGAAGGTCGAACTATCTGTGCTTTAGGCGAAGCAGCGGCAATGCCAGTGTGGAGTTTTGTGCAAAACTTTAGAGAAGAATTTGTTTATTATGTCGAAAATGGTTGTTCAGTGGTGGATTCGCAATGAGCAATGAGACAAAACAAAATACCGTAAAGATTACGATCAACGATAAAGAAATGGAAGTCGCTGCTGGTTCTATGTTGATTGATATTGCGGATGAAAATGATATTCATATTCCCCGTTTTTGTTACCACAAAAAATTGTCAATCGCAGCAAATTGCCGCATGTGTTTGGTTGAGGTTGAAAAAGCACCTAAGCCAATGCCTGCCTGTGCAACCCCTGTTAATGAGGGAATGGTGGTTTGGACGCGCTCAGAAAAAGCATTAACGGCGCAAAAAGATAATATGGAGTTTTTGCTGATTAATCATCCACTTGATTGCCCTATATGTGATCAAGGTGGTGAGTGTGAGCTGCAAGATTTATCCATGGCATCAGGCGGAAGTACTTCTTCTTATCATGAAGTAAAACGCGTAGTTGTTGATAAAGATATTGGCGAATTAGTATCAACCGAAATGACGCGTTGTATCCAGTGTACCCGTTGTATTCGTTTTGGCGAAGAAATTGCCGGAATGCGTGAACTGGGTGCAACAGGGCGTGGTGATCGTATGGAGATTGGCACCTTTGTTGAAAAAAGCCTTGCGTCTGAATTATCTGGAAATATTATTGATATTTGCCCAGTCGGTGCGTTGACCGCTAAACCCTCACGTTATCATTCACGTGCATGGGAAATGATGCAAAGCCCAAGTATTGCATCGCACGATAGCGTTGGCTCGAATGTGAATTTGCATACTTTTAAGAAAAAACTGGTGCGCGTAGTAGCGGGTGAAAATGAAGACATAAACGAATGTTGGATTTCGGATCGAGATCGCTTTAGTTATGAAGGGGTTAATTCGGAAGATCGTGCTGAATCTCCGATGATAAAAGTGGATGGTGTCTGGAAGAAAGTAACATGGGATGAAGCATTAGAAGCCGTTACTGCTTATTTTAGAATGGTATCTGCCGATGAAATTGGCGTGCTAGCATCGCCACGAGCGACGTTAGAAGAACTTTATCTTTTACAAAAGTCAATGCGTGCAATCGGTGTAAATAATATTGATCACCGTTTGCGCCAAACCGATTTTAATGAACAAGAAAGCGCCGGTTTATTCCCTTGGTTGGGAATGAAAATAAGCGAATTAGAAAAGCAAAATGCCTTTTTATTGGTTGGCTCTAATGTGCGCCAAGACCAACCCATGATTAATCACCGTATTCGTAAAGCTACCTTGCAGGGCGCTAAAGTGATGTGTATTAATCCATTTGAGTTGGATTTTAACTACGATGTAGAACATCAAGTGGCTTCATCACCCAGTGCTATGGTGGATAGTTTAGCTGCATTGGCAGTAGCTTCATTTGCGTTAAGTAAAACAAAAATACCCGCAGGTTTAACGGATTTGTTAGGGGGTATTAAGCCAAGCAAGACAGATAAAGCGATAGTTAATAAATTGCAAGATGCTGATAATGCCGTGGTTTTCTTGGGTAATCTTTCCGTGCAAAACCCTTCTTTTTCTACTTTGCGTGCATTGGCTTCATTAATCGCTGAAAATACTGGTGCTAAGTTAGGTTATTTGGCGGACTCCGCAAATACAGCGGGTGCATGGCTTGCAGGTGCTGTTCCACATCGAAAAGAAGCAGGTGGCAGTGTAGAAGTTGTGGGGCATTCTATTACTCAAATGCTTAACAACCCAAAGAAGATATTTGTATTGTTGGATGTTGAGCCACTTTATGATTGTGATAATTCGCAACAGGCAAAAGAAGTTATGGATCAAGCTGAATGCGTGATCTCCATTTCGCCTTATGTTTCGGGCAATATATTGTCTTGTGCTGATATTATTTTACCCAGTGCGGCATTTTCTGAAACATCAGGTACTTACGTTAATACCGAAGGTCAGTGGCAAAGTTTTCGTGCTGCCACAGGCAGCTTTGCTGAGGCGCGTCCTGCGTGGAAAATATTACGAGTATTGGGCAACAAATTGAACGTTGCAGGTTTCGATTATGTTAGTTCTACTGATGTGCGCGATGAATTAAAAGCAATTTGTGATGAAATGCCTGTCGTAAACAATGATTTTGAAGTATCTGGAATTTATACGCGCCCAGATAAAGTTTCAGAAGAAAAACTTCAACGTATCGGAGAAATTGGGAAATATTCGGGTGATTCTTTGGTGCGTCGTGCCACTTCCTTGCAAAAAAGCGCACCAGAGCAAGATGCGATTCATTTGGGTAGTCAAGAGATTGAGCGCTTAGGGTTACAAACCGTTGTAGAAGAAAGCATTCATGGTGTACCTGTGACGGTTAATGTAAAGCAGGGCGATGAAGTAGTTACTATACCGCTGTTGGTTAACGATAATATACCGGATGGTTGTGCTTTACTTGCATCAGGTACGCAGACGAGTAGTTTATTAGGTTCGGCGTTTGGCGAAATCGAGATAATGATTTAATGGATACTTTAATTTCAATGTGGGAATGGCTTCCAGAGGGATTACGAATCCTTATTGTGATCATGTTGAAGATCGTCGCTATCCTATTGCCGTTGATTTTAGCGGTTGCTTATACGACGTTTGCCGAACGTAAAATTATCGGTTATATGCAAGTGCGTATGGGTCCTAATCGTGTAGGTCCTAAAGGTTGGCTTCAGCCAATAGCTGATACCGTTAAGTTGATGTTTAAGGAGATTATTACTCCAACCAAAGCGAGTTCGGTGGTGTTTTTTATTGCGCCGATGTTGGCTTTAGCGCCAGCGTTGGCAGTATGGTCTGTGATTCCATTTTGGGATGGTGGTGTTCTTGCCAATGTAAATGCGGGTTTGTTACTGGTGCTGGCAGTTACCTCGTTGGATGTTTTTGGTATTATTTTAGCGGGTTGGGCATCCAATTCTAAATATGCAATTTTAAGTTCGTTACGTGTTGGTGCGCAAGTGGTTTCGTATGAGATCGCAATGGGTTTTGCACTAGTTGGCGTACTCATGGCGGCTCAGAGCCTGAACTTAACAGAAATTGTAAGAGCGCAAAGTGGTGGTATTCAAAACTGGTTTGTTTGGCCGTTGATTGGACTATTTTTGGTGTTCTTTATATCCGGCGTAGCAGAAACAAACCGTGCACCATTTGATGTGGCAGAAGGTGAATCTGAAATTGTCGCAGGTTTCCATGTGGAATATTCAGGCATGGCATTTGCGCTATTCTTCCTTGCGGAATATGCAAGTATGATCTTAGTTTCTACGTTGACCGCTCTGTTATTTTTTGGTGGTTGGTTATCGCCATTTGGTGATGTTTTAAAAGATGTGCCGGTGTTGGGTACTTTATTGGGCGATGGCTTTCATTGGTTATTATTGAAGACATCTTTCTTCCTATTTTGTTATTTGTGGTTTCGAGCAACATTTCCGCGTTATCGCTATGACCAAATCATGCGTTTGGGTTGGAAGATTCTGATTCCGGTTACATTGGTTTGGATTTTCGGTGAAATGGCTGCAATTGCATTAGGGTGGAAGCCATGGTTGTAATAGTTAACTATCAATTAAGGCTATCATTAGAGCTGTCAGTTATAGGGAGAAATGATGTTTAGATCAATTACACATTTTATTAAATCATTTACCCTGTTTGAATTATTTCAAGGATTAAGCGTTACTGGTAAATACCTGTTTAAACGCAAGATGACAATTCAGTACCCCGAACAAAAGACTCCGATGTCGCCTCGTTTTCGTGGTCATCATGCCTTGCGTCGTTACCCTAATGGCCAAGAACGCTGTATTGCGTGTAAATTGTGCGAAGCTGTTTGTCCTGCTTTGGCGATTGATATAGAAATGGAAGAACGTCCTGATGGAACACGCCGTACCACAAAATACGATATAGACTTTTTTAAGTGTATTTATTGCGGTTTTTGTGAAGAAGCCTGTCCCGTCGATGCGATTGTGGAAACTCATATTTTTGAATACCACTACGAAAGTCGTGAAGGCACAACGATTACTAAAGATGAATTATTAGCGTTTGGCGATAAACATGAACACGAAATAGCCAAAAGAAAAGCCGCTGATGCACCTTATAAATAGCGTGTTTTAGCCAATAGAGAAAACAGGAAAACCAATGACATTTGAGCTTTTTGTATTTTACCTTTTTTCAGCCGTAACATTGTTTTCGGCTGTCGGTGTGGTGACGATGCGAAATCCAGTGTATTCAGCATTGTTCTTAATTCTTGCCTTTTTTAGTAGTGCTGCTACGTGGGTATTGCTTGAAGCAGAATTCTTGGGTGTTGTGTTAGTGCTGGTTTATGTCGGTGCGGTAATGGTGCTGTTTTTGTTTGTAATAATGATGCTGGATATTCAAATAGATACCTTGAAAGAGGGCTTTATTCGCTATCTTCCTGTAGGGCTTTTAGTTGCGGTAGCAGTAGCGGCCGAAATGATTTTAGTGATGAAATCTAAAGCGTTTGATCGACCGATACCGGAAGCAGCGCCTTTGAGTGCTAATAATACCGAGGCATTAGGTGAAATTCTTTATACCGAATACGTACTGCCATTTGAGATAGCCGCTGTTATTTTAGTTGTTGCGATTATTGCTGCCATTACGTTGACTTTGCGTCGCCGTAAAGGGGTTAAAAAGCAAGACCAAAGTCAACAAGTGAAAACAAAGAAAAGCGATCGTTTGCGTATCGTTAAAATGAAATCAGAGGAACGCTCATGATCCCTTTATCTCATTTCTTAATTGTAGGTGCGCTTTTGTTTTCAATCAGCGTAGCAGGTATTTTCCTTAACCGAAAAAATATGATCGTCTTATTGATGTGTATCGAATTAATGTTGCTCGCAGTAAACCTTAACTTTATTGCTTTTTCGCATTACTTGGGCGATATGGCAGGGCAAGTGTTTGTATTCTTTATCTTAACCGTTGCCGCCGCAGAAGCTGCGATTGGGTTGGCTATTTTGGTGACCGTATTTAGAAATCGTCGAACCATTAATGTTCAAGAACTTGATGAAATGAAAGGTTAAGGGGGGATAATTATGGAATCAATTTATCTCGCTATTCCTTTATCTGCCTTAGTCGGTTCAATTATCGCCGGTTTATTCGGTGGCGTGATTGGTCGTAAAGGCGCGCATGCAGTTACGTTGCTCGGCGTGGGTATCTCCTGCGTACTTTCATTTGTTGTACTCAAACACGTCGCGATTGATGGCAATACGTTTTACGGTGATGTGTATACTTGGGCGCAAGTAGGGCAGACTAAATTTGCAGTAGGTTTCATGATTGACCGCTTAACGTCGATGATGATGGTTGTGGTGACGTTTGTTTCATTGATGGTACATATTTACACCATTGGTTACATGGAAGACGATAAGCATAATTGGCCAGAAGACAGTCGTGGCGGTGATAATAGTTACCAGCGTTTCTTCTCTTATATTTCACTGTTCACATTCTCGATGCTGATGTTGGTTATGTCGAATAACTTCATGCAGTTATTTTTCGGCTGGGAAGCAGTAGGCTTAGTTTCATACTTGTTGATTGGTTTTTGGTCGACACGCGACACCGCTATTTTTGCCAATATGAAAGCATTTTTAGTCAACCGTGTGGGTGACTTTGGATTCTTATTAGGTATCGCAGCCATCTGGACCTATACCGGCTCAATGGATTACAAAGAAGTATTTGCGCGTTTACCTGATATTCAAAATTTAACCTTATCAATTTTGCCTGATACCGAATGGATGTTAGTAACGATCATTGCTATTTCATTATTTATTGGCGCAATGGGTAAGTCGGCACAAGTACCATTGCATGTTTGGCTTCCTGATTCGATGGAAGGTCCCACGCCGATTTCTGCCTTGATTCACGCCGCGACGATGGTAACCGCGGGTATCTTTATGGTATCGCGCATGTCGCCAATTTTTGAAATGTCAGACACTGCATTAAGCGTCGTGTTGGTTATTGGTGCTACCACAGCATTCTTCATGGGCTTAATTGGTATCGTGCAAAATGACATCAAACGCGTGGTTGCTTATTCGACATTGTCACAATTAGGTTATATGACAGTGGCATTGGGTGCTTC
>Ga0209633_10006367_pt1 | contig 10114 bp, 8 predicted proteins | sample Cruoilmetagenom1_FD_187290 | JGI IMG/M metagenome (GOLD analysis project Ga0209633, IMG submission 187290) | Oil polluted marine microbial communities from Coal Oil Point, Santa Barbara, California, USA - Sample 1 (SPAdes) (version 2) | ecosystem: Environmental > Aquatic > Marine > Oil seeps ... | reverse complement strand
ATGCGCCCAAATTAGCCGATGTCCTCTCCCCCTGCGTCTTATGGATCGATGAAATCGAGAAGGGTATCCAGACCAATGATGGCACGACCGGCACTGCACAACGGGTGCTGGCAACCTTTTTGACCTGGATGGCGGAAAACAAAAAATCGGTATTTGTTGTCGCCACCGCCAATGATATTCAATCACTGCCACCGGAATTAATTCGTAAGGGGCGCATGGATGAAATCTTTTTTGTCGATCTGCCGAATGCACAGGCCCGCAAAGAAATCTTGGCGGTACATTTACGAAAGCGAGACATCGACGTCTCTCGCTTTGATCTGGCACTACTGGCCCACGAGAGCGAAGGCTTTTCCGGTGCCGAGCTGGAACAGGCCATAGTCGCTGCCAGCTACTCCGCCTTTGCAAATGAGAAGGCGGTTGATAACGAGAATATCCTTAATGAAATACAGCACACCCGGCCACTCTCTATTGTGATGGCCGAAAGAATTGACGAATTAAGACGCTGGGCAAAAAATCGCACCGTTTCAGCAAATTAAATCTCTTCGGGTTCTATTTCCCCGCAGCTTGCTGCGAAGAAACGTTGAGTGATGCGAAGCAGGCGAATTCCACTCAATACCCCGTCAGCTTGATGCGGGGTAGTTTATTAATCTTTTAAAGAACTATCTAAATAATCTACTGTCTAACTAATATGCAATTCCAGTTCGGGAACACTAGGGATCTAACGCAAAGTCGAAAAAAAACCAAAGTACATAACAAAACCTCTGTATTAAAGAAAATTATAAATCTTATTGGTAGGCCAGGCACACCTTTTCATACATGCCGAAGATACAGAAGCTCTAACACAACATCACGGAGGTCGCAAGTCATACATTATGTGTTCATTAAATGCTCACTCAGTGGCACGATTAAGCCATTAAGGTCAGACTCTGCTGGTAGCCCTCAGAAAAACTCAACCTCTGGACATATATGCCGATATCTTTATGAAATGCGAACTCAACCGGATATCCATCAATACTTAGAAAAACATGTCATCCGATAACGTAAAAACCAAATCTTGTCATTTTTGTAGTCAACCTGTCTATCGCCTGCTGCTGCTGTCACTTATTTTAGTTTCACTGATTCCGGTGCTATTTTTGATGATGCACCTCTATCAGGCCGCCTGGAATAATGCCTGGCGAGAGATAAATGAAAAACATCGCCTGCTGGCACTCAATCTCGCCAATCCAATCAAGATTTACATTGATGATCGCCGCAGCATGCTGGGAAAACTTGCTCAGGATATTGCAAATGACCATTCGGGCACCTTAGCTGTCCAAAAGGAAAAGCTAGAGGATGCCATCCTTTTTATGGACGGCTTTAAATCCATTGCCCTGGTCTCCAAAACCGGCAAAACCCTTATCTTGGCACATAACAACGATGTCCTTGGCAGGCACGACCATCGTTACCGGAATGAGAAATGTTTTCTGCATAGCCGTGATACCCATATCTGGTGCCTGTCTGATATCAAGATAGGTCCCACAGGCAAGAGACCGACCATCATCATGACCCAGGCAATCCCCACAGAAGGCAACCGACCAACCAATGTGTTATTGGCCGAACTCGGTATCGATACCATTAATAATCTTCGCAAAAATATCAAATTTGGTAAAAGGGGACATTCTGCCATTGTCGATAAACGTGGCCACGTCATTGCACACCCCAATCCCGAGTGGATGAAGACTATGCATGACCTCTCCAAACTCTCCATCGTGCAAAAAATGATGCATGGAGAAACCGGCGTCGCAGAGTTTTTTTCACCGTATATAAAAGCAGATATGGTCGCTGGTTACACCAGTGTCCCCGAAATTGGCTGGGGGATTATGGTGCCGCAACCTTTGCAGGAGATTAAGGATCAGGTCAACAAACTAATGCTGTCCCACACCCGATGGTTATTCATTGGTATTAGCCTGGCACTGCTTATCGGTATATTTCTGGTACATTGGATTACCCGCCCACTAAATCGACTGGCCGCAGCAACCGATGACTTGCTACGTTCAAATTTTGCAACTGAACTGCCCACACTTTCCGCCTATGCCCCTAGGGAAATACATAAGCTCTACGCTGCCATGAGTGCCCTGATTAATGGTTTCAGAAAATCACAACAGGAGAATGAAAAACTCAACGCCACATTACAGCAACGTGTTGATGATGCAACGGTAAAGTTAATTGATTCCAATGCCCGTCTGGAGCGACTTGCCCTCTGTGACCACTTAACGACGCTACCGAATCGCCGTCAGTTTGAGAGTGTACTGCGTAATAAGCAGAACAGACGTCAGACAGATAGCAAAGAAATCTGTCTTATGCTCATTGATATTGACCATTTCAAAGATGTCAATGATTGCTATGGCCATGCCGCTGGTGACCTGGTTATCCGCGACATTGCACTCATACTGAATAAGGCTATGCGTCTTGGCGATCTGGTGGCACGCTATGGCGGTGATGAATTCGCCGCCCAGCTACTCTGTAATGAAGCCACCTGTCATGCGCGGGCAGAACAAATACGTCAGGAAATCGAAAACACCCTCTTTGACTGGAATGATAACCATATCAGCGCCACCGTCAGTATCGGCATGATCTACTGTGGCGAGTTAAAGGATGAAAATATCGACATGCTATTACATGAGGTTGATACCGCTATGTACCAGGCCAAGAAGCAGGGCCGCAATCAGGTACACACTATTCAGCTTAAGGGAAAAGGGGTCGGAGGTACATGAGAAATATTCTCAATTGTAAAACAACATAAAATCGGGGACGAAACACAGATTTCCCTAATTATATACCGCTGCTTATATACCGCTGCTGTATTCCGGCCCCGGTCTTGATACCTTATTCGGTAGTCAGGTAGTATCCGCACTGCACGCCCTGCCTGAAACATTAAGGGTTGGTGCAACGATATATAATGTATGTCCGCTGTCCCTTTTCAATCTTCGTCTGCGGCACCACCGTATCACCCTTGAGATCCATGGCACGATTGCGGGCCAGGGTCTCCAGCTCTTTTCCGATTGTTTTTTTATTCCGCTCAAAACCCAGTATAGTCGCCTTGACCGATACCGTGGTTGTACCCAGTTTTTTACAGCGATGAACTTCGGTCGGTGATAACACCCTGGCCTTTTCACCCTCCGGTGTCAGCTTTACCCATGTGCAGGCGGTCAGCATGGTCGAGAACAATATCAGTATTACGACATGTTTCATTCTATTCTCCTGTAGTCACACTAATCCAGCATACTCAGAAAAGCATTCTCATCCAGTATTGTGACCCCTAACGCCTCAGCCTTGTCGGCCTTTGATCCCGGATCAGCGCCCACAACCACAAAATCTGTTTTTTTAGAAACACTGCCCGCCACCTTGGCGCCCTTTGCCAGTAACGCCGCCTTGGCCTCATTACGCCCCATACTGACTAAAGTACCGGTGACAACAAACGTCTTGCCTGCAAGTGTCTGTACAGCTTCATCCGGTCTTTTAATTACAGGCCAGTGTATACCTGCCTTGATTAATTTTTCTATGACGTCGTCGTTATGCTGTTGTTTGAAAAAAGTTTCGATAGACCCGGCCACAATGGGACCCACATCTTCAACCTCAAGCAGGTCCTCCGCCTTGGCGTTCATTAACGACTCCAGTGAACCATAGTGGTACGCCAATGTCCGTGCCGTAGTCTCGCCCACCTGGCGTATTCCCAGGGCAAAAATAAAACGTTCCAGGCTTGTCGTTTTACTCTTCTCCAGGGCATCGATCAGGTTCTGTGCCGATTTCTCTGCCATGCGCTCCAGTTGGGCAGCCTGCTCGACCTTTAAGACATACAAATCCGCCACATCATGTATCAGACCTTCATCGACCAGTTGTTCCACCAGTTTGTCGCCCAGGCCATCAATATCCATAGCCTTGCGTGAGGCAAAGTGTTTCATCGCCTCCTTTTGCTGTGCACCACAGTACAGGCCACCGCTACAGCGCGCTACCGATTCATTTTCAAGGCGTACAACTTCGGAGCCACACACCGGACATTTGTCTGGCATCTTAAACTTGCGCGCCCCCCTGGGGCGTTTTGAAATAACAGCAGCAACGACTTCCGGGATAACATCACCTGCGCGACGCACAATCACCGTATCACCAATGCGTACGTCCTTGCGGTCGATCTCATCCTGGTTATGCAGAGTGGCATTGGTAACGGTGACACCACCGACAAACACAGGCTCCAGTCTCGCCACCGGTGTCAAGGCACCCGTTCGACCAACTTGTACATCAATGCCATTTAATATTGTCATTTCCTCCTGCGCGGGAAATTTGTGCGCAATCGCCCAGCGTGGCGCCCGCGAGACGAAACCTAGAATTTCCTGATCATGAATACGATCCACTTTGTAGACCACACCATCGATATCATAATCCAGGGCATCGCGTTTTATCTGAATCGAATTATAGTAGTCAAGGCAAGCCTGCATACCTTGCACAACTTTTACCTCGGGGTTCAGACGAAAACCCCAGATCTTTAATTGTTGCAAAACCTTGTGATGACAATCCGCTAGTGCCTGCGTCGAGATACCCACGCCATAGCAATAAAACTCCAGTGGTCGCGTCGCCGTAATACGCGAATCCAATTGGCGTAACGAACCGGCGGCGGCATTACGTGGATTGGCAAAGGTCTTGTCATTATTCACGCTCTGCCGTTCATTGAGTTTGACAAAGCCCGCCTTGGTCATAATCACTTCGCCACGCACCTCGATCCGCTCAGGGTAATCCTGACCTTGCAGGCGCAGCGGGATCGTATCGATGGTGCGAATATTTTGTGTCACGTCCTCGCCTTTACTGCCATCACCCCGGGTAGCACCACGTACCAGTACACCCTTTTCATATAGCAGGCTGATGGCAAGACCATCCAGCTTTGGCTCGGCAACATATTCGATATTATCCTTCTCCAGGCCCTCCCTCACTCGTCGGTCAAAATCGGCAAGCTCCTGCTCATTAAAACAATTATTCAGTGACAACATCGGCACTTCATGCGCGACTTCATTGAAGGCCTTTAAAGGTGCAGCACCCACGCGTTGCGTGGGAGAATCGGCAGATAGTAGTTCTGGGTGCTTTTCTTCCAACACCTGTAATTCACGCAACAGACGGTCGTACTCGGCATCCGGCACCTCCGGATTATCCAGCACATAATAGAGATAATTGTGGTGATTGAGTTGTTCACGTAACGCGCTGGCACGCTGTTGTTCCTGTTTACGGATAGTCATAGGATAGATAGTTCTTCTAGAAATTTTGCACAATGAAAACAACAACAAACCTGTAACGCAAAGGCGCACGATACTATGCTGTAGCAGGTCATTACCATGCTTGTCACACAGCTCTACAGCCAATGCCGGCGATAATCCCGCCAGCAACCTATTGCCAATGCTACTGATATTTGCATCGCCAGCGAACAACTCTATCTACAGGATTTACAGGGCGAATAATTCCAGCCATCTACCCTGCCGTAGTGGGACAATGCCATCAATTATATTTGTGCGCAAGGGACAGTCCCCCCGACACAGCGTTGTATCCCATAGAGAGTAGACGCCGGGGCCTGGTCTTTTTGCTGAAATTATTCGATTTTTTCTTGATATCTAGCAATTGCCTAAGTTTGAGAATAATGGCAAAATTCGCATATGGTTAGCCACTTATTATCCCAACTGCCTGCCCTACCCAGGCCTGTGCAGCTGCTACGCCTCCCGGTCATGGTAATCCCCGGCGCAGTGCATTCCCATGGTTTGGCGTTCATCCTGAATAAGGTGCTGACCGAGACCCTCGACCATAATGAACTGGGATTTCTGGATGGTCGAATATTGCAGATCAGCGTATCCGATCTTGGTCTGGATTATCGTCTTACCCTGCGTAATGGCCGCTTGTCTGCTGCGGCTAGCCATAGCCAGCCGGACGTGCGCTTTGGTGGCCTGCTGAAGGAGTTCATGCTCCTGGCATTGAACAAGGAAGACCCGGACACCCTGTTTTTTCAGCGACGCTTACAGCTGGAAGGCGATACGGAACTTGGGCTTGAGATCAAAAATTTCCTCTTTACCCTGGATGAAAAAATATTGCCATGGCCCGTACGACAGGCGGCAACTCGGGTCGTCCAGTTGCTCGCATAATCCTCACCAGGCCGCTGAATCAGTGTAGCGTGGTATTCTGCCTCGCCGCTCAGCGGCACTGCTCGCCTTTATTAACATCTTAACCTATCTGCATACCGGGTCTGCCATGCCAGTAACCGTCACAAGGCCCCACCGGCATCATCTCCTGTAAGGCATCCACATCCACCGCATCGCCGTCAATTGCCCGCCGAAAGGCCTTGATAACATTCACTGTATGGTGCGACTGGGGGCTAATACGCACCACCTCAATGCCCAGCGACTTGATATCCTCCATCTCGGCAAACAGGTTCTGCGTCTGGGCCGATTGAGTCTGAATACCGTTAATAGCCAGAAATGCCTCCCCTTCTTTGGTTCTCAGGGTTAGCCCATCAGGATAATCCAGACAACGGTACTGACAATCATCTTTGGGCAGATTGTGTGCACGTGCAGTGTAACAACGGGCGGACATCGCCAGGGGCAATCGGCCATAGGCAAAGACCTCTGTTTCCACGCCAGCAGGGACCTCGGCCAATACGGCCTTCAGGGCTTCGCGTGACAGTTCCACCGGCGCCACCCAGCGGACAAGTCCGGCCTCTGCCAATACCCTGAGCGTGCGCGCATTGTAGATATTGACCGTCGGGCCTGTTACAAAAGGCAGCTTGGCGGCCGACAGGAATTGAACGGCTGCCATGTCATTGGCCTCCACCATGAAAAGCGCATTCTTGCAAATCCGCCTTAACATCTTTAATTCCGATTCGGCTTCCAGCAATGCCATGCTGGACAACACGACCTCTTTACCGGCCTCGGTCAGCTTTTCTGCTGTTGCGATCCAGTCATCAAATCTGAAGGTGCGACGTTTCGAACAAACCGTTTCACCCAGGTAAACGATATCTACGGGCGACTCGGCGATACTGTCATAAAATTGCTTCAGGTCATCATGTGACCAATAGTATTGGTTAGGACCCAACGAGATTCTAGGTGTACTGGTTGTGCTATTCATACGGAAAAACCCTATTGCCAGTTTCGATGATAGGCACCCAGCGTAGTCTGCTGCCCCTCGGAAACGCTGCCCAACGCCGCCATCCACTCCGGCCTTGGCGCATAGGCCCCAGGATCATTTTTACAGGCATCCAGTGCCGCCCGCCACACACGGGTTACCTGCTTCACATAGGCGGGACTACGCTGCCTGCCCTCTATCTTGATAGCGGCAACTCCCGCTGCCTGTAACTGGGGCAATAGATCCAGGGTATTAAGACTGGTAGGTTCTTCCATGGCGTAATAGGTGTTGCCGTTGGCTTCATAGCGACCCTTGCAGATCGTTGGGTAACCGGTGGTTTCGCCCGCACCGACGCGATCCACCAGCACGCTGCCAAGACGGGTTTCCAGTCCCTGCGGGGTTTCGCTATAGCGAACCTCAGCAGCGGGTGAGCAACAACCATGGGTATTGGGCGACTGCCCCGCGGCGTAGGACGATAACAGACAGCGCCCCTCCACCATCACGCACAAACTGCCAAAGCCAAATACCTCGATCTTAAGTGGACTGTTTTCAGTGACATGCGCCACCTGTGACATGGACAGTACGCGCGGCAACACCGCACGTTGCACACCAAAGCGCTCATGATAAAAGGTCAACGCCTCATAATTAGTAGCAGACCCCTGAACAGATAGATGCAGGGGCAGATCGGGATAGGTACTACTGGCATAATCCAGCACTCCTATGTCGGCAGCGATCAATGCATCCACATTCAATTGAGCGGCACAGTCCACTGCCTGTTGCCAACGGGGCCAGCCATTGGGCTGGGGATAGGTGTTCAGGGCGATGTAGATCTGACGCCCTCGTTGCTGTGCATATTGGATGCCTTGCTCTAATGTGCGATCATTGAAATTCAGGCCGGCAAAATTCCTGGCGTTCGTATCGTCTTTGAATCCCAGGTAGACCGCATCGGCACCTTCATCGACAGCCGCCTTCAGAGACGGCAGGTTTCCGGCTGGACAGATAAGTTGCATCAATTCGATATCCTCTTAACACTCAATTGGCGTTCGCCATCTGTTCTCGATGCATACGGGGGTAATGCTGAACCCTGCCTTACACCTGATTCCGCTAATCTATTGGTGATAGCGTTTAGTACGCGCCACTTTTTGCTGCACCACGAGGGAGCCAGCAATATCCTTTCTGGCGCGGTGGCCGTGAGGCGGTGGTAAACCACAACCTCCGGGGTATGTGCAACCAATTGCACCACGGCCTCAATATAAGCCTCCAGCGCCATCGGGGTGTACTCGCCCCGACGCCACTGGTTGGCAAGCAGGGTTCCCTTAACCACGTGCAAAGGATGCAATTTGAGCCCTTCCACCCCTTCACCCAACACCCGTCGCAGGCTTTCCAGGGCATGACTGCCGTCTTCTCCCGGTAAGCCCACGATCAGATGGGCGCAAACGGGAAGACCCCGTTGTCGTGCCGCATTCACCGCCACTTGATAGGCGGCAAAATTATGACCCCGATTTACCCGTTCTAAAGTGGTATCAAAGGCGGACTGTAATCCCAGCTCCAGCCATATCTCATAGCCCTCTTCCCGATAGCCAGCCAATAGGTCCAGCACGGCTGGCGGTACGCAATCCGGCCGTGTTCCGATCGAAAGCCCTACCACATCAGGTTCGGACAAGGCCTGTCGATACAGCTGATCCAGCGCCTCTACATCTGCATAGGTATTGGTGTAGGCCTGAAAATAGGCCAGAAAGCGGCAGGCCCCCGTGCGCTTGGCCAGAACCTGTCTCCCTTCCTCGATCTGCATGGAAACATCGGGCAACTTGCGGGCATTGGGGCTGAAAGAGGCATTATTGCAAAATGTGCAACCACCGCGCCCTTTATTTCCATCTCGATTGGGGCAGGTAAAACCCGCGTTAATAGCCAGTTTATGTACACGTTGACCATAGCGGCGTTTCAGATCCTGACCAAAGGTATTTACGAACTTGGACAGGTTGAGTTCCGGTATTGCCTCCTGAGAATCTTGCATGGCAAATTATGCCACAATTTTGGCCTTATTCGTTTGATCGAGATCAAGACAATGTTTGATCCTGATCCAAGACATACTCACCTCTAAACCCCCATCAATAGTGAAGCTTTGAGATTCCATAATCCTTTTAGCCGAGTTAACAAAGGTCAAATTCATGAATGGAGTTGTCGATGATTCTGACAGGGTTATCCACTGCAACATCCTCCTCCAGGGTCTCAGTAAATAACGTATTTTTAAAATAACCCTTAGCTTCAAAAACGCTGCAAAACAAGTGTTTACACGAATTGCTGGCCTCATTGTGCGGCACGTTGCGTCATTTTTTCCAATAGTTACGCCCAGGGGCTTGTCGGACTTAGAATGATTCTCGGTAACTCGGTTGTTATTCCCGACACAACTCTACCTCCTCCGTCCATGGAGTCGTGCTCCATACGCTACCCTACCCCCTGCATAGCCATGCAGTCGTACGGCGGCGGGAAATCGAGGCTATTTTCCACTCGCCTCGCTACGCACACCTAAGCCCGACAGGCTCCTGGAAATTTATCAGGAACGGCGCTTAATCTGCGTCATTCTTTGTTTAAAACGATAGGCCTCTATTTTATCTTTTAAATGCGCAATGCCCTGCTGGGTTAAGCGGTTGCGGTGATCATCACACAGATCCGCATCCAGTGCCCGCGCGAGTTGTTGCCCTGTGGCCAGGACCCGTTCAAAGGCGGTGCGAGGTTCTACGGGGCCGGGCAGCTGCATGAGCAGAATAATTCCCGGCACCTCAATCCCCTCCAGCTGCGCATCGGGAAATGAGCCCGGTTCTAATACATTCAGTATGCTGCAAACCGCCATGCCACGAGTCAGTTCCGGTTGTGCGTACAAGTGAAAGGCCATCATCTGGCCAAAGTGAAAACCCTGTGCATGCAAGGCCGCCGACAGTACCGGGCCGGACAACTTGCCCTGATGCTTCATTATGGAAAGTTGTCC
>Ga0209633_10006366_pt1 | contig 10114 bp, 6 predicted proteins | sample Cruoilmetagenom1_FD_187290 | JGI IMG/M metagenome (GOLD analysis project Ga0209633, IMG submission 187290) | Oil polluted marine microbial communities from Coal Oil Point, Santa Barbara, California, USA - Sample 1 (SPAdes) (version 2) | ecosystem: Environmental > Aquatic > Marine > Oil seeps ... | reverse complement strand
TAATATTGAATATGAATTAGAAGATGTAAGAATTCTTCCAAAGAGTATTGATGTAAGTTTTAATGGAGAACTTAGAATGGATCAAGATATTGCTTTTCAAATGTTAGAAAAGTATGATTGTGGTGTATTATCAGCTTCAACTGGTTTTGGTAAAACCGTTATAGGTAGCAGATTGATTGCTAGGAAAAAAGTGCCTACACTAATTCTTGTGAATAATAAAGAATTAGCGCTTCAATGGGAGGAACGATTAGAAATGTTTTTAGATATGCCATTGATTACTAATCAAGTTACTGAAACAGGTAGAAAAAGAAAACCTATATTTGTTGGTAGACTAGGTGGTGGAAAAAACAGGCTTACTGGACGTGTTGATATTGCTTTAATGCAATCTATGTCTAATAAAGATAAATCAGTTAAAGAGTTAATTCATAATTATGGCATGGTGATTGTCGATGAATGTCATAGAGTGCCTTCGGTTAGTTATACAAATGTATTATACGCTACTGATGCGAAATATGTTTACGGTTTAACAGCAACACCTATTAGAAGTGATGGGCACAAACCGATAATTTTTATGCAATGTGGTCCAATTAGATATACGGTAGATGCAAAATCTCAAGCAATTCAAAGAGGCTTTGAGCATATTATAGTTCCAAGATTTACACCAATTAAAATTCCAATAGAGTCAAGTGAAAAGGATATGCATATAACAGAATTTTTTAAACTTATATGTGAAAGTGAATATAGAAACAAGTTAATTGTTAAAGATATTATAAAAGTAGTAAAAGAAGGAAGAACACCTCTTGTGTTAAGTGAAAGAACTTCTCAACTTGATTTATTGTATGAGTTACTAAAAAATGAAGATTTTGATGTTATTGTTTTAAAAGGTACTTTAAAAGCATCTGAACGTAAAGAGGCATTTACTACACTTCAAAATATTAATGATAAACCATTTGTATTGCTTGCAACGGGGAAGTTAATAGGAGAAGGATTTGATTTTGCTAGATTAGATACATTATTTTTAGCACAACCAATATCTTTTAAAGGAAAAGTAAATCAATATGCAGGGAGACTGCACAGAGATTGTGAAGGTAAAACTGATGTTAAAATTTATGATTATGTCGACGTACATATTCATATGTTTGAGAGAATGTATCATAGAAGACTTTCAGCATATAAATCTATAGGTTATACACTAAAAACACATAGTAATAGTGTTGATGAAGGAATTTATGGTGTTTTTGAGTACTTTGAGTTACTTTCAAAAGATATTGAAAATGCAAATAGTAGAGTTTTAATAGAATCGAAATCAATAAATGCTAAACAACTTAATAAAATAAAAGTACTGCTAGCTAAAAAATTTAGTGTAGGTGTAAAAATTATTATCGTTACATCTGAATATAATAAAATTTTTTCTTTGAATGAATTAGAGCAAGTTGGTCTAAATATTATTTATAAAAAAGGATATTGCAGAAATTATATTTCTATTGATAATGAAATTCTGTGGTATGGCAGCATTGCACCGTTAGGTAAATCATCTAAAGATGATACAATTATTAGGGTATATACTAATTCAGCGGAAGCAATTTTTAATGGAGGGACTAATGAATAAAGCAAATATAAAGATTTTAACCAAAGAATTAAATAGAGATCAACTTCTAGAAATCATTTCAATCATGTCTTCTCAGAGTACAGAAGCTAGCGAATTATTTTTAAATTGTTGTAAAGGTCAAGATAGTTCAATTATATCAGATGAAAAAATCGATAACCTTTGGGCTGATGTGTTTCATATTGTTGTTGAAGCAAATGAATTAGGTGGTTGTGAAGAGTGGGAAGAAGATCAAGTATATGATAATTTAAGAGAAATACAAGAAATTATAGAAAAATACAAAACAACATGGGAAACTAGAAAAGTACTAGTTGATAGCATGAAATATCAGTTGCAGTTGGATAATAGTGGATTTGAAGATATTCTTGCAGAATTAATAATGGATTTATGTATTACTGATGACGAAAAACAGTATTATGATAATTTGAGTTTTTAAACAATGCACATCGTTTACGTTTTTTTCTTCGTAAAAATGTAATTTTGAGATATAAAAAAACGAAGAGTGAGATGGTATGTATAGAAATGGAGTGAATAATTTATATAAGTGGAAAAACTTGGCTTATTAATATACCTTTATGGGCTATTTAGATTTTAGAAGATGAATTAAATGGAAAAACGAAAAATCTTCAAGTACTAAAGTATGAATAAAAAACAAAATCCTGCAAATTTTATTAATTAAAGTTTGTAGGATTTTGTTTTTTGATGGGTTATACATTAATTAATAAGATTATTAAACGAAGTGAAAACTGTGCCTTTATGTTTTTTTGATTCATAAAGTGAATAATCAGCATTCTTAAATAATTCTATTTCATTTTGGGCATCATCTGGATATATTGATAAACCGATTGGAAGGCTAAGGTTTAATTCAATATTTAAAAGATTATTTATATTAATTGTATTTAACAAGTTATTAATTCTAGTAAAAATATTATTTGAAATTTGATTATTGTAGTCTGTAATAATAATTATAAATTCATCACCTGCATATCTGCAAAAAACATCTTCAGTTCTAATTATTTCTGAAATTTTTTTGATAACCCTTTTAAAACTGTGTCACCTTCATAATGTCCATACGTATCATTTATTTTTTTGAACTTATCAATGTCAAAAATTAGAAGTCCAATTTTATAATTATTTCTTTTGGCTCTAGAAATTTCTTCAACAATTCTTTGTTTATAATATCTGTTATTATATATTTCGCAGAGTTGATCTATAGCAGATAATTTTAATAAATTTTTTTTGTTTCTATCATTTATTTTAACGTATTCATATATACAAACTATTGCAATTATTGTTGTTACTATATATGCTAAAATTGAATTAAAATATAGTGATGAAAAATGATGAGTTTTAAAAATTACGAAAAATCCAGAAAAATTATAAATTAAGGTAATAATATAACCAATATGTTTAAATAATACAATAAGAAAATATGATTCTATAATTGTGATTATCATAAGAATTAATTTCAAATTTTCTTGTTTATTTATAGTGATTATTAGAAAAATAATAAAGCTATAAAATACAAAGTGAAAAATAAATTTTTTTTGTTTAATAATTTGCCAAAATTGCATAAAAACCTCCGATTTTGGTTGTTTTAATATATTAAAAATATATTTACCCATTTTCTACATGTAGAAACAAATTATTAAAATTAGTTTACTAAAAAGAGCATTGAAGAGATGTGGATGTAAAGTAATAAATAGGATAATCAATTAAAATTTGTGAATTTAGAAGTTTTACTTGTTTTTTAGTATTAATATATAAAAACTATAAAAACTATACAAACGAATATAAACTATTGTTTTAAATATATTTACAGTGTATAATAAATTTAGAGTGTTTTTTAAGAGGGTGAATGTTATTAATAAAATTAAAGAGATTTTTAATAAATTTAATGAAATTATTGTAATTAAAAATTTTGCAGATAATTCCTTATGGATTAATTCATTTGCTAAGGATTATTTTGACGCAGATTTATTGAAATTCGAAAATGCTTTCAATATGTATTGTAAATCGCATACTGTTAAGGATATTATTAATGAATTATATAAGAAAGATTCTATAGAAAATGTAATTTTTGAAATTAATAATAACAATACAATATTTTTTCTTGAAAAAATAGAGCAAGATGAAATGTTTATTATTAGATTTAAAAATATTACAAAGTTATTTGAGAAAGATGAGCTTATTAAAAAAGCAAAATATTATGATGAACTTACAAAAATTTATAATAGAAAGTATTTATTTGATAATTTTAAAAATGATATTTTTCCTAAAACTGTATTATTTTTTGATATTAAAGATTTTAAAAGTATTAACGATTTTTATGGACATCATATTGGAGATGAAGTACTTAAAATTGCTTCAAATAGAATAAAAACTGAACTTAAAAAAACTGATATATTAGTAAGATATGGCGGTGATGAGTTTATAGTAGTTTTAGAAAATATTGAAGATGATAAAATAATTCAAACTATTATAAATAGGATATACGAAAGTGTATTTGAAAAAATTTCATTTGAAAATATTGTATTAAATATTAAAACTAATATAGGATATGCAAAGTATCCTGAAGATAGTAGAAATATTAGGAAATTAATTAGATATGCTGATATTGCAATGTATCAATCTAAAAGAAATGATGATGTTTTTCAAAAATTTGATAGAAAATTATATAGTAATATTATAGAAGAAAATAAAATTAGAAGAAATTTAAAAGCAATGATAAAAAACAACGAAATAGTTATTAGCTATCAAGATATTGATACTTTAAAAGATAATTCAAGGAGTGCTACTGAAGCATATCTGAAAATTGAAGGTGGTGTAACCCAGGAATATCTAGATGTTGCAATTAAGTCAAATTTAATAATTGATATTGATAAAATGGTTGCATTAAAAGTAATTGAAAACTTAAATGAAAATCAAGGAACAGTATTTATGAATATTTCATTAAAAAGTATTTTTTCAGATGATTATTATAACTATATAAAGAATTTAATTAAGGAATTTAATGTTGATCCATTAAATTTAGGATTTGACATTTCAGAAAAAATATTAACATATAATAAAAATACTATAAAAAGAATTTCAAAATTGAAAGAATTAGGTGTATTTATTGCTATTGATGATTATGGAACAGGTAATTTATCGTTAAAACAAATTGATAAATTACAGTTTGATATTGTTAAAATTGATAAATCTGTAACTGAAAAAATTTGTTTTAATGATATTAATAGAAAACTTGCACGATCAATTATTGGTTCGTCCAAAATATTTGAAAAATGTGTAATTGCAGAAGGAATTGAAGATAAAGAAACATTTGATTTTTTTAAAACTTTGGGATGTACATATGGACAAGGTTATTTTATCTCAAGACCTGATGAATTAAATAATAAAGAAGAAATTTTGGAAATAATTGTATAATCAAGAAAAGATATTATTATAATATCTTTTTTTAATAAAAAATATTTGCTTTGAATATTGTATTTTGCTAAAAGAGAATTTTAATGTTATAATAAATTGAATTTTTATAAAAGATTAAGGATTAGTGATATGACAAATAAAGAAATATTTGAAAAAGCATATAAATTAATGGATGAACCAATAATTAATGGAAATTGTGGTTTATTATGTAATTTTCATTGTTGTAGGGATAAAGATGAAGATGGTAATAGATTAGGAGTATATTTAATTCCTGAAGAGTATGAAGCTATATTTGTTGATCATCCAGAAATTGAAGTTGAATCTCTTACAAAAGAAGAGCATGGAGATATTTATTTGCCGGATGAAATTGGTAATTTAAATTATATGTATTGTGGTGGTGCAATGGATTGTATTAGAGAATTAAGACCCATTCATTGTAGGACTTATCCAATTGAACCCCATATTGAAAATGATGAATTTATGCTTGTAATTGAAAAAGATCAAATACATGATTGTAAAGTAATTGAAATGGAACAGAATTGGAGAAAAGAATATTTAAGTGGAGTATATGAAGCTTGGAAATTACTTCTTCAAATACCTATAATAAAAACATATATTAAATATGAATCAAATGAAAGAATAAGATCAAATAAGATTAAAAAGACGATTAAGCCTTTTTAATGAATTCAATGAATTTTTTACTTGCTAAGCTTAATGGAAATTCATTATTTATTATTAAAGCTATATCAATTGCTGGAATATTTTCGCTAATATTAATTTGTGAGAATATTTTTTTTTGTATTAAATCTTCAACAGCGTCTTTTGAAACATAAGCAATGCCTATCCCATTTAATGCCATTTCAATAATTAATGATGTAGTTCCAAATTCTAAATCAAAATCAAACTCTAAATTGTTTTCTATAATAAATCTATCAAATACTTTTCTAGAGGAAGAATTTTTTTCAAGTGTCATAAGTGTATATTCTTTTAATTTTGATAGAGAGACAGGTGTATCATCAAAATAATAATGATTATTTGAATATACAAAAATATTTTTAGAAGTCCAAAGTTTATTAATTTTTATACCTTTATATTTATTATTTGGGTCAACATTAATAATTCCAAAATCCACTTTTTTTTCTTTTACTAATTTTACATTTTCAGGAGATGAATTATTAGCCAGTTTTATTTTAATATTTGGATATTTCTTATAAAATTTCTTTATTGTAGGCATTAAATAAAATTTTGTTATTGTATCACTTGCACCAATATAAATTTCTCCATTATCCATAGATTTAAGATTATGAATATTTTTTTCGCCCGATTTAATAATATTATAAGCTTTTTCAATATGAATAAAAAGGATTTCACCTTCTTTTGAAAGTGATATATTCTTTCCACTTCTATGAAAAAGTTTAATATCCATTTCATTTTCTAATTTTTTAATAGATTGACTTATAGAAGATTGGGTAACAAACAGTTCTTTTGCAGCTTTTGAAAAACTTAGATTTTTTGCACAAAAATAGAAAATTTTATATAGTTCGAAATTAACATTCATATTAGCACTCCTTATATAAACTATTAGTATTATTAATTATTATTATAATATATCCTGTGTTAAAATCAAGTTATAAATGATTGGAAGGAGAAAAAATGATTACAAGGTTATATGTTGAGAAGAAAGAGAATTTTAATATTGAGAGTAAAAAATTATTAAAAGATATTAAAGAAAATATTCATGTTGATTTAGAGAGTATTAGAATTGTAAATACATACGATATTGAGAATTTAGATGATAAAGCGAAAAATAAGGTTGTAACAACTGTTCTTTCAGAACCAAATGTAGATAATGTAAGTGAAGAAATTTATTTTGATTTAGAAAAATCATTTAGAATTAAATTGCTTTCAGGACAATTTGATCAAAGAGCAAATTCAGCAGTTGAATGTTCACAAATTGTAGCTTTAAAAAAACTTAATATTGAATCATCAAAAATATATGTTTTAAAGGGTAATGTTACAGAAGAAGATTTAATGAAAGTAAAAAAATATTTAATTAATCCAGTTGAAAATGAAGAGGTTAATATAGAAAAACCCGTAGAATTTAATAAATTTGACAATGTTATTTCAGATGTTGAAGTTATAAATGGATTTATTGATTTTACTGAAAATGAAATGACTAATTTTTTAAATGAATTTGGGTTTGCTATGGATATTTTAGATATTATGCATATTCAAAAATATTTTATTAATGAATTAAGAAATCCTACAATAACAGAATTAAAGGTTCTTGACACATATTGGTCAGATCATTGTAGACATACAACTTTTACAACAAAATTAGAAGATATAAAATTTGAAAATAACGATTATATTGAAGAAACATTTAATAGATACAATGAAATTAGAAAAGAAATAGGTAGAGATAAAGACATTACTTTAATGGATTTAGCTATTATAATGATGAAATATGAAAAAAAGATGGGAAATTTAGATAACCTTGATATTTCAGATGAAGTTAATGCCTGCACAATAAATGTTAAAGTAGATGTTGATGAAAAGTTAGAAGATTATTTAATTATGTTTAAAAATGAAACACATAATCATCCTACAGAAATTGAACCTTTTGGTGGAGCTTCAACTTGTCTTGGTGGAGCTATTAGAGATCCTTTATCTGGAAGATCATATGTATATCAAGGGATGAGAGTTACAGGCTCAGGTGACCCAAGAGTAAAAGTTGAAAAAACTTTAAAAGGGAAACTTCCACAACGAATTATTACTAAAAAAGCAGCACAAGGATTTAGTTCATACGGAAATCAAATTGGGCTTGCTACAGGTTTAGTTGATGAAATATATAATGAAGGTTTTATAGCTAAAAGAATGGAAGTTGGTGCTGTTGTAGGCGCTACTCCTAAAAAAGATGTTAATAGAATAAAACCATTAAAAGGAGATTTAATTTTACTTTTAGGTGGAAAAACAGGTAGAGATGGATGTGGTGGAGCTACGGGTTCTTCTAAAAAACATTCTGAAAAATCAATACTTTTATCTGGTGCAGAAGTTCAAAAAGGAAATGCACCGGAAGAAAGAAAACTTCAAAGACTTTATAGAATTTCTGAATTTTCAAAAGCAATTAAAAAAAGTAATGATTTTGGAGCTGGTGGAGTTTCAGTTGCGATTGGAGAGCTTGCTGATAGTTTAACAGTAAATCTTGATAAAGTTCCTAAAAAATACGAAGGACTTAATGGTACTGAACTTGCAATTTCAGAATCACAAGAAAGAATGGCAATTGTAATAGATAAAAAAGATTTAAAAATGGTTGAAAAATACTGTCATATGGAAAATATCGAAGCAACAGTTGTTGCAGAAGTTACTGATACAGGAAGATTCATAATGAAATGGAAAAATAATGAAATTTTCAATATTAAAAGATCATTCATTGAAACAAATGGAGTTTCAAAATATGCAAAAGTTAAAGTAAATACTCCAAAAGGAAATTATTTTGAAAGTAAAAAAATAATAGATTTTAAAAATGAATTTATAAATACTATGGCTGATTTAAATATTTGTTCTAAAAAAGGATTAAGTGAAATGTTTGATTCTACAGTTGGAGCTGGAACAGTATTAATGCCTTTCGGTGGATTATATATGAATACACCAATTCAATCAATGGTTGCAAAAGTACCCGTATTAAATGGTGAAACAAATACATGTACTATTATGAGTTATGGTTATGATTCTGAAATAGGAAAATGGAGTCCATATCATGCTGGTGTATATAATGTTATATCATCAATTGCTAAAATTGTATCTACTGGTGGTAAGTACGAAGATATAAGATTTTCTTTTCAGGAATACTTTGAAAGTTTAGGTAATAATCCGGAAAAATGGGGAAAACCATTTGCTGCACTTCTTGGTACTATAAAAGTTCAAGATGAATTTAGCTTAGCTGCAATTGGTGGAAAAGATTCAATGTCGGGTACATTTAATGAAATTAACGTACCGCCTACATTAATATCATTCGCACTTGCACAAGCTGATTATAGAAATGTAATTTCTCCAGAATTTAAAAATGAAAACAATTTCGTTTATCAATTAAAAATTGATATGAATGATAATTATATACCAAATTTTGATAAATTAAAGAAAGGCTATTCAACAATCACAGAAATGATTAAAGGAAATAAAATTTTATCTGCATATGCTTTAGGTTTAGGTGGGCTTTCAGAGAGTATTTCAAAAATGGCTTTTGGAAATAGAATTGGTTTTGAATTTGATAAAAATATTAAAGATGAAGAAATATTTGATTTACAGTATGGCTCAATAATATTTGAAACTGAAAATGAAATTACAAATGAATTATTTGATTTTATAGGAAAAACTATAAAAGAATATGAAATAAGAAAAGAAAATACAGTTATTAATTTAAATGAAATTGAAAATGTATGGGAAAAGCAACTTGATGAAATATTCCCAAGATATGAAGAAGAAACAGGAAAAATTACTAATTTTAAATATGAAGAGGAAACTAGAAAATATTCAAAAGAAATTGTAGAAAAACCAAAAGTTTTTATTCCAGCATTTCCAGGTACTAACTGTGAATATGACACTAAGAAAGCATTTGAAAGAGCTGGTGGAATAGGCAAAGTAGTAGTATTCAAAAATCAAAACAACGAAGATGTCGAGAATTCAATAAATGAAATGGTAAATGCTATTAATGAATCTCAAATAATTGCTATTCCAGGAGGATTTTCTGCTGGTGATGAACCAGAAGGTTCGGGTAAATTTATTGCATCTGTATTTAGAAATAAAAAAATAAAAAATGCAATTGAAAATTTACTTAATGAAAGAGACGGTTTGATGATAGGAATTTGCAATGGTTTTCAAGCTCTTATTAAACTAGGATTACTTCCTTATGGAGAAATAAGAAGTCTTGATGAAAATTCACCAACACTTACATTTAATAAATTAGGTAGACATGTTTCTAATATTTCAAAGATAAAAATGGTTTCTAATAAATCACCTTGGTTAAAAGAAGCAAACTTTGATGATTTTTATGATACTCCAATGAGTCATGGAGAAGGAAGA
>Ga0209633_10006365_pt1 | contig 10114 bp, 5 predicted proteins | sample Cruoilmetagenom1_FD_187290 | JGI IMG/M metagenome (GOLD analysis project Ga0209633, IMG submission 187290) | Oil polluted marine microbial communities from Coal Oil Point, Santa Barbara, California, USA - Sample 1 (SPAdes) (version 2) | ecosystem: Environmental > Aquatic > Marine > Oil seeps ... | reverse complement strand
AGAACAGACTATCTACCATAGTCCGGCATATCCTTCCTGTATCATCCTGCCTGTAATCAACAAATAACTATAGCTATGAGAACCTTCATTATTATTCTGTCGTTGATTGTTTTTTCACATCCCATGTTTTCTCAAAATGATGTACTTAATATTATAGTAATAGGTGCACTCGCAAAAAATACGGAGAAATGAAGCACAGGAAGCAGGGAAAAGATTCGAGGTAAGCTACCATGTCATGGATAACCATGATGGTGAGCTGACGGCAGACTTAAATGTACGCCTAGATATTATCCGCCTGGTCCGGGATGCAGCTTACATGGTCATGGTCCCCAACATTGCATCTGACACTCCCCCATTGAAAAAAAACCGGTCTTTCTTTTTACACAGGACCGGTTTCAAAAACCATATCCCTTCCGACCAGACATTGCGGTAGATATATCAGATGTTTATAAGCGGAAGATATTTGGAGTTGCTGCTCATAAATCACAGTTTTTTGAATGGTATGGTGAAAAAAGAAGCAAAACGGTCACGAATGCCGAAGTTTTTGAGATATGTGAGTACGGCCGGATCCCGGACAATAAAGAGATCAGGAAGTTATTTCCAATGCTGGGAAATTAATGTGAATACTCTGGCATCAGTACCCTGGTGGTACCTCCCTTCTCAAGGGATATATCCACTGGCTGATTATTTTTCCAGGAACCACGGGTAAAATCAGGTACATCAATAGAATTCGAGCGGTTGGCAACCGACCATTCACTTAAGGGTGCGATGGAGCTCCACAGGGCCGCATCGTAAACATCCTGATCAAGAGCCAGACCGTTTCTGAGACAATCAATGGTACGCCAGTCCATGATAAAATCCATTCCTCCATGACCACCAACCTCTTTTGCCAGTTCTCCCACTCTCTCAACAATTTTTGGCCTGTATTTTTCTTCTATTGATTTGAACTCCTCCTCTGAAACCCAATCATGTCCGGTTGAAATTCGGGCAGGGTCTGGATACTTGCTTGCAACGCCTTTGGTACCACTTACCAGGTGAATCCGTGAATAGGGACGTGGAGAAGTTACATCGTGCTGAATCATGATGGTTCTGCCCCTGATGGTTCTGATGGTGGAGGTATTCATATTACCATTGAAGGTTTTTCCAACGTAAGGAGTATAGAATTCGTCGGTGGAAGCAAGTTCTTCAGCCATCTGATGCATCATAAAGTCATCGGAAGAGACGGATACCATGTAATCCATTCTGTCACCCCGGTTGATATCCATTATCTGGGCTATGGGCCCAAGTCCGTGTGTAGGATAAAGATTGCCTTTTCTTTGATTTTCCTTCAACCTCCACATATCCTGGTAATTCTCCTTTGAAAAGTTGAGTTCGCGAAGATCATGGATATAGGCTCCTTCTCCATGAATTATATCCCCGAAAAAACCCTGCCTGGCCATATTCAGGGTAAGCAATTCGAAAAATCCATAGCAGCAATTTTCAAGCATCATACAATGTTTACGGGTACGTTCCGATGTCTCAACAAGTTCCCAGCATTCTTCAATAGTCGCAGCTGCAGGGACCTCGACACATACATGTTTCCCCTGATTCATTGCATACACGGCCATAGCAGCATGCATATCCCAGGGTGTGCAAATATATACCAGGTCAATCTCTTCCATGTCGCATAGCTTCTTCCATGCCTCCTCTGTCCCTGAGAAATTTTTGGGTTCATAATCGGTGTTTTCTATTCGCTGTTTTGCCACATTAATTCTTTCGGGACGGAGATCGCAGAGTGCTTTAATCTCTACACCCTCAATATGACTCATCCGTTCCACAGCCCCGGGGCCCCTGTTCCCCAGTCCGATAAAACCTATTCTCACCGTTTCCAATCCAGGGGCGGCATAACCACACATGTTAAAGTGCTGACCGGGCCTGTCCTGAAACGTTTCTGACCCATATGTTTGTATCAAATTTGTACTACCCAGGCCCGCTCCAGCCAGACCGGCAATCCTGATAAAATTTCTTCGGTTGGTTTTCATGGTTATAATATTTTTTGATAGAAAATCTCTTGTACTTGATCCCTTTCGAAATTAGCATCTTTATTTGTATATTGTATCACTTTCTGAATTTTATACTTTTATTTCCTTTTGAATTGCCAATGATCACATCCGTACAGATAAATTAGTAATCCGTCAGGTGCAATAGACCAATATAAAAAATCAACAACATGTTCAACTTGAAGAAAAGTTCTCTGTTTGCCTTTTTCCTCATTCTTTTTGCCGGTTCAGGCACTGTTCAGGCAATCGCGAATAATGAAGGTCAGCACAAAACCATGAAAGACACTTTATCCGAAAAGGCAATTTTCTTTGTTTATTCGCCAATCCGCGATATAGATGAGTTCAGGGCTTTTGCCGTACAACTGGCCCGTTTGAAACCATTTGGAAGGATTGATATGACTGTCAGTTATACTGCAGAAAAAGCTGATCATGAAATACCTGAAGGTGGAAGTCCCTGGCATGAATATGCAGCCTTCGACCGCGGCATTTCAAAGTTCTTTCCCGACGAGAAGATTGTCCCGTTTATTCCTGAGGAATTTGTGAAGAAAAACCGCCAATTCCTTATGAGCAAAATGGAAATAATCAGGGACCTGGGCCTGAATGCCGGATTCAGGTTTAATGAACCCTATTATCTGCCGGAAGCTTTCTTTGAAGCTTACCCTCATATGCGGGGCCCCAGGGTGGATCATCCAAGACGCAGCCTGCAAAAGGAGTTTGCACCTTGTTTAAACCAGAAAGAGACAAAGGAAATGTATCAGAATATGATCAATATGCTATTTGAAAATGTGCCTGAGATCCATACTGTCTATTTCAGCATGAACGATGCCGGGTCTGGATTTTGCTGGGCGGAATGGCTTTACAGCGGACCGAATGGTCCGTCTGCTTGTAAAAACCTCAACGCGAGTGACAGGATATTGAATCTGGTTAATCTGTTTAATAACGGAGCCGAACAAACCGGTCATGATATTGACATTTTAATGAGAGGTATGTTTACTGACAACGAGGTAGATGAGATTGTAAGCCACCTGCCGGATAATTGTTTTCTCCAGGGGTTAGGGAGAGGAAATTACCCCCCGGTAAAAAGCATTGGAAGTATGGCAGGATCTGCTTACCCGGTACAGGGGATCATAAATCCACTGGGTATTTTAAGGACTCTGAACCGAAACAGCGAAAAAATGCCACAAAGGTATAACATGGGCTTTGGTGGAGCATATGGCCATGGCACCGAGCGCCTGGAGACCGTGGAAAAAGTAATTGATATTATTGAAGACAATCTGAAAAACCCTGCCGAAGAGGGCTTGATCCCCACATTACAAAGCTTACAAAAACTGTGTGTTAAGTGGGCAGGGGAAGAGTCGGCAGACCGGTTGTTCGATATTTTTGTTGCTTTAGACGAGGCATTCAAATACCAAAGGGTCGCGTTAGGTAGATTTAGCACACAATATTGGGGAGTGTCAACAAGACATATTACCCGTCCATTGGTAATTGCCCCTCAAAGACTCACTGCCAAAGAAGAGCAGTATTTTCTCCCTCATATTTTTAATGTTTCCGTTGATGAAGCACGTATGGATTATATGGATATTCATGGAGGAAGCCACAACGCTTTACCCATGGGAGCTGTAGCTAAGTTCCTGCCGCAGTTAAGAAAAGTATATACGTCAATGGAAAAAATTACCAATGCCCCTGAACAGGAGTTCCTGGATAATTTGGCAATGTCCCTGCGTATTTATAGCAGTGCTGTACGAAGCTGTGGCAATTTTAACGATGCACAGATTATCCGGAACCGAAACCGGGAAGTTCTCGCGGGACCCATTCACAGGCCGGATAAAACTCCGACATGGACAGGGGATCAGGATCTTCTCGATTTCAATAACATTATGCGCGATGAGCTGGATAATACACTGGAATTGATTGACCTGTTGGAAAACGGGGGAATGGATCTTATTAATCATGCCAATGACCAGAAGCGTGAAGATACTTTTTTACTTGGTTCTGATCTGATTGAGCAGCTAAAACAAAAACGAAAAATTATGCTTGATCACTGGCTGGATGGTGAAGATTACATGACCATCCCATTTAAATAGTTGCGCCAATCATAAATCATGATGAAAATTCGCCGCTTATTTATTCTAGTCTCACTCTTGTTGTTTGCATCATATGCCTGTAATGAAACATCACCAGGCCGTTCACCAGCTTCGAAAAATTCAAGCGAAGCTTTCATTCTTGATGATTTTGAAAGCTCATCATCCATTGCGATCTGGAACGGAACACTCTCACTGTCGAAGGAGTTTCCTGCACACGGTAAACACTCTCTTAAACTAAATTCTTCTGATGGACGGCCCCTGTGGCTGGAGAGTGAAGAACTGCCGAAAGACTGGAGCAGTTACGAAACCCTGAAATTCGATATCTATAACCCCTCCTCCCAACTTTATTACGGATACATCCAGATCTGTGATGAACAGGGCACGGATGAAGAGGCAGAATTTCATGGACAGAGTTATAAGTGGCAAAAAGTTTTCCTGAACACCGGGTGGAATCATTTCGAGTTTCTGCTGCAAAATGCTATGGTTGAAGAGGGCGATCGTCCGTTGGCACTGGACCAGATCCGTAAATTTCGTCTCTCCTTCGGTTCTGTGGATCATTCGCTTTACATTGACAACATCCGACTGGTTGCGGGTGAGGAGGGTGCAAAAACAGCATCCCATATTGATCCGCGCGATTGCCGCGTCGTGATTGACAATCGTTATGTCTATCCCACCCTTGCCGGACCACAGGAAAAAATAAAACCAAGTCCCGAAATAAAACGATTAAGAACACAGGCAGAAGCGGCAGTTGAAAACCTTGAAAAAGAAGTCGGGGTTGCCGAACTACAGGGTTATCAGACCCTGTATCAGCGTATTCCGCTAATTACCGCTGATATCGGGCTCAGGATCAGGAGTAAACTGGTGTGGTTCCAGAACGAGGAAGAGGAAACAAAGATACTGGAATATATTATTGCTTCCTGTTCTGAAGCAAGCAATGAGATTGAAGCTTTGCTATCCACACAGAAAAGCGGCATACCTGTACTTGCCCCGGAAGATGAAACATCTTTTCAGACATTCTACGTTCCGCCTTACCCTCCGTTTAATGAATTAAAACCAGTGGATGGCTTTTACAGAGATAAGGAAGGGAAACCGGTTCTCATTTTTTCCATGCTCCAGATTAATAAGGGACCCCTGATGGATTATTTTGCTCCTTTCAACCACCGGTTGGAAAGCTATACCGTTGGAGGAGGTTCAAGATATAACATTGAGAGTTCCCCGGTGTATGAAGCCTTTCATAAGTACTCCGGCACTCACCGGGTGGGGTGGGACGGCTGGTGCGGCCACCTCATCAAAGACAGGTGGGCAATGGGAGGGTTAAAAGAGGATGTTGTCATCTGCCTGGAAAGTCCCCATATACGCCAGGCAATTCTGGAGTATATGAAAATACATCACTCCGAATGGAAGGAAAATCCGAACCTGCTCTACAATATCATGGCTTATGAATTGCAATACATCTGTTACTGTGAAAAGAGCCAGCAAATGTTCCGGGACTGGCTCAAAACAAAATATAAGAACATTTCAGTGCTCAATCGGATCTGGGATACCCGGTATCAATTTTTTGCTCAGATTAAGGCGCCTGCAACACACAACACACGCCCCGTTGATAATGTAAACCGTGCAGCATGGTACGACTGGGCTTGTTTTAATACCAGGCGTTTTACAGATTACCTGAAGTGGGTAAAAAAAGAGATGCGCAAATTCGATCCTGATATTCCGATCTGCGCCGGCGGTACATCGTCAATGCTGAGTTCATCCAACAGTGTTTCCGGAATAGACGAGGAGCAAATCATTAATGAAGTTGATGATGTTATCCTGAATGAATCCGGCAGTTCAACTATCTTTTCCGATCTGTTATTAAGCCTTAGTGAAGAGAAAAAAGTAATGGTAGAACCTGAGATGGGCGGAGGGGTACACGGTATTTTACTTCAGTTCCTGCATGGTAAGTCAGATGTTTCCAAGTGGTGGTGGGCCAGCGCTCCCAGCCGGGAATACCTGCAGATGAACCAGTCATCCCTGCCTCATAGTAAAACCATATCACTGTCAGACATCAACGAAGTTCTGCGAATAGGTCTCGATGTCAGAAGATTGAGTTCGGAAATTGCAGCATTTACACAACTCGAACCGGAAGTGGCAATCCTCTATTCCAAAACAAGCATCGTACAGGTGCCTCCCCCTCTGGTACAGGCAGGCCACACCCCTTATATCGATGCTGTATATTCCGTTTGGGAAGGCTCCCGTTTTCTTGGCTGCAGGATTGGGTTCGTGAGTGAAAAGCAGATCCTGGCAGGCAAGCTTGCAAAATTCAAGCTCCTTCTCGTCCCGGCTGCCAAATACATCAGACCTGAGGTTGTTACTGCTGTAATGAATTATATTAAAAAAGGTGGCACTGCAGTAATTATTCCGGAATCTTTTATCTTCGATCAATACGCCCGGGAAAATAACAGGATATCAGAACTTGGCATCGCCATAACAGACGTGACACTTCCGCCTGTCATAGGCGAAGGAGAAAAAGTGCAAAATTACGATCAGAGTTTTTCACAGTCAATATTATACGGAGATGTTCAGAAAATGATAACGACACTTAATCAGGATATGACTCTGTATTCGGATGGGCTGGTGCAATCAATCGATCCGGGATCCCACCAGGTACTTGCCCGGTTTGACGATGGAAATGCAGCCATTGTGCTTGCACAAACCGGAAATGGTGCTCTCTACTATCTTGCTGCACCATTAAAGACTGCCGATTATCATAAACTGCTTTCCCCGCTGGCCCAAAAACTCGGACTAAAACGCCCTGTTGTAGCTATTGATCAGAACGGAAAGCTGGTTACTGGTGTTGAAGTACGGGCTGTTGAACGGGAAACAGATTATCTGGTCTATGCCAGCAACCTGACACCGGAACCGGTGGAGTTTGACCTGAAAGCTTCCGGAGAAACGGGTGTTATTATCGACTTGCGTAGTTTACATGAAGTTCCGGAAGGACACGTTAAGCTTGCTCCTTTTCAGGAAACAATTTTTCAAGTCGAAAAAAAATAAGTCACTAACTACAAAATGAAATGAATATGAAAAACTTAAAGCGTTTCTTAGTCATCCTGGTGGTAATTTCGGGAATGGCCATTGAGGGTTCAGCTCAGAAAACAATCTATGTAAGACCCATTGAAACTGACGAAGTTCTAACCAATCCGGGAATAGGATTTATGACCTTTCAACGTTTTAACGGTGATGAACTGAATGAAGGTATCGGCTGGACAGAAGGCTTTCCAATAGAGTATCAGGAGTTTGATGGAAACCTGGAGAATAAAGATCATCCAATGACGTCTATAGCTTATTTCAGGATTTATTGGAAATTTTTGGAACCGGAAATGGACAAATATAACTGGGCGATGATTGATAAAGCTTTACAAACTGCTCATGAGCGACAGCAGACCCTTTTGCTTCGTATTGCACCGTATGGGACAGGACCTGACAGGGATGTACCAGCATGGTATCGTGCCATGGTAGGTGAACGGGACGAATGGTTGCCGGGAGGACAAAAAGGCTGGCAGGTGGATGCTGAAGATCCCAGATACGCTCAATACTTCGGGAAATTTATTACTGCACTTGGTCAGCGGTATGACGGGCACCCAGACCTTGAAGCTGTGGATCTTTCAATTCTCGGATTCTGGGGAGAAGGCAGGGGTTCTGCTATAGTTACACAGAAAACAAGGGCAGCTTTGGTAAATGCGTATACCGACAACTTCAAAAAAACACCATTGATTATGCTTCTGACAGATGAGAAAACGAACAAATATGGGTTGACACAGGCAAACGTGGGATGGAGAGTAGATTGTATTGGCGATCTGGGTTTTTGGGCTGAAGAACAGGATGGCTGGACACATATGTACCGATATTATCCTCAGGGTATCATCAATTTTGGAATGAAGGATGCCTGGAAAAAAGCACCTGTCAGTCTGGAAATTTGCGGTACACTTAAAAGCTGGAAAGAAAAACAGGGGTACAATGCCAATGATGTGGATTATATCATTGATGAAACACTAAAATGGCACATATCCTCTTTCAATGCCAAATCATCAGGTGTGCCGGAAGAGTGGTGGCCACAGATCAACCGGTGGCTCAAAAAGATGGGGTACCGTTTTGTCTTACGTAGTTTTGCTTATCCTGAATTCGTGGCACCCAACCAGAAACTTCACTTCAAATCGTGGTGGGAGAACAAAGGTGTTGCACCATGTTACAAGGAATTTCCATTGGCGATACGGCTAACGAATGAAAAAAGATCAGAGGTTATGATCACTAATGCTGATATTACTACCTGGCTCCCTGGCGATAATCTTTACGATGATGCAGTATTTGTTCCTATGGATATGCCTTCGGGTGATTACGATCTGCAAATTGGGATTGTTGACCGTCAATCACATAAACCCAAAGTAAAACTGGCCATCGAAGGAGTAGATCAGGATGGATGGTATACGATAGGCAATATAAAAATTACCGAATAAAATGAACAAACTCTTTAGACGTCTGATATTTCTAATGATATATATGGCATTAGTCTGCTCTTTTCAATTTGCTTACGCACAAAAAAATGTAGAAAGCGAATGGGTAAAGCATGTTATCGCCAGTCAGATAAACCAGGATCATGGCCTTTCATTAAATAAGGGAGATTATAATGGAGATGGCAAAATAGATATTTCCATTGCCTGGGGTCAAAGAGATGGTGGCAAACCAACTGATGGAATATGGTGGTATGAGTGTCCGGCAAATCCTACAGATTCCTGGACAAAGCACAGAATCACCCACCCGGATAATCTTGTTCTCTGGTCCCTGGCCCATGCCGTTGGAGATATCGATAACGACGGCGATCTGGATGTTATCGCATTGGGGTTCGATCGGGGTGACGTCCAGCTTGCCGTTAATCCCCTTAAAAACGGTGGTGATGTCAACCAGCCCTGGCCCACCTATAAAATATGGGCAGATTCCAGCAGAAAAAGGGATGGGGAACGGTGCGAGATTATCGATATCGATGGTGATGGCTTTAAAGATTTTGTTTTCCCCAGAGGAAAAGACCCAATGAGTGCTTTTATTCTGTTTAACCCGGACGGCAATCCTGCAGGAAACTGGATACAAAAAGAGTTAGGCGGAATTGCAGGTTCCGATGCACATGACATTTTTGTTACGGATATAGATAACGATGGCGATCCCGATGTTGTTTCCGCGTCCGGGGACGGAATGATCCGCGGTGCCATTTACTGGTTCGAGCACCCAGATGGAAAGCCCAGAAACGGTTCCTGGACCCGTCACCGGGTGGACAGCGAGAACTGGAACTATGGTGGATTGAATATTGAAGACATCGACGGTGATGGATATAAAGATATTTTCTGCAACCATGCTCATCATACACCCGGTGCATGCGGATACCCTGATACGGCCAGTGTCATGTGGTTTAAAAATCCCAAAGGTTCGGGGAGGTGGACAGAGTATGGTATCGGCAAGCAAGCCTATCCCCACGCAACTTCACTTATCGATGTTGACGGCGATGGTGTCAACGAGTTATGGGTGCCCGACGCCTCCAATAAACCGGGAGACTGCAACTATGGTCAGTACAGCGGCGGATTGGTCTATTTTAAGAGGGGAGCTGATCCCACACAACCCTGGGAGAAATACCAGGTTGCCAAGGCACCTGCTGTTGGAAGACAAGGTGCGGTTTATGACATTGACGGGGACGGAGATCTTGATATTGCTACATCTTCCGACCACGACGGAAATCACAATATCTCCCTTGTCTGGTGGGAGAACAAGACGGAAAGATCCACGCCCTCCCCTGAGTTCAACTCACCGCCGGGATCTGTTGCTTTTAAAAAACATGTAATAAAGTCTCCCAGGCCTACCACCAAAGACAATACAGTTCCGAATATGGTATGGGTGCATGATGTGGATGGGGATGGACACAAGGATATTGTTGCTTCACATATAGGTTGGGGTACATTATATGGG
>Ga0209633_10006364_pt1 | contig 10117 bp, 9 predicted proteins | sample Cruoilmetagenom1_FD_187290 | JGI IMG/M metagenome (GOLD analysis project Ga0209633, IMG submission 187290) | Oil polluted marine microbial communities from Coal Oil Point, Santa Barbara, California, USA - Sample 1 (SPAdes) (version 2) | ecosystem: Environmental > Aquatic > Marine > Oil seeps ... | reverse complement strand
AAATGTCACACCGGTTCTGTCATCGATTCGGATCGATGGGTGAGATCGTTGCGGTTGTCCTGATATATTTTTTCGCGTGGTGTCATGTTGATTCAGATCAATTACCTGCGTGCGCCTCTGCGTTATATTGAAAAATAACATGAGGCGTTTCGAGATTTTCTTAATGAGTGTCGAAGTTTTTCCGACGATCTGGACAGACGTTTGAAAGGGGGAGACAAAGATGAAAAATCCACAGCTTAGATTGGCCTGCTTGCTCGGCTTGATGTTGGCGGTGCCGGGCATGGCGCAGGCCCAGGGTTGGTACGCAGGTGTGGGTGTCGGCCAAACGAATGTCGACACCGCCGCAGCCATCGCTCCCTCAGCCGCCGGGTCGGCCGATGACAGCGATACTGCGTTCAAGGTGTTCGGCGGCTACGGCTTCAGCCGGAACTTCGCCGTGGAGTTCGGCTATGCCGACCTCGGGGAGTTCACGCTTTCCGGCCCAGGGCTCAACATGAAGCTAGAGTCCAGCGCGATTTTCGCCGAGCTGGTTGGTCGGGCCAAGGTGCACGAGCGCGTCGATGTCTTCGGCAAGCTCGGTGTGGCCTATTGGGATGTAGAGCTTCAGTTCAACGCGGTGTCCGGTGACGACAACGGTCTAGACCCGGTGGTCGGTCTGGGCTTTGATTTTCGCGCCACCGATGCATTGGGCATTCGCGTGGAGTGGGAGCAGTACCAGAATCTCGGCGAGGGGGTTGACGCGGGCGGTGTCTTGGAGCTGCTTGGTGCCTCCGAAGACGTATTCGGCATTGGGCTGACTTACCAGTTCTAGTTGAACGGTAGCCGGTTTTTACGACTGCAGCCGCGATTGCAAAGACGGGATTAGCGCATCGAGACGGGTGGTAGGGGAACGCCCGGGACCGGCGATCGCGGTTGCGCGATTACTGGTGGTTATGGCAACAAAAAACGGCTTGCGCGGGCTATGACGCAAACCGTTGATTCGAGGGATCTGGCTCCCCGGGACGGACTCGAACCGCCGACAAGGTGGTTAACAGCCACCTGCTCTACCAACTGAGCTACCGGGGAAGAGGTCGCGTATGGTACTGGCGCGCCCGTAACGGGTCAAGATGCCGGGCAATCCGGTGGAGCGCCGTCCCACTTGATTCTGCCGGTTCGCGCCCGCCCGGTGCGATACAGCGTTACCGTCCTGGCGGTGGCGGCCCCGCCCGCGCCGCAGAGGCTGAATGTGCCGGATTTATTGGCCAGGCCGGTGGGAAAGTAGCTCACATAGTAATTGCTGTTGGCCGAGCCGCGCCAGATCAGGCTATGGTTCAGGCGCAACGGCTGCTGCACCCGAATAACGGTATCGGCGTCATCCACCAGCCGGTTCTCATTCAGGTCGGAAAATATGATCCACCCCTGTTCCCAGCGGTCGGCGCGGCCGCACTGGATGCCGTCCGGGCTCTGGCACAATGTGACACGCCGACCGCGCTTGATGGATTCGCTGCGCGCGAGGGCGAGATCGGTCACGAGCAGGTTGACGTGGGTCCGGATCCTGGCCTGTTCGATAATACCCGGAACGCCCGTCGCCAGGCCGCTCAATATGCCGAGGATCACAAGGGTGATGAGCGTCTCATAGAGCGTATAGCCGGTCTGAATCCCGGCCTGGCGGCGGTAGCGTCGATGCGACGGATCAGCGAGGCGTATGACGAATAAGGAAAGGCAAAACGGAAAATGCGCCGGCACGCTCATCCTCCCTGATGATTTTTTTGATTATTGCCGCTGCAGGCGCCTCTCTTGACTGGAGACTGCCGGCCGCCGCATTGCGTGTACCGTCAGAGTTTATTCGAGCACAGGCTCAGGACGCAAGTGGGAAACCGAGTTCAAATTGTGACTGTTCCGCTACAGCGCCAAGCGCCGCGCCACGCAAGGGTGTTTCAAGAGGCCTTGCCGAACAAGGTTTCCAGGCGATCCAGGGCGGCATTGAGCATCTCCAGGCTGGTGGCATAAGACAGGCGCAGATAACCCTCGGCGCCGAAGGCCGAACCGGGTACCAGCGCGACGCCGGCGTCGTTCAAGATCAACTCCGCCAGCTCGACATCATTTTTAATCGCTTCGCGCCCGGCAATGACCTCGCCGAAGTCGGCGAAGGCATAGAAGGTCCCTTGCGAGGGCAGGCAGCGCACGCCGCGGATGCGATTGAGGCGCTCCACCACCACGTCGTGGCGTTCCTTGAAGGCGCGCACCATCTGCGTGATGCAGCCCTGGTCGCCGTTCAATGCCGCCTCGGCCGCCACTTGGGCAATCGAGGTGGGGTTCGACGTGCTCTGCGACTGGATCTTTTTCATGGCCGCGATCAGCGGCCGCGGGCCGGCGGCATAGCCGATGCGCCAGCCGGTCATGGAATAGGCCTTGGAGACACCGTTCAGCACCATCGTGCGCCCATACAGATCCGGGCAAGCCATGACGATGTTGCAAAACGGCTCGTCGGTCCACAGGATGTGCTCGTACATATCATCGGTGGCGATCATCACCTGCGGATGCCGCCGCAGCACTTCGCCCAGGGCCTCGAGCTCGGCGCGGGAATAGATGCTGCCGGTCGGATTCGACGGGCTGTTGATCACCACCAGCCGCGTGTTGCCGGTGATGGCCTCATCGAGCTGTTGCGGTGTGAGCTTGAAGCCCTGGTCGATGCCGGCGAGCACCGTGACCGGGGTGGCGTCGGCCAGCAGCACCATGTCGGGATACGACACCCAGTAGGGCGCCGGAATCACGACCTCGTCGCCGTGCTCCAGCAGCGCCTGGGCCAGATTGAAAAAACTGTGCTTGCCGCCCACGGACACCAGAATCTGGTCCGCGGCGTAGGTCAGATTGTTGTCGCGTTTGAATTTCTCGATGACGGCCTGTTTGAGGCTCGGTATGCCGTCGACCGCGGTGTACTTGGTAAAACCGCTGTTGATGGCGGTGATGGCGGCCGCCTTGATGTGCGCCGGGGTGTCGAAATCGGGTTCGCCGGCACCCAGGCCGATGACATCCTTGCCCTGCGCCTTGAGCTCCTTGGCGCGGATGGTCACGGCGAGGGTGGGGGAGGGTTTGATGCGTTGCACGCGGCTGGCTAAACGTATCATCTTTGACGGAACGCCTTCAGTCACTGGGGTTAAGCGATTAACGGTCGCAATCTGCGTTAATATACCCGCCCTGAGTGTGGACGGATAGGGTATGGGACAAAATTTCCAACTTGCGAGCGAGTTCCAACCAGCGGGCGATCAGCCCGAGGCCATTGAACGTCTGCTCGCCGGCCTGCGCGCGGGCGAGGTCTGGCAGACGCTGCTCGGCGTGACCGGGTCGGGAAAGACCTTCACCATCGCCAACGTCATCGAGCGCGTGCAGCGGTCGACTATTGTGCTCGCGCCCAATAAGACCCTGGCGGCGCAGCTGTATTCTGAGTTGCGGGATTTTTTCCCGCACAATGCCGTGGAGTATTTTGTCTCCTATTACGACTACTATCAGCCCGAGGCCTATATCCCGTCGAGCGACACCTATATCGAAAAGGACGCGTCGATCAACGAACAGATCGAACAGATGCGCCTGTCCGCCACCAAGGCGCTGCTGGAGCGGAAAGACACCATCATTGTCGCCACGGTCTCGGCGATCTACGGCTTGGGCGATCCGGCGGCCTATCACGGCATGATTCTGCATCTGCGCCGCGGGGCGCTGATGGACCAGCGCGACATACTGAGGAAACTGGCGGAAATCCAGTACACCCGCAATGACCTGGAGCTGCGCCGCGGCACCTTCCGTGTCCGCGGGGACGTGATCGACATCTTTCCGGCGGAATCCGAGCGCCTGGCGGTGCGCGTGGAGCTCTTCGGCGACGAGGTCGAGGCCTTGAGCGAGTTCGATCCATTGACCGGGGAGGTCGCGCAGTCGCTCACACGCACGACCATCTATCCGAAGACGCACTATGTCACGCCGCGCGAGACCATCCTGCATGCCATCGAACAGATCAAGGAGGAACTCGGGATGCGACTGGCGGAGCTGCGGGCGCACGAAAAGCTGCTCGAGGCCCAGCGCCTCGAGCAGCGCACGCTGTTCGATATCGAGATGATGCAGGAGCTGGGCTATTGCAACGGCATCGAGAATTATTCGCGCTTCCTCTCGGGGCGGGCCGCCGGCGAGCCGCCGCCGACGCTGATGGATTATCTGCCGGGCGATGCCCTGCTGGTGATCGATGAGAGCCATGTCACCATTCCGCAGCTCGGCGGGATGTATCGCGGCGACCGCTCACGCAAGGAGAACCTCGTGGAATACGGTTTTCGCCTGCCCTCCGCGCTCGACAACCGGCCATTACGATTCGACGAATTCGAACGCCTGGTGCCGCAGACGATATTCGTCTCGGCGACGCCGGGTCCGTATGAGCTGCAGCATTGTCCGTCGGTGGTCGACCAGGTCGTGCGCCCCACGGGGCTGGTCGATCCCGAGGTGGAGGTCAGACCGGCGTCCGTCCAGGTCGACGATCTGTTATCCGAGATCCGCAAGCGCGCCGCGGCCGGCGAACGCGTACTGGTCACGACCCTGACCAAGCGCATGGCCGAAGACTTGACCGACTATTTGCATGAGCACGATGTGCGCGTGCGCTATCTGCATTCGGATATCGACACAGTGGAACGCGTGGAGATCATCCGTGATCTGCGCAAGGGGCAGTTCGATGTCCTGGTCGGCATCAATCTGCTGCGCGAGGGACTGGACCTCCCCGAGGTCTCGCTGGTGGCCATTCTGGACGCCGACAAGCAGGGCTTCCTGCGCTCCGTCCGGTCGCTGATCCAGACCATCGGCAGGACCGCCAGGAATGTGCATGGAAAGGCGATTTTGTACGGAGACAGGCTGACGGACGCCATGCGCCAGGCGATCGATGAGACCGATCGTCGCCGCATGAAACAAGTCGCCTACAATGAGGCCCACGGCATTACGCCGCAGTCGGTGGTCAAGGCGGTCAAAGACATCATCGAAGGCGTACAGCGCGGGCGCTACGCGCCGGGCCGCGGCCGTCGGTCATCGCCCGATCTGGCCGTTGCCGAGGAGGCCGCCGAGTATGCGGCCATGGCGCCGGGCGCGCTGGCCAATGTGCTGAAGCGCCTCGAGAAACAAATGTATGAACGGGCCAGAAATCTGGAATTCGAGGAGGCCGCGGCGCTGCGCGACAAGATCCAGGCGATACGTGAGAACCGCTTCGGCGCGGCCTCGGAATCTCCTTGATGTTTCTGTGATTGATCGTGTTGAGGCCGTGACTGATCTTGTGGCTATCCATAGAATTGTGGTATTTTCCGCGCTTCGCACAGGCGCGTAGCTCAGCTGGTTAGAGCACCACCTTGACATGGTGGGGGTCGTTGGTTCGAGTCCAATCGCGCCTACCAGATTGGCGGCGGCGGGCCCTCCGGGCCTCGCCGCTTTTATGTTTAAACTGTTTAATCTTCAGCCCGTTTACGCGGCCATTCGTAGCGGTCGCCACTGAGATATAGGGTCCGACATGCCAAGCATTACCCTGCCCGACGGCAGCCGCAGAGACTACCCCGAACCTGTCACCATCGCCGAGATCGCCGCTGATATCGGTGCCGGTCTGGCAAAGGCCGCGCTTGCCGGCAAGGTCGACGGCAAGATCGTCGATACCTCGTATCGGGTCGAGCGCGATGCCGCCATCAGCATCATCACCGAGCGCGATCCGGAGGGCCTGGAGGTCATCCGCCACTCGAGCGCGCACCTGCTCGCCCAGGCGGTCAAGCAGCTGTTCCCCGAGGCGCAGGTCACCATCGGCCCCGTGATCGAGGACGGCTTCTACTATGATTTCGCCTACAAGCGCGGCTTCACCGAGGAGGATCTCAAGGCCATCGAAGAGCGGATGGTTGAGCTCGCCAAACAGGACCAGGCGGTCAGCCGCTCGGTGATGGACCGCGACGAGGCGGTGGCGCTGTTTCGCGGCATGGGTGAGGAGTACAAGGCCGAGATCATTGCCGATATCCCCAAGGGTGAATCCATTTCGCTCTACAGCCAGGGCGATTTTATCGACCTGTGCCGCGGGCCCCATGTGCCCGGCACCGGCAAGCTCAAGGCGTTCAAGCTGATGAAGGTCGCCGGGGCCTATTGGCGCGGCGATTCCAATAACGCGATGCTGCAGCGCATTTACGGCACCGCCTGGTCGAGTAAGAAGGACCTCGAGGCCTACCTGTATCGTCTGGAGGAGGCCGAGAAGCGCGACCACCGCAAGGTCGGGCGCCAGCTGGAGCTGTTCCACACCCAGGAAGAGGCCCCGGGCATGGTGTTCTGGCACCCGCGCGGCTGGACCATCTACCAGAGCGTGGTGAGCTATATCCGCGGCACCCTGCGCGAGCACGGCTACCAGGAGGTCCATACCCCGCAGGTGGTGGATCGCAGCTTGTGGGAACGCTCCGGGCACTGGGACAAATTCGGCGAGGAAATGTTTACCGTGCACTCGGAGAACCGCGAGTACGCGGTCAAACCCATGAATTGCCCGTGTCATGTGCAGATCTTCAATCAGGGCCTGAAGAGCTACCGGGAACTGCCGCTGCGCATGGCCGAGTTCGGCTCCTGCCACCGCAACGAGCCCTCCGGCACGCTGCACGGGCTCATGCGCCTGCGCCAATTCGTGCAGGATGACGCCCATATCTTCTGCACCGAGGACCAGATCCAGGACGAGGTCTCGGCCTTTATCGACCTGCTGTTCAAGGTCTACGCCGATTTCGGGTTCCGCGACATTATCGTCAAGCTCTCGACCCGGCCGGACAAGCGCGTGGGCTCCGATGAAAGCTGGACCAAGGCCGAGCACGCGCTGGAGCAGGCACTCAACGCCAAGGGCCTGCCCTGGGACTTGCAGCCGGGGGAGGGCGCCTTTTACGGCCCCAAGATCGAGTTCTCGCTCAAGGACAGTCTCGGCCGCGTGTGGCAGTGCGGGACCATTCAGGTCGATTTCACCACCCCGGGGCTTCTGGGTGCCAGTTATGTGGCCGAGGATGGGAGCCGGCAACCGCCCGTGATGCTGCACCGGGCCATTCTGGGCTCGCTGGAGCGCTTTATCGGCATTCTCATCGAGGAGCACGCCGGGGCGCTGCCGGCCTGGCTGGCGCCGGTGCAGGCCGTGCTGCTGACGATTACCGACCAACAGGCCGATTTTGCCAGGCAGATCGAGAAAGGCTTGAAAAAACAGGGGCTCCGGGTGCAATCCGACTTGAGAAACGAGAAAATCGGCTATAAAATCCGCGAACACACGCTACAGCGCATCCCGTACCTGCTGGTGATCGGCAAGCGGGAGGCGCAAGACGGTACCTTGGCCGTGCGCACGCGTACAGGTGAGGATTTGGGTGTCATGACGCCGGAGGCGTTCGTTGGCATACTCACCGGGGAGATCGCGCGCCACGGCGTTTAATTTTTTTGGAGGAATGAAGCAATCGCATCAAAAAAAGAGACGCGCCTGAACAATCAGATTTCGGCGCAGGAAGTCAGGCTGATCGGTGCCGATGGGGAGCAAGTAGGGGTGGTGCCGACGGCCGAGGCGCTGAAGCTTGCCCAGGAGGCAGGGCTGGATCTGGTGGAGATTTCACCCACTGTCTCGCCCCCGGTATGCCGGGTGATGGATTTCGGTAAGTATCAGTACGAAATCAGCAAGCGGGCGCAGGCTGCAAAGAAGAAGCAGAAGCAGACCCATGTCAAGGAAGTCAAATTCCGCCCGGGGACGGATATCGGGGATTACAACGTCAAGTTGCGCAACCTGATACGGTTCCTCGAAAACGGCGATAAGACCAAGGTGACGTTGCGCTTTCGCGGTCGCGAAATGGCCCATCAGGAGTTGGGGCTGCAATTGCTTAAAAGGGTAGAGGCCGACCTCAAGGAGTATGCAACGGTGGAGCAGTTTCCGAAGCTGGAGGGCAGGCAGATGATCATGGTGCTGCAGCCGAAGCGTGAGGCGGGCAAGTGAAGTGGATGTATTGAATTGCAATGACAATAGCGTCGGAGTTGGCGCTGACAGTGGAGTGAGTTATGCCAAAGTTGAAGACCAATCGTGGTGCGGCCAAGCGCTTCAGAAAAACCGCCGGGGGTGGTTTCCGGCGCAGCCAATCGCATTTGCGCCACATCCTGACCAAGAAGAGCACCAAACGGAAGCGTCATCTGCGCGATGCGAGTATGGTGCATCCCGCGGACGTAGCGGTTGTTAAACGCATGCTGCCGTATGCCTGACGGAGAGATTAAACGATGCCACGTGTAAAACGCGGCGTGATTGCGCACGCCAGACACAAGAAGATTATCAAGCAGGCCAAAGGCTATCGCGGGGCGCGAAAGAATGTCTTTCGCGTTGCCAAACAGGCCGTGGACAAGGCGGGCCAGTATGCCTATCGCGATCGCCGGCAGCGTAAACGCCAGTTTCGCGCGCTGTGGATCGCCCGCATCAATGCCGCCGCGCGCGAATGCGGCATGAGCTACAGCCGATTTGTCAACGGTCTGCAAAGGGCGGACATCGAGGTCGACCGCAAGGTATTGGCCGACATCGCCGTGCACGACAAGCAGGCCTTTTCCACGCTCGCCGACAAAGCCAAGGCCAGCCTCTCGATCTGAGCTATTGTTGCAGTACAGGCCTCAAGCGCCCTCCGGCCCGGAGCGGCGTTGAGCTTCTGCAAAGATAAAGGGAAAGGCCGGGTGTCTTTCCCTTTTTATATTTATGATGAGGCGGCCATGACCACTCCGACTACGGAGGCGTATTGCGTCCATCGCCGCCAAAGCGATCACTTGTCATGCAAGAGCAGTTAACCCAATTACTTGAGCAGGCCATGAGCGCCGTGACGGCGGCCGACACGGAAGCCGCCGTTGAGGATCTGCGGGTTCACTATCTCGGCAAGAAAGGGCTGCTCACCGAACAGTTGAAGGCGCTCGGTCAGCTGCCGCCGGCCGAGCGACCGCAGATGGGCCAACGGCTCAACCAGGCCAAGCAGACGCTGCAGGAGGCGATCCAGACCCGCAAGCAACGGCTGCAGACCGAGACGCGCAACCGCCAGCTCGGTACCGAGACCCTGGACGTGACCCTGCCGGGCAGGGGCGTGCACATGGGCGGCCTGCATCCCATCACGCGCACCCTTGAGCGTTTGGAAGAACTGTTCACGTGCATGGGGTTCGACGTGGCGGACGGGCCGGAGATCGAGGACGATTTTCATAATTTCGAGGCGCTCAATATCCCACCGAACCATCCGGCCCGCGCGATGCATGATACGTTCTACATCGACGCGGGCCGGTTGCTGCGCACCCACACCTCGCCGGTCCAGATCCGCTATATGCAACGGCACGAGCCGCCGCTGCGCGTCATCGCGCCGGGCCGCGTCTATCGCTGTGATTCCGATGTCACGCATACGCCGATGTTCCATCAGCTGGAGGGCTTAATGGTGGACACGGACATCAGCTTTGCCCACCTCAAAGGCATTCTCAGCGGATTCCTGGAGCGGTTTTTTGAAAAGCCGTTGAGCGTGCGCTTTCGGCCATCGTTCTTTCCCTTTACCGAGCCCTCGGCCGAAGTCGATATCAGCTGCGTCATGTGCGGCGGCAAGGGCTGCCGGGTATGCAGTCAGACCGGCTGGCTGGAAATCCTGGGATGCGGGATGGTGCATCCCGAGGTGTTCCGCCATGTCGGCATCGACAGCGAGAAGTATACCGGTTTTGCCTTCGGCATCGGTGTTGAACGCCTGGCGATGTTGCGGTATGGCGTTAACGATATTCGCCTTTTTTTCGAAAATGACTTGCGGTTCTTGCGGCAGTTTAATTAATAGAAAGATACAAGATACAAGAAAAGATACAGTTCATTTATTGAAGTGCGCCTGTCTTTGACACGGATTGCTTTTCTCTTGTCTCTTTGCACTTTTCTCTAACAGATAATTATGAAAATCAGCGAACAGTGGTTGCGTGAATGGGTGTCGCCGAAGCTGGATATCACAGGGCTGGCGCAACGGCTCACCCTGGCCGGGCTGGAGGTCAGCGCCGTCGAACCGGTGGCGCCGCCGCTCGCGAAGGTCGTTGTCGGTGAGATTGTCGCACTCGGTCCGCACCCCAATGCCGAGCGCCTGACGCTCTGTAATGTCAATATCGG
>Ga0209633_10006363_pt1 | contig 10121 bp, 12 predicted proteins | sample Cruoilmetagenom1_FD_187290 | JGI IMG/M metagenome (GOLD analysis project Ga0209633, IMG submission 187290) | Oil polluted marine microbial communities from Coal Oil Point, Santa Barbara, California, USA - Sample 1 (SPAdes) (version 2) | ecosystem: Environmental > Aquatic > Marine > Oil seeps ... | reverse complement strand
ATTTGCGATTCGCTGCTTTGAAAATCACGCCAGCTTTTATGGCGAATCAGGTTGTCTGGGGTGCCATAATCCATGGCGGTGCGGCGCAGAGCTTTGCTGGTTAGGGGAAAACCGCAGGGCTCGATAATTTCGAGCGATACGCCAAAACAGGCGCTTAAACGCATGGCCGCGCCAAGGTTTTGGGCAATGTCGGGTTGATACAGTGCTATTTTCATAAAATTTTCAGCCAATTCAAAGATATTTACTTGTAATTTGCCTACAAAATCTCGTATCTAGGCGCGAAAGCATTGTGGCGTATTGCCGCATTTGTGAGAAGGGGGAATATTGTATAACCGTTCTAAATTACGGCCAAATACAAATTTCATAAAAAGGAAAGACAATTATGTCTGATACGAACACAGCTCACGATGAGCATGATGACCCAAGCCGCCGCGACTTTATTTATATAGCAACAGGCGCGGCAGCTGCAGTAGGCGGCGGCGCAATCGCGTGGCCAATGGCGATGCAGATGGGCGCAGCAGGCGATACCCGCGCTGCAGGTTCTATTGAAATCGATGTCTCTAAGGTCGAAGAAGGCCAGCAGATTAAAGTGCTTTGGCGCGGCAAGCCGATTTTCGTGCGTTATCGCACCCAAAGAGAAATTGATATTGCCGAAAGCGTTGACGTGAGCACATTGCGCGACAAGCAAACAGATGATGAGCGTTTCGTTCCTGACTTCTCTGGTAAGATAAATAAAAACCTTCTTGTGATGATCGGTGTGTGTACGCATTTCGGCTGTATCCCCGTTGGTGAAGCAGGTGATTTTGATGGCTGGTACTGTCCATGCCATGGCTCGCACTATGATAGCGCGGGACGTATTCGTAAGGGGCCTGCCCCGCTTAATCTGGAAATACCGCCTTACAAGTATATTTCCGAAACTGTCATTAAGGTAGGCTAAGCTTATGAGTGGACATTCAACATATGAGCCAAAATACGCCGCTGCAAAGTGGATGGATAAACGGCTTCCCATTATTCGTATGGGCGTGGACTTTATGGGTTTCCCAAGCCCGCGTAACCTAAATTACTGGTACGCGTTTGGCGGCATTTTGACATTGTGCCTCATGAGTCAAATCATCACCGGCATTATTTTGGCTATGCATTATACGCCAAGCGTCGAAGAAGCGTTTAACAGCGTTGAGCGCATTAAGCGCGATGTGCCTTATGGTTGGCTCTTACAGTCCATGCATGCCGTTGGCGCGTCCATGTTCTTCCTCGCCGTTTACATCCATATGTTTAGGGGCATGTTTTACGGGTCTTACAAGGCCCCGCGCGAGCTATTATGGATTATCGGCTGTCTGATTTATCTCGCTATGATGGCGACGGGCTTCCTTGGGTATACACTGCCATGGGGGCAAATGAGCTTTTGGGGCGCGACCGTAATCACGGGCTTCTTTGGCGCTATTCCGATGGTGGGTGAGAGCTTGCAGCAATGGCTACTCGGCGGATATTCTGTTGGTAACCCAACTTTGCAGCGCTTCTTCTCGCTTCATTATCTACTGCCATTTATTATTGCGGCGCTCGTGGGCCTTCATATTTGGGCGGTTCACCATGTTGGGCAAAATAACCCAATTGGCGTTGAGCCAAAAACCAAAGAAGACACACTTCCATTTCACCCATTTTACACAATGAAAGATGCGTTTGCGATTGCTGTGTTCTTGATGATATTTGCGCTATTTGTGTTCTATCTACCAGACGCGCTTGGCCACGCCGATAACTATCAGCGCGCCAACCCGATGGTCACGCCGCCACATATTGTTCCTGAATGGTATTTCTTACCGTTCTACGCAATTCTGCGCGCCGTCCCTGATAAGCTTTTGGGCATTATGCTCATGTTTGGCGCTATTGCTGTGCTATTCGTATTGCCATGGCTTGATACGGCGAAAGTGCGCTCGCTGCGGTTTAGGCCCATCACACGTTGGTGCTTTATCATTTTCCTTGTGATGTGTTTCGTCCTTGGTTGGTGCGGCGCGAACAGCCCTGATGGTATTGCTATTCCGATGGGTGAGCACGGTATGAGCTTTAAATGGCTGTCGCGGATTGCGACGCTTTACTACTTTGCTTATTTTGTTGCGATATTGCCAATCTTGGGCTGGGTAGAAAAACCAAAAGATGTGCCTGACAGTATCACCAAGGCCATTCATGATGGAGTTGCATAATGCGTAAGACATTCATCAAATCACTTGCCGCTGGCGCCATTGTCGCTCTTAGTACATTGGGCGTGCCCAGTATTGCCGCTGCCTCTGAAACTACGCACAAGATGGAACATCAAAAATGGGGTTTCACAGGCCCCTTTGGAACCTATGACCAAATGGCGGTGCAGCGCGGCTATCAAGTCTACCGCGAAGTGTGTTCAAGTTGTCATGCGCTGGAGCATTTATCATTCCGTCATCTTGGCGAAAAAGGCGGGCCCTATTATGATGCAGAAAACCCCAATCCAAATGATAATGCGGCCGTAAAAGCATTTGCAAGAGATTGGGAAGTTTCTGCCATTGACCAAGATAGCGGCGACGCAACTACGCGCACTGGTATTCCTGCAGATAAATTTCCGCTTGTATATGCAAACCCTATTGCAGCAGCGGCGTCCAATGGCGGCGCAGTGCCGCCTGATTTGTCTGTCATCACCAAAGCGCGTACTGGCGGCCCCGATTATGTCTACGCTTTGTTAACCAGCTATGGCCACGCAAATGACGACGGCACATATCACAATCCAGTTTTCCCTGGCGGCAAGATTAAAATGGCGCCGCCTCTTAGTGACGAACTGATTGAATATGCGCCTATTTCTGTAACGTCTGTTGGTCATGACGGGCAGTCTCATACTGAAATGGTAGCAGCGCCTGCGGCGACCACGGAGCAAATGGCGCGCGACGTCACCGAGTTCCTGACATGGGCAGGCGATCCTAAAATGGAAGTACGCAAGAAAGTTGGCTTTGCCACATTCTTATTCCTATTTATCTTCGCACTTCTTTTGTTTGCGACCTACAAGCAAGTTTGGAGAAATGTGAAGCACTAAGTCTTGCTACATTTTAAAGAGTTTAAAAACCGCTAGCTATTTGCTGGCGGTTTTTTTATGCTTGCCATGAGGTCAGAGTAATTCGGTCAGCCAGGACATTTGGATCTGCGCGGGGTTGCCGACCCGCCTGGCCTCACTAACAAAATGGATATTTATGACAGATTTAACACTTTATATCGGTAATAAAAATTATTCGTCCTGGTCGATGCGGCCTTGGCTGGTTTTGCGAAAATCAGAACTGCCTTTTAGCGAAGACCTGATACAGCTCGACGTGCCTGGGTATAAGGATAAATTACTAGCGCTATCAAGCGCAGGCACTGTGCCTGTTCTGAAAGTTGGTAAAGAAACCATCCCTGATAGCCTTGCCATTAGTGAATGGCTAGCGCTAGCCGTGCCAAATCTGTGGCCTAAAAACCCAGAGGACAAAGCCGCCGCCCGCGCTTTTTGCAAACAAATGCAAGATAATTTTGGCGCGCTGCGTATGGCGGCCCCCATGAATTTGCGCCGCCGCACAAGCACCAAAATGCCCAAAGACTGCCTTGCCTCTGCCGCCAAGCTTGACGGTATTTGGCAAGATTTATTGTCTAAACACGATGGCCCGTTTTTGTTTGGGGAGTGGTCAATTGCAGACGCCTTTAGCACGCCATATGCCACGCGCTTCGCGTCATATGATCTCCCGCGCTCACAAAAAACCGATACTTATATAAGTGAGCTCATGTCCGACGAAGATTATCTGGACTGGGAAGCAGCGGGCATGAAAGAGGTCTGGAAACTGCCTGACACGGATTTGGTATATGGTGGCCGCACTTAGTGTTGAAAATAAGGATGGCATAGGCTAGGGTAACGCGTGAAATATCAAATATTAAAGAACGTTTTATGTTGTCTGGCCGCCATTTCTATGAGCCAAATTGTCTGGGCGGCAAGTATTGTTAAATACGAAAAACGTCAACCCACACAGCAACACTCAATATCAAATTCCATAATTGTGCAATGCTATGTCTCGGAGGGTATTGTAAAAAAATCTAGGGCAGTCGTTTTGCATATTAACGAGGAAAATTCCCTTTCTTCTCAGCATGATATTGCGGTTACGACTGGGCATGGTTTTATTGATAACGATGGCAAAACTTTCAATAAATGCGAAGTCATTGGCCCGTCTCGCAAAACCTACCCGATAAAAACAATTAAATTTGCACCAAATTATAAGCCGGGTACGGCGAGTGATTGGGCCGTGATGTCTTTACCGAAGATGGAAACGGAAAAAATTCAACGTTATTCTGTTGTAGATGATAAAACAGGTCAGGAAATGGAACTGCTGGCGCGCCAAAATATGCCGGTACTGTTTTCTACTGCGAGAGCTTACCCACAAAATGGGCAGAGCTGTATTCTTTATCCTAGAAAATACGCAGGGTTCACGAAGCAAGAACACAAGGGATTGTTGGCGCATAATTGCAGAGCAATTTCTGGGCAGTCAGGCTCCCCAGTATCTGTCGAGCGAGATGGCCATCCTATTTTAATTGGTATTCACATTGGCAATTCATTTGTGCTTAAAGTGCAAGACGTTGATCAGCCCCCGCGCTTTTATGGATATATGCGGGTAATAGATAGGGCAGTGCTTGAAGCCCAGATAAACTTGTTGATAAATAGTGAGGTTCCAGCATTGCCATAGGCAAATCAAATCATAATTATGAAAGTAGCTTCACTACACATTTATCCTGTAAAAAGCGGGCAGGCGGTAAACTTAAGCGCTGCAACTCTACATGCGCGCGGACTGGCGGGCGATAGAAGGTTTATGATTGTTGATGAAAACGGCACTTTTATCACCCAAAGGAAAATACCCAAATTAGCCGGCCTGCACACGCAACAAACCAGTGTTGGGTTAAGTTTATCTTGGCCAGGGGCGGGCTCGATGGAAGTAGGTCTACCTTCTAAGAACCGCAAAAATGTTGTGGTCTGGCGCAGCACTGTCAGCGCTGCCTTAGCGGCTTCGCATGTCAATGACGCCTTGTCTTCATGGCTTGGTAAACCCGTGTCGTTAGTGTTTATGGACGAGGAAAGCGAGCGCACCGCCAGTGAAAAATGGACCACTACTCCAAGCCCTGTCAGCTTCGCGGATGGCTATCCCGTACTTATTACCACCACGGTGTCTTTGGCAGCGCTGAACGAACATATCATAGAGGGCGGCGCGGCTGCTGTACCTATGAGTAGATTTCGCCCCAATATTGTTATTGAAAACGAAGTGCCGTGGGCGGAAGATAGCTGGAAGCAGCTTGAAATAGGCGGGGCTGTCATTGATCTGGTAAAGCCGTGCACGCGCTGTGTCATGACGACGCTTGACCAAAGTAGCGGCAGAAAACAAGGCCGTGAGCCACTGCGGTCCTTACGCGCTCTACGCACGTCCGCCGACCCTAATAATGAAGGCGTGCTTTTTGGTGTAAATGCCGTGCCAAATGTGCTAGGAGACATAAGTGTCGGCATGGTGTGCAAAGTAATATAAGGGCTGCCTAGCTATGAGTAAATTACCCGTACTAGATATTTCAAACTACTTAGCAAATCCGCGTAGCGCAGCGGCGGAAGAGACCGCTGTGCGGCTTCGGGACATTTGCCATAATCAGGGCTTTTGCTATTTAATCGGGCACGGCATGACAGCGCGCAATAATGCGCTTGCGAAAACCACAAAACAGTTTTTTAAACTGCCGCGCGAAGAGCGCAAATCCATTGCGCTGATGAACTCACCGCATTTTCGAGGTTATACGATTTTAGGCGATGAGCAAACGGGCGGCAAGCAAGACTGGCGCGACCAACTTGATTTTTGCGACGAAAAACCAGCGCCAAAATTATCGAAAGATGACCCGCCATGGCGTAACCTAAGAGGGCCTAACCAATGGCCCGAAACACTACCAGAGCTTCGGCCCGCCGTGACAAATTGGATGGACGACATGCACAAACTTGGTAGTGCTATGACGGCGGCGCTGGCGCAAGGATTAGGACTCGGCGCAGATTATTTTTCGCCATATTTTGTACCCAAGGGCGATGCGCGGCTTAAGCTTATTCGCTACCATGTTCCCGCTGATAGCCCAGGTGCCGGCCACGGACTTGGCCATGGGCAGGGCGTAGGCTGGCACCATGATACGGGGTTTCTTACGTTTATACGGCAGGACGAAATTGGCGGGCTGCAGGTAGAAATCGATGGGGAAATTATTGACGCCACGCCGATGGAAAATGCCATGGTTATGAACCTTGGCGAGATGTTGCAAGTGGCAACGGGCGGGTATCTGCGCGCTACCCAGCACCGCGTTAAAAGCCCGCCACCAGGCCACGAGCGCCAATCTATAGCTTACTTCTTTAACCCGCGGCTTGAAGCGGAATTTACGCCGATAAAATTGCCGCCTGAACTTGCGCGCGAGGCCGCTGGCGCGCAAAACATAGACCCAAATGATCCCGTATTTAATGTGGTCGGAGCGAATATCCTCAAAACCCGCTTACGCGCGCACCCTGATGTGGCGCAAAAATATTATTCGAACCCACCTGTCTAATATGTCATAGTTTTGGTTTAATCGCTCTGTTATAAAGACGAGGTTATCAATGATCGGAGACACAATGAATATTGTAAAAAACAGCATCTATCTTGCCGCCATAGCACTGCTGGTAAGCCCAGCCTTAGCTGGCCCTAAAGATTTTGTAGCGGGCACTGCTATCCCAGAATTTGGAAAAATCGCTCATGTGGATGTTGACCAGCCCGTCTACCGTCATCACAAATTTAAAGTGGCGTTTGATGTGAGCAAGCCAGCGAACGCGGGCGCGCTTAACCGTAACCTCGTCAGCGCCGCGCGGTTTATCAATATGCATACCGAAGCAGGTGTGAAACCAAAAAACATAAAAATTGCCATTGTCCTGCACGGCAAAGCCGCAACAGATGTGACTAAAGATAGTTTTTACACAGCTGCGCAAAACGCGGGCGCAGAGGAAGCGGCCCTAACGAATGCCAATGCGGCCCTTGTCCAAACGCTCATTGAAAATGGCGTAGAGTTTTATGTGTGCGGGCAAACGGCGGCCTATTACGACATCAAGAACGAGGACTTACTTCCTGGCGTAAATATGTCTCTGTCCGCCATGACGTCCCATGCTCTCTTGCAGCAAAAAGGCTATACGCTGAACCCGTTTTAGAGCGCGCCGCTAATTTGTGCGGCAAGTGCAGTTAGCGTATCCATGTCTGCCATCTTGCCACTAGCGTGGGGGGCCGATTGTACGCCTTCATAGCGCGGAATAATATGGACGTGTAGGTGAAACACGGTCTGGCCTGCGGGCGCGCCGTTAAACTGCGTGACCACAATGCCGTCGGGCTTAAGCGTTTTTTCTGCCGCGCGGGTTAGGCGCTGCACGGTGGCCATAATTTGCGAAAGGCCATCTGTGCTTACGTCCATCAAGTTACGCGCAGTTTCGGTTTTGTGAATGACCAGCATGTGCCCGCGCGATTGCGGGAACACATCCATAAACGCAAGTGTGTGTTCGTCCTCGAACACGCGTACGCACGGCATATCCCCACGGATGATTTTTGCAAAAATATTGTCAGGATCGTAAGTGCCTTCAAGTGACATGGGGCGGGCCTTTCTTAAATGGTGAGTATTCACCTAGCATATTTATGTGCTGACTGACAGCCTGTCTTTCGCGGGCAAGGAAATCTTCGATGGCGGCGTGAAGGCCTTCATGGCGAAAATGGTGAGCGGAGTAGGTGGCCGTAGGCTCGTATCCGCGCGCCAGTTTGTGCTCGCCCTGCGCGCCCGCCTCGACGCGCGACAGGCCCATTTCGATGCCCGCTTCGATGGCTTGGTAATAGCAAAGCTCGAAATGTAAAAACGGAATATGTTGGGACGCGCCCCAGTGCCGGCCATAGAGCGTATCACCGCCGATAAAGTTAAGCGCGCCCGCGATAGGCAGTTCATCTTGGTAGGCAAATACGAGCAGGACTTGATCGCGCATATGCTCGTGAATGCGCTCAAAAAAGGAGCGGGTAAGGTAGGGCCGCCCCCATTTGCGCTGCGCGGTATCGATATAAAATTTGTAAAAGGCATCCCAATGAGCGGCAGTAATTTCGTCGCCGCGCAGCCGCTTGATGGTCACGGTTTCGCAGGCGCGTTTTCGTTCTGATTTTATCTTTTTACGCTTGCGCGCTGTCAGCGAGCCTAGAAAATCATCGAAGTTTTCATAGCCGCGATTGACGAAGTGAAACTGTCTGTCGGTGCGAATGAGAAACCCGTTTTGCTCTAAGAGGGGGGCGAGCGCGGGTTCTATGAATGTGAGGTGAGCGCTGGATAAATCAGCCTGCTCGCAAATGTTCAGCATGCCATTGATAAGAGCGGTGCGAGCTTCGTCGCTGCTGGCAATAAGACGCGGCCCCGTAGCGGGAGTAAAAGGAATAGCGCATTGTAATTTAGGGTAATAGGGCAGCCCTGCGCGCTCGGAGGCATCGGCCCAGCCTTGATCAAATACATATTCGCCCATGGAATGGGACTTAACATAAAGAGGTGCCGCGCCGATGGGGGCGCCGTCCTCGCCTTCGAGTAAGAGATGAAAAGGCTGCCAACCTGTTTGCCCGCCTACAGATCCGCTTTTCTCTAGTGCATCCAAAAAATCCCAATCGGTGAAAGGATGGTATGCAGGTTCGCCGCGAGCAGGCAGGAGTGCATTCCAATCTGCTTGGGACACATCGCCAATGCCGCTAAGTGTGCGGGCGCTAAATTTTGATTTCAGCAATGCAGTCAATCTCTACGGCCACATCAAGGGGCAGGGAAGGCGATCCGACAGCAAAGCGGGCATGCTTGCCAACTTCGCCAAAAACGTCCACGAATAAATCAGAACAGCCATTGATAATTTTAGGGATGTCGGCGGCGCTACTTTTGGGCGCTGCAGAGACGAAACCGCCAAGTTTAACGATGCGTGTCACGAGGGACAAATCGCCCCCGCACGCCGCCTTGAGCTGCGCGATAAGGTTAAGCCCGCACAGCTGCGCCGCCGCTTGGCCTTGCTCTACTGTGAGGCCTTCACCGAGTCGGCCTTTAATAAATTCACCATCCGCCGACACGCTCACCTGGCCCGAGATAAACACTTGATTGCCGCTAATGACATAGGGCACATAATTCGCGACAGGCGCGGCGGGGGCTGGTAATGTGTGGCCTAGCTCTTGCAGGCGCGTATCGAATTGGTTCATAAAGGTCTCCTGATTTTAGAGAGCTTATACAGGGGTTAAGCCCGCCAAACAATAACTTATCAAATTTGTGATGAAGGATGATTGCCAAATGAATATTGAGTTTCCAAAGAAAGATGAATGCTTGCAAGCGGCAGACAGTGCGCCAGAAGTTTTGGCATTTTTAGCGCGCCGCCGGTCTGGGCTTGTGCGCGGCATGGCGGGGCCAGGGCCTAACGCAGAAGAGCGAGACTTGATTTTGAAAATCGCGGCGCGCGTGCCTGACCACCGCAAATTATTTCCGTGGCGGTTTATCCTGTTTGAGGGGGAAGCGCGCGCTAAATTTGGAGACATACTTGCTGCGAAATTTTGCAAAGATTGCCCTGATATGCCAGCCGAGCGCATAGAGCATGAACGCACCCGTTTCTTGCGCGCGCCTTTAGTAGTCGGCGTTGTCTCAAGTCCAAAAGAGTGTCCGCGCGGCACACCAAAATGGGAACAAGAATTGTCGGCGGGGGCTGTATGTATGAATATGCTGCTCGCGGCCCGCGCTAGTGGGTTTGCCGCCCAATGGCTGTCTGAATGGTATGCGTTTGACGCCAAAATTGACACAGCATTAGGGCTCACCAGTGCCGAGCGTATGGCCGGATTTATTTATATTGGCAGCCCATCTGAACAGCCTATGGAACGCCCACGCCCTGACTTAAATACGAAAGTCACGCAGTGGTCGCCATAGGGCGTTTCAACATGAACGCCAGATGAACAAAAAGCGTTTGGCAGGTTGGGTGCACTTTTGTTTAGCTTAGGTTCAGGTTCACAATCATACACAGCGCAAGGTTAGCGGCGATCGCCCTTAACCACGAACCCCGCCCCTGCCACGCGCCCCGTGTA
>Ga0209633_10006362_pt1 | contig 10122 bp, 10 predicted proteins | sample Cruoilmetagenom1_FD_187290 | JGI IMG/M metagenome (GOLD analysis project Ga0209633, IMG submission 187290) | Oil polluted marine microbial communities from Coal Oil Point, Santa Barbara, California, USA - Sample 1 (SPAdes) (version 2) | ecosystem: Environmental > Aquatic > Marine > Oil seeps ... | reverse complement strand
CTTACCTGTTTGGCGGCGTCACCGTGTTGCAATTCAACCTGCAAGCCGCGGGGGTCAGCATTCCGGTGCAATACCTGTCGATGGCGCCCTATGTCATCACCATCCTTGTGCTGGTCATCATGTCGTCCAGCAAATCCCGCGCCGCCCTGAACGCCCCTGCCGCTTTGGGCCGTATTTTCCACGCCACCCATTAAGGGGCCCGCAACCGTGACACGCCGCGCTGTGATCGAAATACTGGACGGGCACCACGGCCAAGTTGGCCGCACCGTCGCCTTGGCCTTGCATGGGTTGATCCTGCTGTCGGCAATCGCGATTGCGCTGGAAACTGTCGATGGCATGCCCACCATCATCTATACCGCGCTGTTCTGGTTTGAAGTGTTCATTCTGGCGGTCTTTGTCACGGAATATATCCTGCGTCTGACCTGTTCTGAACACCCGTTGCGCTATGCCTTCAGCTTTTGGGGGATCATTGATCTGCTGGCCTGCCTGCCCGCGCTGGCCCTGATCCAGACCCAATGGCAAGTGGTACGCACCATCCGTCTGATCCGTCTGGTGCGCCTGCTGAAACTGTTTCGCACCACCACCGCGTTTGACCGCCTGACCCGCGCCTTTTTCGAGGTCCGTGGCGAGCTGATCATCTTTGTGATCCTCGCCTTACTGGTGCTCTATGTCAGCGCGGTCGGCATCTATCTGTTTGAACACGAGGCCCAGCCCGAAGCCTTTTCATCGATCCCGATCAGCCTGTGGTGGGCCGTCGCCTCCTTTACCACGGTGGGCTATGGTGACCTGGTGCCGATCACCACCGGCGGGCGTATATTCACGACTTTTGTGCTGTTCATCGGCCTTGGCGTGGTGGCCGTACCAGCCGCGATTGTCACAGCTGCACTTTTAGAGACACAATCCGTTCCAAAACCTTTAAAGAAGAAGCATACCGATTCTGCTAAAGAACCTAAACAGGGAGACTAACATGACATCTATCAAAACCATTCTAACAGGGGCCGTTGTGGCGCTTGGCCTGACAACGGCAGCCTTTGCCGAAGACAAAACCAAAGTCGGCTTTGTCTACGTTGGCCCAATCGGCGATTTCGGCTGGTCCTACGAGCATAACGAGGGCCGCTTGGCCGTTGAAGAAGCTTACGGCGACAAGGTTGAAACCACCTATGTTGAATCCGTGCCAGAAGGCGCCGACGCTGAACGCGTGCTGACCCAAATGGCCCTGTCAGGCCATGACATCATTTTCACAACCTCCTTTGGCTATATGGACCCGACCATGACGGTTGCGGCCAAATTCCCAAATGTTAAATTTGAACACGCCACAGGCTATAAACGCGACGCCAACGTGTCGACATACTCGGCGCGCTTCTATGAGGGCCGCGCTGTGATCGGCACCATTGCGGGCCGCATGACCAAAACCAACAAGGTTGGCTATATCGCCTCTTTCCCGATCCCAGAAGTGATCCGGGGCATCAACTCGGCCTATATCCACGCCAAAAAAGTGAACCCCGATGTCGAATTCAAAATCGTCTGGGTCTACACATGGTTTGACCCCGCCAAAGAAGCAGACGCCGCGACCGCTCTGATCGAACAAGGCGTTGATGTGATCATGCAGCACACCGATTCACCTGCCGCCATGACCATCGCCGAAGAAAAAGGCATTCTAGCCTTTGGCCAAGCCTCTGACATGTTGCAGTTTGGTCCAAACGCGCGCCTGTCATCCATCATCGACAACTGGGGCCCTTACTATGTGGCCCGCGTTGGCGCGGTGATGGACGGCACATGGGAAAGCACCGACACATGGGATGGCATCAAAGCCGGCATGGTTAAAATCGGCGCTTTCTCGGACAAAGTTCCGGCGGATGTGGCAGCAGAAGCCCAAGCGCTTTCCGACAGCCTTGCGGCTGGCACCTACCATGCGTTCACTGGCCCACTCAACAAGCAAGACGGCTCTGTCTGGCTGGCAGACGGCGAAGTGGCTGACGATGGCACACTGGCTGGTCTTGGTTTTTACGTCGAAGGCATCGAGGGCGACGTCCCGAACTAAGTGCCAACCGTCCTGCCCTTGTGGCAGGGGAAAAAATGCAAAGGTCCAGCCCTGTGCTGGGCCTTTTCCTTTTGGCTGACACGTGCCACAGTCCCCGCATGAAAAACCCATTGATCAGCCAAAATGGCACCCCGTCCTCGTCCTTTTGTTTTGGCACCATGCAGTTTGGCGATGGTGCAGACGAAACCCAAAGCCGCGCTATGTATGACGCCTGCCGCGCGGCCGGAATCAACTTTTTTGACACCGCCCACGTCTATACCGGTGGCCGATCCGAAACTCTGTTGGGCCAGTGCGCAACGCTTGAGCGCGACGCCCTGATCATCGCCACAAAATGCGGCTATGCAGGCGGCAGTTCGCGCGACAATATCCTGACCACTTTCGACGAAAGCCGCAGACGATTGGGCATGGATTTTGTTGATGTTCTTTACCTGCATCGCTGGGACGACAACACGCCGCTTGAGGAAACCTTTGAAACCCTCGCCACCTTGCAACAGGCTGGTAAAATCGGTATCATCGGCGCTTCCAATTTCGCGGCTTGGCAGGTGATGAAAGCCCAAGCGGTGGCCGAAAAATTCAACACCCGCATCAATATTCTGCAACCGATGTATAACCTCGTCAAACGACAGGCCGAGGTCGAAATCCTGCCAATGGCCGCCTCCGAAGGCTTTAACGTCGCGCCCTATTCGCCACTGGGCGGCGGCTTGTTAACCGGCAAATACACCGCCGGCGACACGGGTCGGTTGTCGAACGATACCCGCTATGCCGCCCGCTATGGGCTGGACTGGATGCACAAAGCCGCCGCCGATCTATCCGCCATTGCCGCGCGTGAATCCGTCAACCCCGCCACGCTCGCCGTGGCTTGGGCGGCCAAAAATCCGGCCGTCACCGCGCCGATCATCAGCGCCCGCACCGCAGAGCAACTGATGCCGTCGCTTGACGCGCGCACCTATCAGATGACCGATCAATTGTATGCCGAACTGGCAGCCCTGATCCCCACACCGCCCCCCGCAACAGATCGCATCGAAGAAGCATGACAACCGACATCCTGATCATCGGCGGCGGCATCGCGGGCCTATCCGCTGCTGCCACCCTGTCCCCGCATGCCAGCGTCACCCTGCTCGAGACCGAGGATGCGCTTGGCTATCACGCTTCCGGCCGATCAGCCGCGATGTTCCTTAGGGATTACGGCAACGACGTGGTGCGCGCCCTGAACTATGCCAGCGCCGAACACCACGCGGTCACCGACGGCGGCATGTTGTCAGCCCGCGGCATGATGCTGGTGGCACGACCCGATCAATACGATGATTTCAAGACCCAGCACGCCGGTTTTGATTTGCAGGAAATCAGCATGGAGGAGGCCCTCAGCCATGTGCCAATCCTGAACCGCGAAACCTGCGCCTATGCCGCCTATCGTGCGGATGCTTATGATCTGGACGCCGACCGTTTGCTGCAAACATTTGCCGCCGAGGCCCGTCGGGCGGGTGCAAAAATCCTGACCAAATCCCCGGTCACCACCATCACCAAATCGGATGGGGTTTGGCAGGTCACCGCGGGCGGCCAAATCCACAGCGCCACAACCCTGATCAACGCAAGCGGCGCATGGGTTGACGAAAATGCAGCCCTTGCCGGCATCTCTCCGCTTGGCTTTCAACCCTATCGGCGCTCCATGGCGCGCATCCCGGCCCCTGGCGGCCATGACGTCCGCACGTGGCCATTTATGATCAGCGTCAATGACCAATGGTACGCCAAACCCGACGCTGGTAAATGGATCGTCTCGCCCTCGGACGAAGATCCGGTTGACCCGCACGACGCCTGGGCCGACGACATGGTGCTGGCCGAAGGGCTGGCCCGCTATGAAGAAATGGTGACCCAACCCGTCACGCGGCTTGAAACCTCATGGGCGGGTTTACGCACCTTTGCGCCGGACCGCGCCTTGGTGATTGGCCGCGACACGGTTGATCCCACGTTCTTTTGGCTTGGTGGGCAAGGCGGCTACGGCTTTCAAACCGCCCCCGCCGCCAGCCGCCTGACGGCAGATTTGCTGCTGGGACGCACACCGGAACTGGACGCAAAAACCGTGGCGGCCCTTGACCCTGCGCGGTTTGACTAGTGCCTAGGGGGGTAATAAATCGCATGATATTTTTGGGTATTACATAATTATATCAACAGCTTCCAACCACGACGGCGCCCTCTGATCAGACCCGATTTATGCTGTGCAGTATTGACCGAGGTCAAAGACATCTTGGCAAAAATACGCCAAATCTACAGCTTATTTTCAAAGGAAACCGATATGGACTGGAAAGATCACAACCGCGACATGCGCGCGAAAATTCGGGAAATGAACCAGCTGATCCCCGAAACAACAAAAGGCTTTGGCACCCTAAGCAAAGCGGTCAAAGACAACGGCGCGCTTGACTTCAAAACCAAAGAATTCATCGCCGTGGCCATCGCCATCGCCGGCCAATGCGAGCCCTGCATCGGCTTTCACATTGAAACCCTAAAACGCACCGGCGCCAGCCGCGAAGAGCTTGCTGATGTTTTATCCATGAGCATCCAGATGGGCGGCGGCCCCGCGTTGATGTACGCCGCAAAGGCGCTCGACGCTTGGGACCAAATGTCCGAGGCATAAATATTTCAAAACCCGCGACGGAAAATCGGTGCGACTGCGTATCACCTGTATGAATTCAACAATCAGTAAAATTGTAAAGGATCTGACATGAAACGCATTTTGCTTTTGAGCGCCGCCATTGCGCTTGGCACCGCTGTTGCCGCCCAACAGGGCAATCCCGGTGGCAATTTCATTGAGAAATGGGATGGCAATAACGACGGTCAGGTCACTTTGGCCGAAGCCACGGAACGGCGCGGTGACATTTTCACGACCTTTGATGAAGACGACAACGGGATTTTGTCCGCAAGCGATTACGCCATGTTCGACGAGGCCCGCGCCAATGATCACGCCATGATGAAACAATCTGGTCAAGGTCAGGGCAAAGGTCAGGGCCGTGGCCAAGGCAATGGGCGCGGAGCAGATCGTGAAGCCCAAGGCATGACGATAGATTTCAACGACGTGAATGGCGATGGTCAAGTCAGCCGTGATGAATTCATGGCCCGCACCAACGATTGGTATGTGCAGATGGACCGCAACGGCGACGGCACCGTAACAGCTGCCGATTTTGGCCGTGGCAACCTCTAGAAAATCAGGCAGGGCGTTTTGAAAACGCCCTGTCAACACCACGCAAAAACCCGCGGATCAACGCTTCCTGTTTTGTGCCCTGATCGGTGCCATCGCTTTGGTGTGTTCATGGCTGATCACCACACCGCCCAGACACACCCGAAAAACCTCTAAAGGTTTTTCAGTGTCCAAGTGCGTCTCTGTCTGCTTATTTCAATTGCTGTCTAGCCATCCACCCGAATGCTGGCGTTTTTCGGATCATACGGGCTGTCTTCGACCACCACGGCGTCCCACAATTCGCGGAACATCCGCACCTTCAATTTGGTGCCGACTTCGGCCAATTCCGGCGGCACATAGCCCATGCCAATGGATTTCTCAAACGCTACCGAGTAACCGCCCGAGGTCAGCCGCCCGACACGTTTGTCACCATCATAAAGCGCCTCGCGGCCCCACGGATCGGCCCCCTCTGGCCCATCAATCAACAACGTCACACATTTGGAGCGAATGCCGATCTCCAGCATCGCGGCTTTGCCCTGATAGTCTTTGTCCATATTCACAAAGCGCGGCAAATCGGCCTCAAGCGGGGTCGCGTCGCGGCCCAGTTCGGTGCCAAAAGCCCGATAAGATTTTTCCTGCCGCAACCAGTTTTGCGCCCGCGCGCCGACCAGTTTCAAGCCGTGTTCTTCACCGGCTTTCATGATCAGATCGAACAGATAGTTCTGCATTTCGATCGGGTGGTGCAGCTCCCAGCCCAGCTCACCAGTATAGGCGACGCGGATCGCGTTGACTGGACACATGCCCAGCTCGATTTTCTGCGCCGACAGCCACGGGAACCGCTTGTTGGTCAGCGCCGTTGCAGGGTCCGCATCAATGATGATCTTTTTCAAAACGTCGCGCGATTTTGGCCCGGCAATCGCAAACACCCCGTATTGGGTGGTGACATTTTGCACTTCGATATAGCCAAATTCGCCCGCCTTATCGGCCGCCGCTTTGCGCAGGAAATCGCCATCATAATCGGTCAGCGCGCCCGAGGACACGAGGTAATAATCATCTTCGCCTTCGCGCACGATGGTATATTCGGTGCGGGTGGTGCCGTGGTCCGTCAGCGCGTAGGTCAGGTTAATCCGCCCCACACGCGGCAGTTTATTACAGGTGAACCAGTCCAAAAACGCGGTCGCCCCAGGCCCTTTAACACGGTGTTTGGTGAAGGCCGTGGCGTCAATCATCCCGACACCTTCACGGATCGCGCGGGCCTCATCTACCGCATATTGCCACCAGCCGCCGCGCTTGAACGACCGCGCGTCATGGTCGTTGAACCCAGCGGGGGCAAAGTAGTTCGGACGTTCCCAACCATTCACGCAGCCAAACTGCGCACCGGCTGATTTCATCCGCTCATAGGACGGGGCCGTGCGCAGAGGCCGACAGGCGGGTCGCTCCTCATCAGGGTGGTGCAAAATGTAAACGTGGTCATAGCATTCTTCGTTTTTGCGCGCGCCATATTCGGTGGTCATCCAGCTGCCAAACCGCTTTGGATCCAGTGACGCCATGTCAATCTCGGCCTCGCCTTCGACCATCATCTGGGCCAGATAATACCCCGTGCCACCCGCCGCCGTGATACCAAACGAGAACCCCTCGGCCAGCCACATATTGCGCAAGCCCGGCGCCGGACCAACCAGCGGATTGCCGTCAGGCGTGTAACAAATTGGGCCGTTGAAATCATCTTTCAGGCCGCTTTCCTCACAAGACGGAATGCGGTGGATCATCGCCAGATATTGCTCTTCAATCCGGTCCAGTGCCAGCGGGAACAGATCAGCGCGGAACGCATCGGGCACCCCGTGTTCAAACCGCGCGGGCGCTTCTTTTTCATAGATGCCCAATATCCAGCCGCCGCGTTCTTCGCGCACATAAGACTGTGCATCCGCGTCCCGAATGACCGGATGTTCAGCGTGGGTTTTGCGAAATTCAACCAGCGCCGGATCTTGCTCCATCACGATGAACTGATGCTCGACCGGAATGGCGGGCATTTTGATGCCCAACTGTTTGGCGGTGCGCTGCGCGTGGTTGCCCGTCGCGGTCACCACATGTTCGGCGGTCACGACAATCTGCTCGTCAGAGGGCACCAGATTGCCGCCCTTCTCCACCATCCTGGTGCAGGTCACTTCCCAGGCATCGCCATTCCAGTGATAGGCATCGACCTGCATTTTGCGAACAATCTCGACACCGCGTTGCCGCGCACCTTTGGCCATCGCCATCGTCACATCGGCAGGGTTAATATAGCCATCGGTGTTGTGATACAGTGCGCCTTTCAGATCTTCGGTGCGGATCAAAGGCCAGCGGGTCTTAATCTGTTCCGGCGTCAGCCATTCAAACGGCACATCACAGGTTTCGGCGGTGGAGGCATAGAGCATATATTCGTCCATCCGTGCATCGGTCTGCGCCATCCGTAGATTTCCAACCACAGCAAACCCCGCATTCAGGCCGGTTTCTGCCTCGAGTGATTTATAGAATTCGACCGAATATTTATGGATATGCGTGGTCGCAAAGGACATGTTAAACAGCGGCAGCAACCCCGCCGCGTGCCACGTCGAGCCGCTGGTCAGCTCGTCGCGTTCCAGCAACACAACATCATCCCAACCCGCCTTGGCCAAATGATAGGCGATCGACGTGCCAACCGCGCCGCCCCCGACAACCAAAGCTTTGACATGCGTTTTCATGATCACGACTCCCGATATATATTTGCTGGGACCGTTGTGCAGGATTTACGCAAGCCGCGTCAAACACCCCCCGACTATTGCGAGACAAAAACGACATGCGTGGCTGTATCGTCCCGTATTAACAGGAATAAAATTGATACCGGTCCTTGGCGACAGTGGCGGGGCTTAGGCGCAGGGCCTCGGCCAGGTCTTTTTCCTTGACCCCAAAGCCGAAATCATAATGCGCCAGAACGATCTACGTGCCTGCGGTGGCCATCTTGTCCAGCATGGCTTCGGCCTCGCCTTCCAGGAAATCGGCCTTGGGCGGGATGCAGGACGGGTGACACTGCAAAACCCGGTCAATCACCCAGATACGGCGGTCTGAAATCTCGCGCAAATGATCATAGGTGCGCCCGTTGCCAAGCCCCATGTCCAGCGCATCCCCCACCCTATTTTGGTGCGTTCATTGGCCCACTCCAGCCCGTCGCGTTGGGCGGCAAGGCGGCGCATAATACTGTCTAATCTGCTCATATCAGGCCTTTCATATCGGCATTATCGGTATATCGTCACGGGTCCGGTTTGCAAGGTCAACAGGGCTTGGCGTGTGAACTCCCAGACCTCGGCATCATGAACCAGATGATGGGTCAGCAGGCCCAGTGGTTCGTCATTATCCGACAAACCTGTGCGGCGGTCCATCAGCAATTGCGCCAATTGCGCGACCAGTTGATCGGGGGCAATCAGGCGTTTGCCCTTGTGCCATGCAATCGGGTCAAGGTGGGTGTTGATCTGTTGCAAACCTGCCGCCGCATTCGGGGCCGTGCGGGGTGGAAAGGTGGAAAGGTGGAAAGGCTGTCAAACCCCGCCTTGATCAGGGCCGGATAATGCTGTGGCGCAATCCGGTTCCACGGTGGTACGAACATCGGCTTTTTGTCGGTCTTTGGCGCGTGGTTTTGATGCGCCCAGCCATGCACAACGGGGATCAGACAATCGGTGTCGGCCACCCGCGCCGCCAAACCCGCATCGGCCATTTTCGGGATCACCGCCAGATGCACCGGCTCGCCGACGGTGTCGGACAGGGCAATCAGCTGCTCCAGCTCAGGCGTCGCCGCAACCGCATCATCATCGCGCCACCACAGCGGCACCGAAAGATCCGCCGCCGACCACAACGCCAACTCGTCTATCGCCAAATGGCACGCGCCTTGATGGCGGCCCTCGGCAGGGGCGCCAAAATCGAACTGGTTTCTGATATGCGCCTTTATGAGGGCAAAGGCGAGGCCCGGCGGCTAACCGGCCTGCAAAACCTGGCAAATGCCGAAGCCCAGCGGCTTATTTCCCAAGGCCCAAAATGGCAGGCCTGGATCACCTACCACAACTATTATAAGGCCCCCGATATCATCGGCCTTCTGGTCAGCCGTGCGCTGAACATCCCTTATATACAGATCGAATCCACTCGTTCACCCAAACGCCTGAACGGGCCATGGTCTAAATTTTCCACCCTGCCCGAGGCCGCCACGGACCATGCCGACCTGATCTTTTACTTCACGGATCGGGATTTTTTTGCGCTTGAACAGCAAAGGACAGCGCGGCAAACGCTCACCAAACGGCATCCGTTTTTGCCCCTTGAAAACCTGCCCGACGCCGCCCCCCTAAAGAGCAAAACGATCCTCACCGTTGCCATGCTGCGGGCCGGTGACAAATTCTCCAGTTACGAGATCATCGCCCAAACCCTGCCGCAGCTCACACCCCCCGACTGGCGGCTGAACATCGCTGGTGACGGCCCCGCTGCGGACAAAATCAAAGCCCTTTTCGCCCCCCATAAGGATCGCGTCAGCTTTTTGGGGCAGCTTGATCAATTGGGCCTGAACACCGCCTATCATACCGCTGCCGCCATGCTATGGCCCGGCGTGAACGAAGCCTTTGGCATGGTGTATCTTGAGGCTCAAGCCGCCGGTGTGCCCGTACTGGCCCAAGACCGGATGGGCGTGCGCGATGTGGTGCCGCCAGAGGGGTTGGTGCCCCTTGAAAACGAGACCGCAGGGCTGGCCAAGGCGCTGGATCAATTGCTGCGCTCAAAGACACTTCGTCAGACCCGTGGCGGATCGGCCCGCGCCTTTATTTCGCAAAATCACCTACTGGGCACCGCCAGCAAAACCCTGCTGGAGGGCATCGGAAAGCAACTGCCTACTCCGTAGCAACCGCGCAAAATACGTTGCCCG
>Ga0209633_10006361_pt1 | contig 10123 bp, 4 predicted proteins | sample Cruoilmetagenom1_FD_187290 | JGI IMG/M metagenome (GOLD analysis project Ga0209633, IMG submission 187290) | Oil polluted marine microbial communities from Coal Oil Point, Santa Barbara, California, USA - Sample 1 (SPAdes) (version 2) | ecosystem: Environmental > Aquatic > Marine > Oil seeps ... | reverse complement strand
TCATTTGGTCTTGAAACTGCCGGAGACAATACATAAGCATAACCCGGTAATTCATTGACCATTTGTGCAAATAAGGCATCATCAGAAATTTCTTCAACGGTATAGATGTCAGCATTTAATTGCATGATCACTGCTTTTGCACTATCTTTTTGAATAGCATCTGACATAGGATCTCCTGCCGGTGGCGAATTTTGTTCATCACCAAACCATTCTATATTCCAAGTAACGATATCAAAAGTTTTATCATTTGGAACATCAATTGGTGGTGTTGGCGGCATATACGGACCTGCACAAGACATATCAGCTGCCATACGTGGTAATAATTGATAGGTTGTAAAGAATCTACCAACAACTCCGGTAATTTCGCTACAAGTACTAGGTTGACCTAATCCAACAATGGCTTCAACATCATTGTCTATACGTAATTCACCATTTCCACTACTATCAGTCAAGGTATAATTCGAATTACCAAAAAGAATATCACCAGGTGTCGGGAAGCTTGGGTCAACAATTTGAACTAATTCTGCAGGGTGATCCATCAATTCACTCAATGTGATTGTTAATGGTACGATCTGCTGATTTGGTAATCCATTATTTTCAACTGATATAAGATTACTAATTTGAATTTGTTCATTAAACATACTTCTCGTTCCGGAAACCGTAATGGAATCGCCGATCATAAAATTACCATCACCATGAACTAATTCATCAAAAATGGCAATTCCGCCAGTTGTATCTTGAATATATGCAGAACCAGAAAATTGATCAGATACAGTTAATACACCTCTTACTGTTACCAATTCATTTTCAATGGTATTTCTTGCTTCTAAAATTGTAATTGGATCTGGTGGTGGTATAACAGCTCCATTTTCTGTTCCAGGCGTTGGGGTTGCTTGTGTATAAGTAGCAGTATTTCTTAAACCTCCTCCTCCATTCGGAATACGTTGTGAAGAATGTCCATCTTTATTTCCTAATGCTCCTTCATTTATTTGAGCTTCTCCTGTATTTAATAATACTAAAAGTCCGGCATCATCACCATCATTGGTATCATAAACCAGTGCATCTTTTAGATTAACTGTGGTTACTAAAGTTCCTGAAGGAAAGTCAGTTGCGTCTGCATTATATAAAGCAATAGCATCTGCGCCATTTTGTATACCATTAGTTGTAAAAGCTGTTAAATTAACATTTGCAACTGTAGCACTTCCTACAACAAAATATCCTTCCGCATTAGTTGATTGTCCATCGAGGTCAATAGCATTATAACTTGTATCACTGCTTCCGTTATAAAGAACCAATACTAAACCGTCTAATGATGTATTACCAGCACCACCATCAAATAATTCAACAAATTCTAGGGAATCTGTACCCGGATTATCGGCATCAACTTCATTGATAACGATTTCTGCCGGTCCTTGTTTCTGATAAGTTCCTATTGGGAAAGGTGTTACAGCCGTAGCATTGGATGTTTCATTATCTAAAGCATTAGCACCGCTAAATGTCCAATTGCCAAGAACAAAGGTGTTACCATCGGGGCCTGTATCATCAATTCTGTAAGCCCAACCATCTTGGTAATCCCATGGTTGACCTGATCCATCAACATTTATATCACCAAAAACGTCAACCACAGTTCCGTTCATAAATAATTCTACAGCATCATCACCATTGATTCCAGCTGCTTGTGAGGATGTATAATCAGAAGCAAACCCAAAGAATGCCAGAAACCCTGGAGCTTCAGAAGAGATATAAATAAAACTTCCGGCGGTAGCAGTATCTGCAGGAAACGTGAATTCTTCTCCATCAGTTCCACCTCCGTTATTTGCTGCTCCTAAACCATAAATGCTCAAATCTGAAATATCTTCTGTGACATACAATTCTATTGTTTTAGGAATACCTCCAGTTAAAGGACCATCAAAAACACCCGTAATTATCAAAGCACTTCCAGCCGGTGTACCCTCTAATGTAGTTATTGAAACTTGATTACTCTCTATTGATGTATTTCCTGCAGCATCAAGAGCAACAACCGTGAAAGAATAATCAGTACTAGCTGTTAATCCTGTAACATTAAAGGTTATATCAGTCGTTGTACCTATTTGAGTAGAACCATTAAATATTTGATATTCGGTAACAGCAATATTATCTGTAGCGGCATCCCAAGTTAAAACGGTTCCGGTTTCTGTGGTACCTGAAGCAACTAAATTTGTTGGTGAAGTTGGATCTTCGGTATCAGAAACAACACCAGTTGTATTTTCTGCTCCGGGTGTAGGAATTGCTTGTCCATAGGAAGCAGTGTTTCTTAGACCACCTGTTCCGTTAGGAATTCTCTGCATTGAGTGTTCAACATTATTACCTTGCCCTCCTTCATTAACTTGTGCTTCTCCACTATTCAGTAAAATTAAAAGTCCGATATCATCACCATCATTAGTATCATAAACCAATGCATCTAATAAATTATCTGTTGTAACAGGTGTAGAGGAAGGAAAGTCAGTTGCATCGCCGATATACAAAGCAACAGCATCTGCTCCATTTTGTATACCATTAGTTGTAAAAGATGTTAAATCAACATTAGCTACATTAGCACTTCCTATAACAAAATAGCCTTCAGCACTTGTCGATTGTCCATCGAGATCAATGGCATTATAACTTGTATCACTGCTACCATTATAAAGTACCAATACCAAACCATCTAGTGATGTATTACCCACTCCACCATCATATAATTCTACAAATTCTGCCGCATCTGTACTCGTTTGATCGGAATCTACTTCATTGATAACAATCTCAGCGACCACAGCTTGTCTTTGATAAGTTCCGACTGGAAACGGTGTTGTGGCAGTAGCATTATCAGATTGACCGTCCATTGCATTTATACCACTAAACATCCAATTAGCCAATACGAAAGTATTGCCATCAGCACCCGTATCATCGTTTCTATAAGCCCAACCGTCTAAATGATCCCATGGTTGACCAGATCCGTCAACATTGATATCACCAAAGATATCAATCACCACCCCACCGCTAAATAATTCTATTGCATCATCACCATTAATTGAGGCCGCACTTGATGTAGCATTGGGCGCGAATCCGAAAAATGATGTAAATCCTGAAGCTTCAGAAGCGATATAAATAAATTCTCCTGCAACTGCTGACCCTGAAAAAGTAAATTCTTCTCCATCAGAACCGCCTCCATTGTTAGCTGATCCGAATCCGTAAGCACTTAAATCCGGAATATCATTTACTACATAAAACTCTACAAATTTTGGTAGGCCACCAGAAAGTGGTCCATCAAATACGCCTGTTATTAGCAGGTCACCACCTGCTGGTGGAGTCGTATCTTCTAAAGTAATAATTGTAGCAGTATTACTATCTGCAGAAACATTACTTGCAGCATCAATTGCTTTAACTGTAAATGTATAAGCAGTATTAGGTGTTAAACCTGTAACAGTGTAGGTTGTAGCTGTTACAGAGCCTATTTGTGTAGTGCCATTAAACACTTGATAAGCCAATACACCCACATTATCTGTAGAGGCATCCCAATTCAAAAAAGTTTCAGTTTGAGTAGTGTTTGAAGCCACCAAATTTGTTGGTACAGTTGGTGCTTCATTATCAGTAGAACTAGAGTTAAATCTATCTTCAGCTTGAGGACCACTCCAAATTGAAGTAGCAAAAGCTGGATTATCAATAAACGGATTTCTATTTCCTTGAATACCTTCTAATAATACATTTCTATTGATTTCAACTTGTGATACCGGATCTTCAGCATTCCATTCTAAAAAGATATCCATCATATCGGGATGAAAATTTTGGGTTCCTGTACCCACTGCACTTGGTAAACATTGATTTCCATAGCGTAAATACATATACATCATCATACGGGCAACGTCTCCTTTCCATTCATCACCGGGATACCATGTGTTTCCGCCTATCAATCCACTATTACCATTCCCATCTGTAAAAGGATGGTTATTTCGTAAAGAATTGTATTGAACATCTGATGGTCTTAAATGATGTGCATCAGAACCGGGACCTGTCGTTCCTAAATTAGGGTTTCCTAAGGATTTCGGAAAAGTATGTTCTCTATTCCAATCACCTACATTGCCTCCATTCATATCCTTCCCTCTAGTTCTGTCATTGGTTATGTCTGCATCTGTATCGTCATAACCATAAATTAAAAATACATTATTAGCATTTGTAGGGTCAAGATCTGTTTGCTTTAATGCATCCCAAACACCAGGTGTATAGACAAGATTAGTAGTATGTGTATTGATAATTAAAACAGATAAATTAGATTTTAAATTATCACCAGTTTGGGTAATATCGGTTCCGTTGTAATAACTAGGAACTTGGCCATAGCCATAAGTTCCAAAGAAAATAAGTGCAGTCCATAGAAGAATCTGCTTGTAAAAGTAATTGTGTTTCATTGCGACTTTGATTTGAATTAGTTAATGAACATCAAGAAGATGTTCAATGGTAAATTTACGTAAAGTTTATAGGAATTTAAGACTTAAGTTATTAACAGAGTATTAAGAAATCTATAATATATTGTATTTATAGAAGGCTTAGAATATAGATATGTTATCTTTTTAACAATAAAATGTTAAATAGCGAGAATAATGGAGTAAGAAATTTATCCTTATAGTGTGTTAGTTCATATGATGGGCTTCTTTATACTTAGCATTTAAAGAATTATTTTCATAACATCATTTGTAATTTTATCACATCTACTAAATCCGAATTCAAAAATCTCATAATTGGTAGTAAGTTCATAAAGTTTTTCTTTCAGCTTACCTTTAGCTCGATGAAGGCGTACTTTTACATTAGAGGTAGAAATATTTAAGCACTCTGATATTTCTTTAATAGACATTTCTTCTACTTCTCTTAATACATAGACAGTCCTATATTTAGTATCTAAACGATCAATCGTATTTTCTAAAAGTTGCTGTGCTTCTTTCCTAATAATTGTTTTTTCAGGATTCAATTGATTACGATCCGGTATTTCTAAAATGGTATTACTTTCAAAAGATATAGACTGGTTGTTAAGTTTATATACCTTAGCTTTCTCTCTTAGTCTTGCCAAGGCTTCATTAATTCCTATTCTTATCAACCAAGTTGCAAAAGCTGAAGTATGTTTAAATTGATATAATTTTTCATATGCCTTTAGATATGTATTTTGCATGATATCTTCGATTTCTGCATTATCTTTAATATAACTTCTAATGACTCGATATAATTTTTGATTATTTCTTCTTAATAAGATTTCATACAATTCCTTTTCACCTAAAAGAATGCGTTTAATTATATCCGACTCAGATATTTTATGAGTATTAAAATCATTTATATTGATAGCTTCCATTTGGTTTTCTTTTAAACTTAGATAACTATAAGTAAAATTAGTTACAAAATTTTGTAACCTTTTACAAAGTAACTTCTCTAAAAACTAAAAACAAATTTAAAATTAATAAAATCAAATATTATGAATTCAAATGTACTATTGGTAAAAACAGTGTTAAAATTCACCTTTGGTCTTGTACCAATAATTGCAGGACTAGACAAGTTTACAAATATATTAACCAATTGGGGTCAGTATATTTCATCTGGTTTCTCAGAAATGTTGCCTTTTGAAACGGGAACTTTTATGATAATTATTGGTGTGATAGAAATTATTGCAGGTGCGTTGGTATTTATAAAACCAAAAATAGGAGCACTAGTTGTTATGGCTTGGTTAGTTGCTATTGCACTAACATTAATTCTTAGCGGAAATTTTATTGATGTTGCGGTTAGAGACCTTGTTATGGCCGTTGGAGCATTCTCGTTAGCAAAACTAGCTGAAGAGAAAACAGAAGTATAATTTTTAAATAGCTTTTAAATCAGAATGAGGCAAATAAAATGACCCTGAACATTCAGGGTCATTTCTTAATTATTTATAATTTGATTTAAGAAAATTTAACCCGTTCAAAGACATAATTCTATCAATAATTTCATCAGCAGCTATATTATTTTCTTTTACTTTAAAACTGGCTGTTTTCATATAATTAAAAGCATGTCTTTCTAAAAAATCAGCCAAATATGGGAGTTCTTCTGAGGTCCAAAAAGCATTTAGAGGATCAATGATACCGTCATAATCAGATCCTATTGCAAGGCAATCCCAAGCAAATAGTCCTTCATTATCTAATATCTCTAATATATGTTGCACCTGATTCCATAAGAGTTCAGAGCGATAATGCATTATTTTAGAACGCTTCAAAGAATGTTTGGTGTTTTTAAGTGTTTCTTTATTTGCTACACGCCTTTCATCTAATTGCAATCCGAAAATTCCTTTGCTTTTTGCTATTTTGATGATCTCTTCATTAAAAAAGTTGATCTCAACAGCATTTAACTTATTAGCAACTTGTGATCCTTTTTGTTCTCTGTTTGTAAAGGATTGTAATCCGTTTACAGCGCCATGGCTCACCATTATAGGCATCTTTTTATATTGTGGATCATCATCAATTAATTTGTAGAAATCAGCTCTCGAGGCTACACTCATATGTTTAAGGTCAATTAAAATTCGTTTACCATTAAGCGTACTTAATAATTCATGCACTACTTTAATTCCCAGTGAGGTGAATCCGGTATTAAGTCCTTCACTTTGATCTACTTTCTTCTTTACCAATTTTGTAAAACTTTCTGCATGCCCACATAAATGATTCCAAAAATGATGTGCCACAGCTACAAAAAATGGTGGATGCTCCCAATTTTTTATCTTTTGAAGATTTGCCATAAAAGTGGCTTCATTTGGTGCCTTATTAATACTTTTATTCAATACGTGCATACCTTCAATTGATAGTATTACACAGATAGTTGCAATTTTATCTTGGTCTTGCGCTTTAAAAGCTTTAATTTCATTATAACTATTGACTAGTTTATATCTAAATTTTCCTTCTGGCAGTTGTATGATCTTACCATCTAATTGTTTGTAAAAATCATATTCCATTTCAAGGTCTTTGAAATAATTATTGATGGCTTGTACGGCATCTATTCTTTTCTTGCCAACTCCAGTAGCAAAATTGGCAGAAATATCTCTTATAAACTCATTCTTTATCTTATTGACAAAAAACCATTTTTCAATAGGATAAAGTGAGACACAGATAACATTTACACCACCTTTAGCAAGGCTTGTAAAATTTGCCTGAGAGAATTTAGTTAGATTAATAATGTAGTTAATAAGTTTGTCTGCGAACGTAGGCGGATTATACTTCCAAATACTACTTGACCTATTTCTTCGTGGATTATTTCTGCCTATTGTTTTATAATTAAAACTTTTACCAAAGGGTTTCATTGCAGAATGACAGTGAAAATCGATGTAATTATTCTTTTCAGTAGACATGACTTTTATATTTTAGTTTTATGAATTTCTCAAAAATTTATCCGGATTTTTCCTAGCAATAAGGTTCATACTATCTATCCCAATATGCGCTAGTAATTCAGCATACAGTTCTTTCTCTGATTTGTGATTTCTAACCACAAAAAAATCTGTACCAAAAAGTATCTTTGATGCAAGTGCCTTATTCGTTTTTAGTACTTGATATAGTAGTGGTTTTACTTCTTCTGAATGTAAAATATAACTGATGTCAGCATAGACGTTGGTATATTGTAACATCAAACTACTAATAATGGTAAACCACTCAAAACCTTGATCCCAGATCCAAGCCGGTTTGCTGTATAGTAACTGATGTTTACCATTTACCTTTTTTTGTTCCCTAAATAATTCTGCACCACGTTCCGGATTTTCCATTAACTCAGCGCTCAAGTCAACACGATCAGCCTCGAGATAGGACAGCCATTGTTCTTTACCGCCATAATGAGCGAGATTTATTTTCAGTTCTGTTAAGTTTTGGCTGATACTACCATTGGATTCTTTATATCCGAAAAGGTTTTTTACCTCATCACTTGCATCACTTACTGCTTTAACCAGATAGAATTCTTCTAACAACACCAAATAATTAAGTGGGTGGGTAAAATTGATCTGTAGATCATAGTTGTTTTTTACCTTAGTAATTAATCTATTATTATTGCTATTTCTAAAAATAGGATGATGCATCCATTTACTTTTTATATGTCCTCGATAAAAGATAGTGCCTTCAATACAGTGTGTAGTTATTGGTAAATTATGTTGTTGGCAATAAACCCAAAGTGGTAATAGGTCTTTATCAAAAGGGTAATATCCTAATGCTGGATAAATTTTAATTCCTTTATAATGACCTTTAAGTTCGCCATTAGTACTATCGCCTTCTAAACAATCTTTTAAAACACAATCTTTAAGAATTACCCAATTTTTCGTTTCACCATTAACATCTCGTTGTTCCCATTCCCAATCAAAAAACTTTCTTTCTTTGTTTTTCTTCACATCTCTAATCCTCCTTGGATCTACAAAAACAAAAGGGATAAGGTATTCAACATTGGTATCTTTATTTTCAATATTTCTATTAATGTCATTTAACTGTTCAAGGTAGGATTGTTTGGGACTCCATGCTTTCATATATTCCATATCCATAGGTAGAACCACCACTTTTGAGCCCGGTTCATACATTTTTATCAACCGATCAAAAATGTTCTTTTGGGTTTTATATTTGGCAAACTCTGCAATGGTAAGATAGCGCCGTATAAATTCCAGCGTCTTTTTTGAAGGCAAGTATTTCAATTGAGAAATTAGTTTACTAGCTAATGACGAAAGTAATTTAGCAATCTGAGGATAGAAGAAAAAAAGAAAAAATATAATAGCTACTTTATAGATAGCAGAAATATTATCAAATAATAGATATTTACCAAAGCTTGCTTCAATTATCGATATTAATTTTTGAAACCATGATATAGATCCTCTTATTCCTGCCCAGTCGACAATAAAAATAATAACATTAAAAGTTAATATTAATGATACTATATAATTTATAAATCTTAATATAAGCGTAGTTTTAATAAATGAAATTACTTTTGTTTGAAAAGTCCAAAAGGGCTTTATAATTTTCTTAATCCACTTATACAATTTGAACAATCTAAATACGAGACCTATATGCAGTAAATAGTAAAATGGCCATGGAACAAATGTTTTTGCTATGAGAGGAGGAATATTCTTCTCAGTAAAAATATGTGTATGTGTATTAATTAAAGGTAATTTACTCATATTATTAAATTATTTAAGGTGCTATTTACCATCTACGGTAAATTGAACAAAGAGATCTTCCCTGTTAAAATTATTTTTAAACTCATTTCGTTTAGCTTTACTTAGTTCATTTAATCTCCGTTTAATTTCATCCTCTAATTTTATTTTTTCTGCCTTATCAAAATGAAGACCTTTTGGATTGAGAATGATTAACTTTCCTTTGGTTTTGTTGAGTAAATCACGTACTAATCCTCGGTTTGGCATCGTATTTTTCCATGTTTTACTAATCACTTCATAGTCAAGCGTAGCCATAGCAGTAAGCTCTGAATTTGTCATTAGATCGATGCCTTTCTCTTTAGCGGTACCGTTGTGACTCATATGATGGGCGACCTTATAAAATACGGTTCTATTTAACAGATCTGTAGTTAAATGTGTTGTACCATCTTTACCTTTTTTATCCCATTTTATTTCGTGCCAACTTTTCCAACTACCATATTCTGCATCACCAGGAAATAGCATAACTTTACCTGAATCTACAAACTCTATGGCTAATACTGCACTTAAATTATTGATACCTCTTGTTAACCGTAAAGAAAGGTTTGCTGCACTCATTAACCAGTCATAATCTATACGGCGATAGTTGTTTTCAGATTTTTCATATTCAGTAGCTATTGAATTTTTCTTTTTATTCTTATCTGTACCATCTTGTAATGAGAAACCAGCTATATGATCACTAGTAAAAGGGTAAGATTCCCATTCATCTTCCTCAAAAGGAAGTGAAGAAAACCCCCGTACAAGTTCAAGTTCTTTATTATGTTTATAAGTTTCACCTTCTTTTCCATGTTCTTGTTTTACATCAGTCCACATTTTTGGCGGACCCAAAATATAAATTCTGATATTATCTAGACCTTCAATGTTTTCAATAACACTTCCTGTTTCCAGAAATCGTACACTTTCCTTCTGCAACTTCTCTTTTACAACTCTCAT
>Ga0209633_10006360_pt1 | contig 10123 bp, 9 predicted proteins | sample Cruoilmetagenom1_FD_187290 | JGI IMG/M metagenome (GOLD analysis project Ga0209633, IMG submission 187290) | Oil polluted marine microbial communities from Coal Oil Point, Santa Barbara, California, USA - Sample 1 (SPAdes) (version 2) | ecosystem: Environmental > Aquatic > Marine > Oil seeps ... | reverse complement strand
GGTTCCACAGGCGCTCACTTGAGTGTGGTCCTGAAATCATGACATTAATCAAACTTGTATCTGCACGGCAGTTCAAATGTAAATTCCAGACCTATGCCCAGAGGCTGAGGAATCCCCCAACAATTCAGCCAAAAAAATAAGTTGCCTAAGGGAAAATGTACTAGAAGATATCCTTCAGTGATGTAAGCAACCTATTCGTGTGGCAGACGTTTGTTACTATCTCAATAATGAAAAATAAACATATTGCAGTATTTTCGCGTAATAAAGTGGGGAATTCATTGCTGTAGGGGTCAATCTGGCTTAAGCATTATTATTCGTCTCTATCCCCTGGCTGTGGCTAGTCATCATCATCGTCATCCATGTCGCGGCGCTTAACCGTTTTCGGATCGGCAATAATGGCGCGATATATTTCAACACGGTCACCGGCCTTAAGTCGGGCGTCGAGTTTGCAGAATTTTCCAAAGACACCGACTTTATGGCTTGCCAGGTCTATGTGTGGAAACATATCCAGAATACCGGATTTTGATATGGCGTCTTGCACCGTTGCCCCGAGGTCAAGGTCAACATTCAACCAGGCCTGCTTTTCAGACTCGGAATAGGCGACCCCAACTTTAATTTTTTCACTCATATTAATTAACTTCAGCTTAAACTACTTTCCATATTGATCAACATAGGTTCGATGTTAACCGTGGCCAGACGAGATTTTTTACGTATCTCATGGTTTTGTTTTAAAGCGAGTATAATCCCCAGGACAATAAAACCACCGGGTGGTAATGCCATGATCAGAAATCCATGATATCCCGGTATAATCGTCATCTCGATAAAGTTAAAACTATGTCCTAATAGTGAGGAGGCGTTGGCGAACAAGGTGCCATGACCGATAATTTCCCGAATCCCCCCAATGACAACGAGTACCAGCGTAAAACCCAGACCCATACTAAATCCATCGGCGATGGCATGGCGGACAGGGTTTTTTGATGCAAATGCTTCTGCACGTCCCAGTATGGCGCAATTAGTTACGATTAGCGGGATAAATATACCCAGCACCTTGTAGAGTTCGTGCAGCCAGGCATTAATTGACATATCAACGATAGTCACAATGCCGGCAATAAAAAGTACAAAGATCGGGATTCTGACCTCCGGTGTGATTATGTCTCTGAAAAGAGACACCACCAGGTTTGACATGATGAGAACCGCGAATGTTGCCAGTCCCATACCGAGGCCATTGGTTGCTGTGTTGGTTACTGCCAATGTCGGACACAGCGCCAGCGTTTGTCCGAGAATAATATTATTGCTCCAGAGACCATCATAGGTGATTTGTCGGTAACCCGTCGCCATTATCCGTACCTCCGAAAAAATATTGTCGTGCCATTAAGTGATGTCTTGAGCGGAGTTTTTATACCCAGGATCTGGGATCGGTTTTTCTCGAACAGTTCAAGCCCATGTTTTATTGCTTTAACTACGCCTCTTGGGGTGATGGTAGCGCCAGTGAATTGATCGAAATAGCCACCATCCTTTTTAACTTTCCATTTGTCCTTTTTGGGATTTCCAAAGAACAGGCCTTTAAATTTTGTAATCCAGTTAGATTTTGACAGTTCAATTTTGTCACCCAGCCCGGGTGTTTCATGGTGGGAGATCACACGAACACCGAGAATTTTCCCATCTTTGTCAACCCCCATAATTATTTCGATAGCCCCGCCATAGCCCGTACCTGTAATCTCAAAGGCTACGCCAACGATTTTACCAGCCTTCCTGGCTCGGTAGATTTTCAGGCCGGCTTGGTTCGGCCCATCTGGCTTTAGTGTTAATGTATCGTCAAGCGGTTTATTGTCATAAATTGCCGGAGGCAGGACCTGATGTAGTGAGGCCAGCATGTCTTCCTGCAAGCGAAGCGCAATATCGTCGTGAGTCGTAATATGAGCAAATGTAATCAACGCGCCGAATACAAAGGCCGTACCACCTAAGAGGATAGTATGGTAACTAATTTTGTTCCGGTAACCGGGTTCCACAGCAGATTTTTTGTTCATGCGTCAGTACCTGTGTCAGGTGCTTTAAGCTTTGATGCATCGTATTGCAATGAGTTCCCACTATATGTATGGCCGTAAACGCGTGGGCGGATATAGTGATTGATGAGCGGCACCAGACTATTCATTAGCATTACGGCAAAGGCAACACCCTCCGGAAAACCACCCCAGGTACGTATGACAAAGACAAGTCCCCCGCAGCCTGCTGCAAAAATGAGCTTGCCGGTTTTCGTGTTTGGCGAGGTCACCATATCGGTTGCGATAAAAAAAGCCCCGAGTATCAAACCACCTGAGGTGATATGGAAAATCATACTGGGATATCTCTCGGGAGAAATGATATTGGTTATAAAGGCAAGAATTGCTACGCTGCCGATCATCGCGACCGGAATGTGCCAGCTAATGATTCTCTTATATATAAGAAAAATCCCGCCAAGCAAAATCAACACGGCAGATGTTTCACCCATGCTGCCGTTAACAAATCCCAGTGTCAGAGCATCATTGTTGTAGGTCTTGCTAAGAATGTCGGTCAGGGTCTTTGTCCCCAGACTTAATTCCGTCTTGACATAGCCAAGGCTAGTGGCACCACTAACGGCATCAATCGAATAGCCGTGAAGCGTGATACTTAATCCATGAATAAAGTCCGGGGCGCTACGGCTAAAAAAGGGTATCGGCTTTACCCAGGAGGTCATCTGTACGGGAAAGGCAATAAGCAGGGCGACGCGCGACAACATTGCAGGATTGAAAATATTTTGTCCGATACCGCCAAAGATTTGTTTGCCAATCACAATAGCGATTAGGGCACCCATGACACCAATCCACCAGGGTGCCCAGGGAGGCAGGGTCATGGCAAGCAGCCAGGCGCTTAGAATTGCCGAACCATCGGTAATAAACGGAGTGATCGGCTTACTCATTGCCCATAAACAAATGGCCTCTGCGATAATCGCAGTAGCGATAGTGATCAGCCAGAGATTAAACGCTGGCCAGCCGAACAAATAAAAACCAAACAGGGTGGCAGGTAATAGGGCTAAGAGCACCAGCCACATAATTTTTGTTACCGAATTGGTACTATGTGTGTGTGGTCCGGATAAGGGGGTCTTGATGTTCTTCATGAGGCGGCCTCTTGTTTTGCCTTTTCCTTGGCCTCCTGCATGGCCCTGCGCTTGGCTGCCATTTCAGCTTTTTCCTGTTCGATGCGTTGCATACGTATGTTGCGTTGCTCGGCAAGTTTACGCGTGGCCTCATTTTTAATCTGATCCCGTCGCCGTGCCGCCAGTTCACCCTTGGCGTAATTGAAATACTGCACTAATGGAATGTGTGAGGGACAGACATATGAACATGAACCACAGGAAATACAATCCATGAGACCAAAATCAACGGCGGCATCAAATTCGCCTTTGCGCGCACGGGCAGCCATTGCCAGTGGCAGCAGGCCACAGGGGCAGGCCTCGACACAACTGCCACAACTGATACAGGGCCTGTTCTCACTAATGGCAATCTCGCGCGAAGTTAAGGCGATGACGCCACTACTGCCCTTCACAATCGGCACATCCTGAGATGGCAGCACTTGACCCATCATGGGGCCACCCATGAGGATACGCTTCGGCGTTTCCACAAAGCCGTCACAATAGGCGAATACCTCGGAGACCAGCGTCCCCAGGCGAACTTCAAGATTTTGCGGATTCTTCACCGCGCCGCCACCAATAGTGACAATCCTGCTGAGCAGTGGGAAACCATGGCGGATTGCCTGGTGTACGGCATAGGCCGTTCCAACGTTATGTACAATAATGCCGATGTCGGCACTACGTTTACCTGCGGGAATTTCCATTCCCGTAAGCGTCTGAATCATTTGTTTCTCGGAGCCCATGGGGTAACGACTGGGTACAGTAATAACCTCAACGCTGTCGAAGAGATTGCTTGCAATTTTCATTGCTTCAATGGCTTCGGGTTTATTATCTTCAATCGCCACCAGTGCCTTTTGCGTGTGTAAGGCGTGTAACATAATACGTATACCATCAACAATGGCGCTGGCCTGTTCCTGCATAAGACGGTCATCGCAGGTAAGGTAGGGTTCACATTCGCCACCATTAATGACCAGGGTATGAATAGGATATTGCTTACCCATATTGAGTTTTACTGCGGAGGGGAAGGTGGCCCCACCCAGACCAACGATACCGGCAGCACCAACGCGTGCGGAGATTTCGTCCGAGTCCAGCGTAAACGGGTTTTGAGCTGTCTGGGTACTACACCATTTATCCTCACCATCGGTCTCGATAATGATGGTTCGTACCGGCAGACCAGAGGGATGTGGCGCAGTGTGCTCGGATATATCAATAACAGTTCCTGAGCTGGGGGCATGCACGGGTGCTGATAAGGCCCCCTGACTGTAGGCCAGCAATTCACCCCTCAAGACACTTTGCCCAATATTGACCATGGGCTCAGCGGGCGCACCGATGTGCTGCTGAACCGGTACATACAGGTGTTTTGGGACAGGCATGGTGTTAATTGCCTTGCAACCGGTTGACTGCTTATGTGCAACCGGATGCACCCCACCACGAAAACGAAATAACTTCATTCGAATACTCGCGACTAAAAATTATGCAGCCAGGGCCGGTTTTGGCCAATGCCAGGTCGTCAGGGTCTCTTTAATGTTATGCATTTGCAGACACTCTGTCGGACAGACTTCGATACATGCTTTACAGCCAATACAGGCAGAATTAAAAACGGTATGAATTTGTTTCGGTCCCCCCATGATGGCATCTGTAGGACATACCTTGAAACAACGCGTACAACCGATACAGGTCTCTTCCTGCACGCTGGCCAGCATGGGTAAACTGTCCTCCAAATCGGAAAGGTCAACCTCAATACCAAGTTTTGCCGCCAGTTGCTCGGCCAGGCTGCGCCCTCCCGGCGAGCAGAGGGTGATGGGTGCTTCGTTGCTGGCGATGGCAATAGCCGCCGGTGAACAGCCCGGGAAACCACATTGCCCACATTGTGAACCGGGAAGCATGGCTTCGATCTCATCTGCCAATGGGTCACTCTCTACCTTCAGGTAACGACTGGCATAACCAAGAATTAATCCAAGACAGGTACCCAGCAGTAATAAACTTGTAATTGCCGCAATCATGTTGTCATCCTCAAGTAGTGGTGGAAGATTAAACGGATAAACCCGAAAAACCCATAAAGGCCAGTGAGAGTAAACCCGCCGCTATAAAGGCAATCGGTTTGCCGGCAAAGGCGAGAGGGACATTGGCCAGGGCCAGTTGTTCGCGCATGCCGGAAAAAATAATCATCACCAGTGTGAATCCCAGTGACGAGCCAAAACCATAGGTCACGCTTTGTAGAAATGAATGATGCTGCTGGACATTAAGCAGGGCGATGCCGAGAACAGCGCAATTTGTCGTAATCAACGGCAGGAATATCCCGAGCGTCTGATACAGTAGTGGACTGGTTTTGTGGACAATCATTTCAGTTAATTGCACAACGGCAGCGATCACCAGGATAAAGGAGATGATGCGCAGGAATTCAATATGGAAGGGAATGAGAATGTAATGTTCGATCATCCAGCTGGAGATAGCGGCGAGGGTGAGGACAAAGGTGGTTGCCATTCCCATGCCTATGGCAGTTTCCAGTTTGTTCGACACGCCCATAAAGGGGCACAGACCGAGAAACTTGACCAGTACAACATTGTTGACCAGTGCCGTGCTCAATAGGAGTAATAAATATTCAGACATTTCTCTTCGCCAAATGGTTACGAAGAGGATTCTGCATCTTTTGTGCCAGAGACCTTGCAGAATTCAAGGTGTAAAAAACGGCGCTGTTGCAACATCTTAGCCCTGCCGCGCAATAATAGTGCAAAAATGGATTGTTGGTTTACGACAAAAGGCCGGGACTTGGCAGTCATTATGTCGGAAATCAGACAATATCCTCAGTAATACAGTAACTTATAGCCTTTAAAATACTCATTCACAAAGTAGGCATATTTATTGTATAGCTGTATCTGTGCGCTTATAAAATTTGGAATCCATGCTGATTATGTCCAGTCGTGATACGCAGTTCTCAACGGAGAAATTGTCCACAGCCCTCAAGGCATTGCTGGACTCCCCACCCGTTGGCCTTTCCGAGGATGTCCTTGAGATATTTCAGCAGGCGATTAGCAATAACCACAGCCTGCTACCCTCCAGATTATTTTTCGAGGCCGTGGAACAGTCACCGGTCGCTATTTCCATTACCGATGCCGGTGCAAATATCCTCTATACCAATCGTACCTTTGAACGGGTGACAGGTTATAGCAGCGATGAAATAATTGGCCAAAACGAATCACTATTGTCAAACAAGACAACGCCCCGGATCGTTTACGAAACCCTGTGGAGTCGCATAAGGCAACAAAAACCCTGGTCAGGCACACTGGTGAATCGGCGTAAAGACGGGTCGCGCTATCTTGCCGAGTTGACTATCTCCCCCGTCGTCAGCCCCAAGGGGAATACAACTCATTATCTTGGCATTCATCGAGATACCACCGAAGTTCACAAACTGGAACATCAGGTACGTAATCAGAAAAATCTGATTGAATCAGTTGTCGATGCAACTCCGGTGGTGACGGCCGTACTGAATGAGAGTGGCAAGGTCATCCTCGACAATATGGAATATAAAAAACTGGCGGCCGATATGCACGGCCATGAGCCGGCACAGGAGTTCCTGTCGGCAATCTGTGCGTCCAGAGGAGTGAATTTTGAAATCCTGTACAAAAAACAGGAAAATTTTTCGAGTCAAGAGGTGAGTTTTGATCCGGGTGGTGGTGGCCAACCACGTTGTTTTACCTGTACAGGTAGCTGGTTTAGCGAGCAGGACTCAAGTGCCGATGCCTTCTTTTCCCAGGCCAGGCATGTGTATTTTTTATTGGTGGCTAATGAGATCACCATGATTAAACGTCAGCAGGAGGATGTTCGTCATAACGCCATGCGGGCATTGATGGCGGAAGAAGAGCTTGTGGAGAGTATGCGTGAGGCACTGGGTGGGGCAATTTTTCAGCTTCAGGGACCGGTGAATTTGATATCGGCTGTACTGAATATGCATGAACGCCGTCAGGATAATAATAACAATGAGAATATATCGACACTGTCTGTTTTAAAACAGGCACTCAAGGCGGGCGAGCAGGCCCTGAGCATGTTGCAGGTCTGTATGCCGGAGTCGCTTGAAAATACAAGTGAACCCGTCAATCTGAATCAACTTGTGCGTGAGGTGCTGTCATTGCTCACACAACGACTATTGAGCCTTGATGTGATTGTAGACTGGAAGCCCGCGCCAACACTGCCCTCAATAAACGGCAAGCAAAATCGCCTGCGCAATATGTTGGCACAGATTGTTGATAATGCCATTGATGCCATGTCGAAAAAAGGTGTTGAGCGGCGGGAGCTGTATATCGTGACGAAGCTGGTTTCCGGCAGTGTTGTTATCGAGATTAGCGATACTGGAAACGGCATTGCGGATGAATTGCGCCTGAAAGTGTTTGAACCCTTTTTTACCACCAAGCATGCAGGCAGAAAACGTACCGGCATGGGTTTGAGCATGGTGCAGGATATTGTGAATGAACATGCGGGCACTATTGAGATTGATTCAAAATACATAGATGGTTGTCGATTTATTGTGCGGCTGCCTATCAATACGAATAAGTAAACCAAGAGCCTAAGCTCAGAGAAACGATATGAATGTAAAAAACCGCGCATCATTACTTGAGGCAGAACTGGCAGGTATATTCCAGGTGAGCCGGGTACTGAGCCGCTCCCTGAATCTACACAAAACCTTATTAGGTGTTTTGGAGGTGCTGCATGAGACTGTGGGCATGCAACGCGGTCTGGTAACACTACTGGATGAGAAAAGCGGTGAGTTACTGGTAGGCGCAACCTATAATAATAGGCAGCAAACGGAGGAGATTCGTTATCGACCGGGAGAGGGAATCGTCGGTACCATCCTGGAAGAGGGTGAGGTGGTGGTAATTAGACGCCTGTCAGATGAACCCCGGTTTCTGGATCGGTTGGGTGTCTATGATCCACAGCTGGCATTTATAGGTGTGCCCATTAAACTTGGTGATGAAAACAAGACTGTGGGTGTTCTCTCCGCACAACCACAGAGTGCCGATGAAAATTTTCTGACGGAATACGCCCGCTTTCTGGAAATGGTGGCCAATCTGGTTTCACAAAGTGTACGTTTATCCTGGACAGTAGAATCGGAACGCCAGGACCTGGCAGATGAACGTGACCAATTGCGAAGAGAGGTCCGTGCAGATTATGGATTTGATAATATTGTCGGTCACTCTGCAAAAATGCGTAAAATTTTCGAGCAGGTACGTCAGGTTGCGAAATGGAATACCACGGTCCTGATTCGGGGTGAATCCGGTACCGGTAAGGAATTGATTGCCAATGCCATTCACTACAATTCTCCAAGGGCAAATGGGCCCGTCATCAAACTGAATTGCGCCGCCTTGCCCGATAATCTTCTTGAGTCAGAACTCTTTGGACATGAAAAAGGCGCCTTTACCGGGGCAGTCAATAAACGCAAGGGACGTTTTGAACAGGCGGATGGGGGCACGTTGTTTCTGGATGAGATTGGTGAAATATCCGGTGCCTTCCAGGCGAAACTGTTACGTGTCTTGCAGGAGGGTGAATTTGAGCGTGTTGGTGGTTCCGAGACATTAAAAGTTGATGTTCGCATCATTGCGGCAACAAATCGTGACCTGGAATCAGAAGTCGAGGCAGGTACTTTCCGTGAGGACCTTTATTATCGTCTCAATGTCATGCCGATTGTCATGCCGCCACTGCATGAACGTAGTGAAGACATACCCGAGCTGGCCCGGTTTCTGGTAACGCGCCTGTCCAAGGCACAGGGTCGCGAACTGCAAATTACGGATAGCGCTATACGCCTGCTCATGCGGCACGACTGGCCGGGTAATGTTCGCGAGCTGGAAAATTGTCTTGAGCGCGCATCGATAATGACAGAGAGCGGTAATATTGATCGTGATGCCATTATTCTCACTGGCATAGAAGACACCATGGTGGGGAATGCCTCGGTGAAATCTGCATCCGCCCTCGACCTGAATGCCCCGGATCTGGATGAACGTGAAAAGGTAATTGCAGCCCTGGAGCAGGCGGGCTGGGTTCAGGCCAAGGCAGCGCGTCTTCTCGATATGACACCACGTCAAATTGCCTATCGTATTCAAACCCTGAATATCAAGGTTCGGCAAATCTGAATCACTCATCGAGATAGCGGATCATTTCATAAATTTATCGATTAGCCTGTCGTAGTAGAGTGCTTTAGTCACGCTGCTGCTGAATGTAATTTCATGCAGCATAAAATGGCGTGGGTTATTGGATTCTGTCTTCACCCTTATCAAGGTCGTTTCTTCTCAGCCTTTGTGTGAGCTAAATGACAACCCCGCATGGATGTGGTCTTTAGTACACACGCCGGTTAACCTGGATTGCAATAAATAATAACAAATACAATGGCTTATAGGTGGGCGTGCAAGTGGGCACGGCTCTTGCTGTATCAGGCTTAGTGAATCGTGGATAACTCGTTTAGTGACGAGAATATCGTTAAGCAAAGGTGTAGAGAGGGGCGGTCATGGAATTAAAAGTTCTGGGTCAAGAGGCAGCAACAGAAACTAAAAAAAGTGGCTGTTCGGCGGGTTCATGCGGGACACCCGATGATCAGTTATCGCACTTACCCGAGGCGATAAAAGAGAAGGTATATAATCATCCCTGTTACTCGGAAGAGGCGCACCATTATTTCGCCCGTATGCACGTTGCCGTTGCCCCGGCCTGTAATATTCAGTGCCACTACTGCAACCGCAAGTATGACTGTGCCAATGAATCTCGCCCCGGTGTGGTGTCGGAACTACTGACCCCCGATCAGGCCGTGAAGAAAACCATGGCCGTCGCGGCCAACATTCCGCAAATGACCGTGTTGGGTATCGCCGGTCCTGGCGACCCGTTGGCAAACCCCGAACGTACCTTTGCCACATTTCGTGAACTATCCGAAAAGGCGCCTGATATTAAACTTTGTGTATCGACAAACGGTCTCGCCTTACCTGATGCGATCGATGAGTT
>Ga0209633_10006359_pt1 | contig 10124 bp, 10 predicted proteins | sample Cruoilmetagenom1_FD_187290 | JGI IMG/M metagenome (GOLD analysis project Ga0209633, IMG submission 187290) | Oil polluted marine microbial communities from Coal Oil Point, Santa Barbara, California, USA - Sample 1 (SPAdes) (version 2) | ecosystem: Environmental > Aquatic > Marine > Oil seeps ... | reverse complement strand
AGGCTCTCCATCCGTCAGCACAAGAACCAATTTCTTTTGGCTTGCCTTTTCAGAAAGAATAGAACCCGCATGACGTATTGCGGCTCCCATACGCGTTGATAATTGCCCTGTCATACCCGCTAATCGTCCTTTCACTGTATCATTGTAGGGTGCATCGAAATCTTTGTAGCGATAGTATTCAACATCATGACGACCATCCGAATCGAAACCATGAATCGCAAATGGATCACCAATTTTGGCTAAGGCTTCGGCAAGGAGCACAGAGGCCTCTCTGGCTAGATCAAGGACTGTGACTTCATCTTCACCTTCAGTAAATGCACCTTTTACAGGATCATTGGTTGACTCAGACAAGTCAATCAACAGCAATACTGATAGATCACGAACTTGTAAGTGCGTACGGATATTTATTCTGGGGTCAGGCTGAAAACCCATGCGCATATCAACCATGGAAGCTACAGCCGCATTAATATCAATGGTATCGCCATCTTCCATCTTACGTTCACGAACTAAGCCTTGGGGCTGCACAGCTTCAATCATATGCTTTAAGCGCGAGATAATGGGCTTATGTTTTTCAATTGTTTCTTCAATGGCTTCAAGCTCACCCATTTTGGGACGCTTTTCCAAGACAGTCACCCAATTAGGTCGTTCTAATTGGGTTTGATAATCCCATTCTGAATAGTGAACCGGTGAAGCCACTGGTTCTTTTCCTTCTGTCTCATTTAAAGAAGTCCCGTCATCATGGAAAAATTCAGTCTTTAAAACCCAAATTTCTTGAGCATCGTCCGAAGCTTCCTGTACATCAAGATTATTCAACATCTCCATAACACTGACGTATTTTCTAACTTGTTTAACTTGCCCTGGGAGTAAAACGGTGTAATCTTCGTCTTCTGGATCTTGCCACAAATAACGATTGTCATCTCGATAGGGGTTGGACATACGATCTTGATTCGGATTAAAGGTTAAACCTTGTGCAGTAAATTTTTCTGCAAATTCAAGTCCTAACTCAACCGCTAAATGCTCGTCATTTAAACGGTCTTCTGCATCAAAAAATAATTTTCTGGCGACTGTCACCAGATTATCATCACAGATAAAATCCTGATCAGCGAGCCCACGCGCCATCTTATCGAACAAAATACCCGTATCTGAATTTTCAGTGCCTATTTTTAACAGGCTAATCCAAAGTTGCCGTAGCCCAGGAAATTCATCTGTCGCTATTTTTTCAATTCGAGCATCTTCAAAAAGTCCTATCGTGGCTTTTTGTAATGATGAAAATTCTTCTTGGTCTTCAAGTTGATCTTCAATATAAATTGAATGCTTTATATGAGAAGCGCAGTGTGCCGCAGCAGCACGGTATATTTCCAGGCCATTGACTGTAATATCATCATTGGCATTGTCGTCAGAATCACCTTTTATGTCATCAAATGCATCGGGTAAATGAACAAAGCTATGTTCAATAAAGGGACGATAACCTTCCCGGGTTTCAAAATCTCCCGAAGTCGGGCGCATAAAAAAGTCCTGTCCCCACAGCGCCCGCAAGTACATAATCAAACGGCGTTGTACATCAACAAAAAGAACACCACGTTGCTCTTTGTTCATCATGGCCTTAGACTCATCACTTTCTAAGCCAAAATACGCAACCTGAGCTTCAAAATCATTTCGATATGCGGATGCTCCCCACATTGCCCAACGCCTTAGCCCCCCAAGTGTTAAGTACTCTAAAAGGGTATCCAACTTAGAGAGCATTGGTCGAAGAGAACGTGGTGCCTGCGCTAAAAGGTTGTTAAGTAGATTTAGATAACCTTTGAATAAACCGATTTCATTGAGGCGTGACGCAACAATGGGAGAGGTTGAAAATAATAAGACCAATACTTCAGCATTGGTTCTTGAATACATTTTTATAGCAGATGAGAGTAACTCACTGACAGCATCCTCACCAATCTCACGGGCAACAACAGGCCCACTTTCAAGAAAGGAAAACACCAGATCCTCACCCCTGCCTAGAGAACTGAGCGCAGATGCACCTTTTAGATAATGATCTAAACCACGAGGTGAGAATACGCGCGCAGCATCTTGCCAATTAGATTCGAGCACATCATGGGCATTTTCACTTAGCGCATCTAATTCTTCCTGGTAATCACTTAAATGAATGGCCATCTTTTATCTTTACTCGCATTGGACTCGGGTAATTTAGTCGTCATAATCTATTAAATTAATCAGGCCAAATACGACTTGGATGTACTGGATAACCTGTGCTTGTATTCAAATCAGGTTCATCATTGTCTTGATTTTTAAGTACAACATTTAGTGACTGCTTCTTCGGTGGCTTAGTTTTTGCTGGAGTTTTTGCAGAAGTTTTCTCCTTGGGTTTGGCCTTGGATTTGCTCTTTGGTTTTGCCGCTACCTTTGCCTTTTTAGTTTTTGTCGTTGTTATCTTTGTTTTAGGTGTAGTTTTAGACCTAACCGCTGCAGCTTTAGACTTTGTTGAAGATTTAGACTTTGTTGCAGCTTTATGCTTGGCAACTGTTTTAGGCTTTGCCTCTTTTTTTATCTTAGGCTCATCGGTTTTTGCTTGTTTAGACTTACTTTTATCAGACGAAACTTGAGGGGGTTTTTTCATATCGCTTAGAGTCCCAGAAGTATTGTTCAATACCTTACTCGTCTTTGCAATTGTTTTGTTTTTCTTCGAATCAATCATGAGATAATTTCCCTTGATGATCATTTGACTCAGCAATTTGATCTGTTTGATGTGCGAATTCATACTCATTTTCACCGAGTTCTTCATCATCAGTGAAAATAGTCACTGTTGCTTGTGACTGGCTAAACGTCAAATTCGGGAAGTACCCCGTTTTTTCGGATAAATCAGCCAAATCATTTACAAAAGAACGGGTCTGTTCATACGATTCAAAGATGAATTGTTTTGTCATCACGGGTGGCTTGCTATCTATCCTCCAGTAAATCAATTTATCTAATTTTGACATGGCGATCTCCTATAATGTGAGGTCGATATAAATGTGCAACGTGTGGCTTATCTTAATAAGATGGGAGCCTACAATATGCAGACCCCCGTTTTAAGGTAATTTCAAAGTTGTTGCTTATAAGCTATATGTACATCTATAAACTATGGCTAAACAGTTTCTTTGTGATGTTTTCAAGTGACATACTCACAACCATTACCAAAAACTTTTTAGTTTATGCATCTACTGCTGTGGGTAAAATACTCTCCACTTCAGAATGCACACGAGCAATGATATGCGCAGCGACAATACCGTCTCCAACACGCTCACAGGCGTCGGCTCCGGCGCGAACGGCAGCGTTAACTGCTCCTGTTTCGCCACGAACCAATACCGTCACATAACCACCACCTACAAATTGGCGACCAATCAGCTTAACTTCAGCAGCTTTGGTCATCGCATCCGCCGCTTCAATCGCAGGAACCAAGCCACGTGTTTCGATCATTCCTAATGCAACACCAGTAACACTTGCCATTGTTTTATCTCCTATAATTTAAAAATAATTAACCAACAGTTGCTTGATCCGCTACTTCACCTGCTTTAGGTAGAATACTTTCCACCTCAGAGTGAACGCGGGCAATAATGTGCGCAGCAACAATTCCGTCTCCAACGCGTTCACACGCATCAGCTCCTGCACGAACGGCCGCATTAACTGCTCCCGTTTCACCTCGAACTAAGACCGTTACATAACCGCCGCCGACAAACTGTCGACCAACTAAACGTACTTCAGCCGCTTTGGTCATGGCATCAGCTGCTTCAATAGCAGGTACCAGACCGCGTGTTTCAATCATTCCTAGGGCTATTCCTGTAGCTTCAGCCATTTTTATTTCCTCTTACTTATCTATCTATTTAAAAAATTCTATTATTTGCCTGAAGGCAAAATAGACTCAACTTCTGAATGAACGCGAGCAATGATGTGAGCTGCCACAATTCCGTCACCTACGCGCTCACACGCATCTGCACCTGCACGTACCGCAGCATTAACTGCACCTGTCTCTCCACGAACGAGAACCGTCACATAGCCACCGCCCACAAATTGACGACCGATTAGCTTTACTTCTGCCGCCTTAGTCATGGCATCCGCAGCTTCTATTGCAGGAACTAACCCGCGTGTTTCAATCATTCCCAAGGCAATACCACTTACATCTGCCATTGTATTTCTCCTATATTTTAATTACGTTAATTACGTTTTAAACAAAGTTTCTCTAAAGCTGTTTCTCAGCAATAGATGAAAATATTCTTAATCTTCCTGATCCCAATGATCAATAATGCCGAGAATTGTAAGATCGGTATGGACCTCAAAATTCCCTGTTCCATGTCGTGCTGCTGAGCCACCAGCGGTAAATACCCATTTTCCAATAGGAGCTCCAACCGGATCGCAAGCTACGCTGAGATTGCCATCATGATCAGACATAACGCGAAGAGACATTTGCTTAAGTCCCGGTACGCGGCTTGTGGTTACCAATTCGTCAACTACTTGCAGGATCTCCATCTCAGGATCCTGATGGAGGATTATCCGGATCCCAGTGGTCAATGATGCCAACTATAGTCAGATCAGAAGGGTATGACTTGCTTCCTGCTGCTTCCCTTGCTGCGGAGGAGCTTACACAAATCACCCAGTCACCCGGTATACACCCAATTGCATCCACTGCAACCAGCGGAACGGCACCTTCTTTATCACGCACAACCAATAACGGTTTATGTCCTAGTTCAGCCTGGCGGTTTGTAGAAACCAGGGTTTTCTCAACCTTCATGATTCTCATAAACCGTCCTCCACTGTTTCAATCGGACGACCCGTTGGTCTGTCTTGAACCGAAATGTGGCAGTACAACATGCCTTGTTTATCCAGCTCGGCGTAGCGATCACGTATGGCCTCTTCAACTCTTTTTGCTTTGACGATGGCACGGTCACGAGAACCAGGCACCTTGGCGTCGTAGCGGTAATGAATGGCTACGGGAATGGGTAATCCCTGTTTCACATTCAAGCCGGTAAATATTTTGATGCCTACATCCATATCTGCCACACCTTCTTCTAAGGTGTGCAAATGAGCGTAGTAAGCAACATTTCGCATTTGTACTTCATCAAAACCGTCGCCGACACTAATATAACGTTCGGCATGTCCGATGTCAGGATAACAACCGCCATATAAATCAGCTACATATTCAATCTGTGAAAGGTTGTTTATCAGCAAGTTTGCAATCAGCTTGCGCATACCTTCGTGTGGTTCACCTTCACCTGCACCCCACCCTGGAGATTGCTGGTTAGGCTTACTTATTGCTTCATAAACAGCAACGCGTGCTTGGTCTGCTGTCATATTGACTGTTTCTTTGTACAACTGTGCATTATCTATCGCACGATGTTGTGACAAATCACCTTTACTATCTGGCACATGTATTTTGATTGAATCTGTATCTGTATCAACACCAATCAGTAATATATCGGTACTTGCACCACAACAAAACGTATTCTCAATAGCCTCACGGAACTGACATAACCTTTCAAGTGCCGCATCCAGTGCTACATGTTCATTACTACCATGCGCCGCACAACCCTGATGACTTGGGTCACTGGAACTAGTGTGATACACCGCAACTTTAAGATAACGTGTTCCCGATTCAGGTGTCGTTGGAACCCCCTCACGAAAACGTCTTAACTCAGTTTCTTCCCAATGATGCACATCAGTTTCAACATCAAACAATGCACCCGCATAAGCCTTGCGACGCGTAAAGGTCGAAAATGGCAAACGTAATATGTACCTTGACAAACCTTTCAAGCGACCGTCAGAACAAGGACTGATATCTACCGCATGAAAGCCACAATCAAGAAAAAAATTCTTAGTATCTTGTACTTTTTCGATCTGTTTATTCAGATCATCGACAAACTGCGCAGCGGAAGCTTTGAGGGCAGAAAATGAGCACTGTGCATACAATGCTTTCATGTCCGCTCCACCTACCCAGGCGTTATCCAACAGTTTTTCTGACAAATCAAAATCCAGTGACTGACTTGCTAGTTGTTGCGCGCGTTCAATAAAATTAGCACCATAAGGCAAACCGGCGATACTCTTGAGCGTAGGTACGATTGCATCAAACCTACCCTTTACAGAATCTTCGCAATGCGCTAAACGTGCATTCGTGTAACCATCTGTCAGTGGATGCTGACTGCTTCTTGCTGGCATACCACGATTATTCTGGAACTGTTCTTCTGCTGTTGTTGCTGCAGCAGTTTTCTTTTCCGGAACCAACATGGGGTTTGCCAGACTCGCAGGGGCTACGAAACCTCCACGTGATTGACTACTGTCGCTACGTCGGTCTGCCGACTTTCGCGCTCGGATGTTGTATGCACCTCGAGTGTTCATGACAAGTAGTTTCTCATTGTTACGCGGTTCTCATTCATAGCCTTTAGCCTCGAGCACCACCAGATACTGTAATAACAGCACCTTCATGTGTATTTCCACTGCTTCCTGTTACTCTAGCCGCAGGTACATCGGGACGCTCAATTCCTTTATTATGATGAGCGTTATTGACAGGCTGCTGCATTTCACCCATGCGCAAAGTTGGATTACGACCTTGAGCCACATGACCTTCAGTACCTGTCATACCAGGAGTACGACCCCAGTTATCACCTGATACTTCAATACCATCTACTCGACCTTCGCCAGTAATTCGCTGCGTATTCATTGCTACTGCATCAGCTACTTGCGGCTGTACTGATTGAACCTGTTCCGCTGTTGCAAACACCTCTTGCGGAGCGTGTGCAGTTATTATTGGTGCAGGCGCAGTCATTATTGGAGCAGGTGCAGGCGTTGCCATCTGATGCGTTTCTGGATAACGAAACTCCGGGGTACCTGATACACGGTTCATAGCTAAATCGCCAGGGCCAGTGACTCTGCTACCACCGTAAACACTTCCGGTAACTTGCGCGGCACGTGCCGGTGAAACAATACTGAAATCCTGTGGTGCTGCAGGTGCAGCCATTGGAACAGCTTGTTGAACCGGATATTGCTGTGCTGGCGCTGCAACAGGTTGTGCTTGCGGTGCATGAGCAGCCTGTGACTGTGCAGGCGCTACCAAACCAGCTGCTTCTGCTGCATCGCGAACTGCACAAGCATCACAGCAAACACCATGATCATGAGGCACCTGAATACCTGCATATGGCGTACCACTGACTGGAAGCTGAGCACCGTGTTCATTACCTGTTACATTGCCAATAGCACCTACCATGGTTCCTGACACATGCTCACCTTTCGGTGTATGGTCAAATCCCACCTTGGCAGGCGCAGCTTGTGGTGTGCTAGAACATTGAGCAAACTGCTCTTGTCCATAATATTCTGTTCCGGTGACGGGTAGACACACCCCCTGCTCGTCACCTGTCATCTTTGGGGAAAGATCTACACTGTTCCCCGATAGATTACTACCCGTTAAGGTATGCATATTGTTTACTTTAGGAGCTACGCCACCGCAAAGCTTACTTTCACCATACTGTGAACCAGTAAGGCGAGAACATGAACCAGGCTCATTACCTGTAACCTTTTCGGTACGATCAACCAATGCACCCGTTATGCGCTGTCCTTGCATACTATTATCAATACCAACTTTGGTAGGATGTGGTTCAGCTATGGTTCCGCAAACCGATGCAAACTGCTCGTTGGAAATGTATTCCGTACCTGTAACCGGACGACAACTACCGTACTCATCGCCAGTGACCTTTGCTGATCGACCAACTTCGGTACCCGTTACAGACTGACCTGCGATGGTATGGGTAAGCGCTACTTTTGATGGACCATTGATAGTCATCTTGGCAGCACCAATATCGGCATATTGCGATCCAGTAATCTGATGTTGCGATCCTGCTTCATTACCTGTAGTAGCATTCATCCGAGCTTCGTCAGCACCCGTTACCGGGATATCTTTTTTCTCGGTACGACTACTCATTACCTTGGCAGGCTTCTCAGATGGTTTAATACCACAGAACTTGTCCAGCTTTTCAGCGCCGATATACTCGGAGCCAGTCACACTGGAACAGCTGCCATGCTCGTCCCCAGTTACCTTTTCGGAGCGTCCAACTTCAGTACCACTGACAGGCCTTCCAGCTCCAGTAACACTAATACCAACTTTCGGCACGTTGGGCTCAGGCTGAACACCACAGAACGTTGCAAATTGTTCAGTACCAACATACTCGGTTCCTGTAATAGGCCGGCAGGTACCCGACTCATTTCCAGTCACTGTAGTGGTTCGTTCAACTTGTGTTCCGGTAACTTCCTGACCAGAAAGCGTCGTTCCCGTCTCAACTTTGGGTGGTGCCGTTGTAGGCTTAACCCGACCACTGGGACGTGATGCTGGTGCATCTCCTCGACCTTTATTAGCCATCTCCTCACGGCGCAATCTTGCCAGATCACGACCACTGATTTGACCCGCGGCATAAGCCATCGCTCTCGCAGCATTACCACCGCGTCTTGATGCACTATTTTTACCGGGGACAGCAGACTTACCTCGTGATGACAAAGCCTTACGTCGATTACGACATAATTGACGCACACTACTAAGATCAGATCCTAATGCTGTTGGATTTGAATCGGCAATCTCACACAACACTTCCAGCTCTTCTTCACTGCCAGAATCACCCGAATCAGTACTGATGCTTGCTGACAATTCTTCAGAAATAGAGCTCGACCTTGCAATCTCAGGGGAGAGAAAAAGGTCCTCCAACTCCTTATCAGGAGTGGAGGAAACAGCGTCCGTTAGAGCTCCTACCACAGGAATTTTAGATGTCTCTACGGGACTGCTTTTGGTTGGAACAGCAACAATTGGTGCCTTTTTTCGCCCGCGGCGATTACTGGCACTGTTCAGCGCAGCCTGGCGTCTAGCCTGTTGCGCCTGATGCTTCTTGTCAGCACTTGTTGATTGTGCAGGCATAGCAATTCCTCACTTGGGTTACTAAAATTACCCTCTGTAAACTACGAGGGCTGTTCCTTGACTCTGGGTGTAATTGTCATAACCGATCAGTCGGATATGGTGATCCGGATACTCTCGATGACAAGCTTCTACTTCTGCTAAAACAGAATCAACGTTTTGCTCACCAAAAAATGGAAGCTTCCACATATACCAGTAGTTACGACTTGCACCTTCAATCTCTACATGCTCTATCGCAGGATTCCAACCCTGAGTTATGATGTATTGAATCTGAGCACGAGTCTCTTCTGACGTTAATTGAGGAAGGTAGGAAAAAGTCTCAAACTTTTGTTCCTGTTTATAATCTTCTACTGCTGCCATTGTTATAACTCCTTGAAATAATTATCGGTTTTGAACGTCAAGTTTATCAACAGTATCAAACTCAAACTTGATTTCTTTCCATGTTTCCATGGCAATTTTAAGTTCAGGACTGGATTGGGCTGCTTTAGTAAGAATTTCCTTACCTTGCTTCTCAAGCTCAACACCACGATTACGGGCTTCAACACACGCCTCTAGTGCAACACGGTTAGCTGCAGCACCTGCTGCATTACCCCATGGGTGACCTAAGGTACCACCACCAAACTGAAGTACAGAATCATCTCCAAATATGTTAACCAAGGCAGGCATATGCCATACATGGATACCACCGGATGCAACTGCGAATACGCCTGGCATAGAACCCCAATCCTGGTCGAAGAAAATACCGCGTGAACGATCTTCTGGGACATAAGATTCACGTAACAAATCAATCCAACCTATTGTTGACTCACGGTCACCTTCCAACTTACCTACAACGGTACCTGTATGAAGATGATCACCACCTGATAGACGAAGTGCCTTAGTCAATACACGGAAATGAATACCGTGATGCGGGTTACGGTCAAGTACAGCGTGCATCGCACGGTGAATGTGTAGCAACATGCCATTTTTACGACACCAGCGAGCAAGACCTGTATTCGCTGTTAAACCACCTGTAAGGAAGTCATGCATGATAACGGGAGAACCAATCTCTTTTGCAAACTCCGCACGCTCATACATTTCTTCTGGAGACGGTGCAGTAACGTTAAGATAGTGACCTTTTCGCTCGCCAGTATGTGCTTCAGCTGTCTCAATCGCATCCTGAACAAACAAGAAACGGTCTCTCCAACGCATGAAGGGTTGTGAA
>Ga0209633_10006358_pt1 | contig 10127 bp, 11 predicted proteins | sample Cruoilmetagenom1_FD_187290 | JGI IMG/M metagenome (GOLD analysis project Ga0209633, IMG submission 187290) | Oil polluted marine microbial communities from Coal Oil Point, Santa Barbara, California, USA - Sample 1 (SPAdes) (version 2) | ecosystem: Environmental > Aquatic > Marine > Oil seeps ... | reverse complement strand
CGCAGAAAAATAAGGATCGAGCGAAAAATCTTTATCTGTCTTAAGTAATGAAAAATCAAGGTCTTCAGAGAAGCGGTCAAGCTGGTAAAAAATTCGTAAAGCTGTTCCGCCATAGAAAGCAGCCTTTTCAAAGAAGCCTCCACGATATAGCCCTGCCAATGCTATCTCCTGCATAATCTCGCGCAATGCCTGGTAATAATCTTCGGCTGTATTAATCGAATAACGCTTGAGCATGGTATCAATCATTGGGAATCCTCAATTCAGATAAATCTTGTATAGCTTTACCTAGGAAAACAAGCATGTTTGATTTATAACCTTGCTGCGCATAAACATAAAAACGTGAAGCATCCAGTTTTGCCAAATCATCACTGTCAATTCGCAAATCATCCTGCAGAAAACTAAGCATGGTGCTTGAGGATTGAATACGTAGCTTGCGAATAGAAACCAGCAGGTCAGCCAAAGCTTTTTCAGGCGTAGCCATCATAAATGCTATTTTATCTTGCCGAATACTTTCTATTCCAACAGAATAATAGGAAGCTGGAATAGCCTGATAGTGAAAATTTCCCCGAGCCGTTTCTATTTGCCTAGAGCGTCCAAGACACATGGAAGTCACTACAGAAACCTGCTCTGTTAGCAAACCATAAAAACTCAAAGCCCAATGCCTTGAAACATAGCTAGGACCGTGCAAATGATTGGCAACCAACTCCAGTGATGACTGTTGAGAATCAGCAATAAGATACAATCCACGCTTTAAAGGTACAAGCTGATGCTTTGCAATGAGTTCACTGATCTTATCATTAGGACGGGCATAGCTACCCAAAACCGATGCAAGGGTTGCATGGTTGATAACGGGATTAGTTAATGATTCCAAGTGGTTCATGCTAGCAATTATAGCATAATTTGTATGGCTAAACGTAACAGTTCCGATTTAAGATACAATACCTACCTATTCTCGATAAAATAAATAATCCAAACGCAGTTCTAATTAAACCTTGACCCTATAACACCTTTCTTCCATTTTCAGTGTTTAATGCACTAATAATTATTGAGGTCAGTAGCTTGTGTTTGGTATTTTCAAAAAACCAAAACCAGATGGTTTTACTGCCCTATCTGCAGATCAACTATTAAAACCGTATGGTAACTTACTTAAACTTATCCACCAGCATGTCGGCGTTCCAGATAACCACTGGAATGCTATCTACCTCAAGTTTATTCATAACTTTTCAGAATTAGTACAGCTATTACCTGCATCAGAGTCACATCATCATTCAGGTGTTGGGGGCCTGCTTACACATTCACTCGAAGTAGGTTTAAATGCATTAAAGTTTCGTAAAGGCAAGATGCTCCCATTAGGTGCATCTGCAGAAGTTATTGAAGAGCAAAAAGAGTTGTGGACGTATGCCATTTTTACTGCGGCCATGTTACATGATATTGGCAAACCATTAACCGACCAGGTAATAACAATTGTCAGTGAAAAACCTGAGAGAACTTGGACACCGCTCACTGAAACCATGCCTGAAGGTACAATTTACAGGGTAAATTTTAGACGTAGACGAAAATACCGTTCCCATGAAAACGTGGCACTCTTACTGGCATCAAAAATTCTGCCAGATTCTGGAATGAACTGGATTGCCAGCAATAATGATGTTCTGGATGATTGGACCTTTTGCTTGACGGGAAGAAAGGTTGAAGCAAATACGCTCGGCGAATTAGTGAGAGAAGCAGACCAAACCTCAACCGCACAGAATTTGTCTGGCACAAACAATATTTCTCTTCCAACATCCAAAAGCATTCCATTACATCAACGACTACTCACAGGTCTTGTTCACCTGCTTGATGAAGGCACCGCTGTACCATTAAACAGGGCTGGTGCTGCTGGCTGGGTATACGATAACAATCTCTGGCTGGTCAGCAAAAGAATACTTGATGAAATTCGTAAACATATGACAGAAGAAGGTCAGACAGGCATTCCGTCTGATAACACGCGCTTAATGGATGTACTCATGCAGAACAATATTATCATTCCAGTAAGTGAAGACCGTGCTATCTGGAAAGTGACAGTTCATGTGGATTCTTGGAAAAATGATTTTACCTGCCTTTGCATCCCACTGGTAAAACTGTGGGCAGATCAAAGTGCATGGCCAGCACAGCCAGACAATATCAAGGTAATAAAGTTAGATGCTCAGTCAAATAAAGATAAAAAAAACAAATCCGAAAGTACTAAAGCAACCACTAACACTAAATCTGCAAAAAAGACTACAAAGAAAGAAATAGCCAAGCCCAAGAACACTAAGCAAACTAAAACTGAATTAGATGACCTCCCTCTGCCTCCTGGTATCTCTATAGAAGACATCACACCTCAAACAAAAGACAAGACAGCACTAGGTGATAAGGCTACAAACACAAATAACAGCTGTAGTAATACAGCAAAAGACTTCACTGAATGGGTCAGTAATGGTATTGCTGATGGCTCCCTGCCAATCAATGTGCAAAGTGCGATAGTCCATACTATCGGTGACAATAAAGACTTAATTCTAGTAAGCCCACTTATCTTTAGACAGTACGCTAAAAACCATGATCTTGACTACAAGCAGGTGCAACATGCCTTTCAAACACTGAAATTGCACACGACAATCAGTGATAATAAAAATGTCATAAAATTTGAAACAATCAGCCTTCGTAAGAACAAGCCACCTAAAACACTTAATGGTATGTTGGTCGAAAATGCAGAAGAAAAACTCGGCATTCGACTACCGCCAGGAAATATCCACATCAAGAGGAAATAACTACACGCTATCAAAAATAATAAAATTTTCTATTCACCGTAGCAAAAGCACTGATAGAATAGAATCGCGGACCTATCAATCCACTAACTAAGAAGAAGCAAACAAGGAGATAGGCATGAGTACATCAACTCAAAACAAAACTACTTTAAAAAACATCTTGGAACTTTATATTCTCGACAGGACTCCCAGCAAGGCGACAATAGAATCGTTTAGACGATTTATCCGAATTTTTGAAAATGATACTCAAATAATTCATATTGAAGATATCGACAAACACCAACTGAATCTTTGGAAGCATAAGCTTTTACAACGAGTGCGCCATATCTCTTGTAATACTTACCTAAGACATATTAAAACACTTGTACTATTTGCAATTGATGAAGAAATTATTGAAGAAAATCCTTTCTTTAAATTTAGAATGGCCAAGGTACCAGACAAACCATTTAAGAGCATCGAACACTCAGATGTCCATGAAGTATTAGACTTTTTGAAAACAAATCCACTTCCCCCTACTTGGTTTTGGGAAACGGTTATTCTTGCTCTTTACTACACGGGGGTTAGAAGGAGACAGCTTATAGGTTTAACTTGGAATGATATTAAATTTGATAAATTGACCATCAAACTTCGCAGTGAAAACAGCAAAACAGGCAAAGAATGGGACATACCAATACATGAAAATTTACTTCCTTTATTAAAACTATTAAGGAAAAAGTCTCAAAAAGTTCATGGATGCAAAAATAAAGACATCAATAATAAACAGGTTTTCAATATCACTTTATTCAATGAAAGATACAAAGGTATGACAATGACGGAGGAACAGCTATCTGGATTCTTCCGAAATTTATCTGATAAATCGAAAGTATCTATCTCCTCACATAGATTTCGTCATAGACTTGCATCAGACTTATCCAATAATACTCATATTAAAAACGTCCAGGAGCTTTTAGGACACAAAGATGTAAAGACCACCCTTGAGTATGTTTCCAGTGATTTTGCACAAATGAAACTGGCTATCTCATCCATTACGCCCATCTAGCGGGCAGAATTTGGCAAAACACTGAAATTAGTGTAAATTGTCGTTTGTATGGTTTTGGACTATACAAGAATTTGTATATACAGATTAGATTTGTAATCCGCCAAGGATAAGCCCGCTGTGTTGATTTACAACACAACAGGCTTGAATATGGTGGGCCGTGAGCGATTCGAACGCTCGACCAATTGATTAAAAGTCAACTGCTCTACCGGCTGAGCTAACGGCCCTTACGCTATATAAGCGAGGCGGTAGTATACACTACCGTTACTTGCATTCAAGCGCTTTTTAACATGATTTAATGATTATAAAAGCGTTTATACTTTATCAAGTTTTCGTAAACTATTTGGCAATAATTTCATATCTGCCAGACTAGCGACTAAAGCCTTTCCAAAACTTGATTCCTCTTCATATACCATTTTGTAGTATTGGATTTTCATGGTTAGTGCGCTTCCAAATACTATCGCAAAGAATGTTAAGAATGATCCCATTGCTAATGTTGATGCGCCTGTTACGGCTTGGCCGATGGTACAACCCATTGCGAGTACACCGCCAATTCCCATTAGTAGCCCACCGATGATGTGTGTGAAAAAGTCTTTCCAGCTTGCAAACCATTCAACTCTATATTTTTTGAATAATACCGAATATAAAAAAGAGCCTGCAACTACACCGAAGCCTGCTACCAATGCAAAGGTTATCAGGTTATTTGAGAAACCTGTTTCAATCCAACGGATTAAGTGCCCAGAAGGTTGAGCAAATGTAAATGACTGTGCGCCGATTGCAAATGGTCGTTCATCCATCATTTCCGCTTCTTCTAATAGCGTTTGCCCTAGTTCACCAGTAGTCACCCACCATGCTGCAACGACAACGGCTGCAACAACAAAACCTCCTAAGATGTTATCAAAGCTGTTTCTAAAGTCTGATGACAAGAAAGCCCATAAAACGAGTAAACCTCCTACTACTGCTGCAACTATCGTTGTTGTTTGTGGATCGCTCCCAGCAACATACGCAATTATGCTACCTAAGCCTTGGTTATCTACTCCCAATAAAGACAGATCTATAAATGCAGGTTGCATCCATTGCAAAAAAAAGTCATTACTAAAATCTGTAAACATCATTAAGTAGGCCATTATTCCCATTGCAAACAATACAAATAAAGATTTTATGTTGCCTGCACCAAGCCTCAATAGTGTTTTATTGCCACAGCCTGAACCAAAGGTCATTCCTATTCCAAAAATAAAGCCGCCTAATAGATTGCGTGGCCATGCAAAATTTGAGGTTAGATAGGGTGGATTGGCTGTATCGTTTTGTGCAATCAATGAGGTATCTGTTAAACCCATGACTGACATCCCCATAACCCCCAATATTGCCAAACCCATTGCAAACACCCATGAACGCATTCGACCGGTATCGCCTATATTTACTAAATCAGATACTGCACCCATGGTACAAAAATTAGTTTTATTAGCGAATATGCCTAGCACCATTGCTAAACCAAACGCCCACAGTAGTATTGTTGTTGTAATTTCCATTTATCTCCACGAGCTAAAAAAGCTAAAAATTTTATCATACAAAACTAAGGATAATCGGTGTAAATTTCATTACTAACTGTCAGTTTTACGCTTTTTAGGTCATAAAGTGACATAAAAGGCTGACAATTCTATTTTTATTAACGAGTGTCACCCCACTCGAAATTATTTTTATAATAATATATTTCAATAAGTTACAATGATGTTTTTGTTTTTGGCATGCCCCCTGCATTAATACCAGCGAACACATTGTTCATGCCGTTAAGTTTTGGTTAATAGCACGTTTAATATAATGACCGAGCTTAAACAGCAACAATTTAATTAATCATAAAAATAATCTTTGGAGATTTAAAATGAAAAAGCAACTACAAAAAGGTTTTACACTAATCGAATTGATGATCGTTGTAGCGATTATCGGTATCCTAGCTTCAATCGCACTTCCTGCTTACCAGGATTACATTGCACGTTCACAGGTAACTGAAGCAGTAACTCTAATGAGCGCACAAAAAGCCACAATTGCTGAAATAGCTGCTGATGAAGGTGTTTTCGATAATGCTGACAGTGGTTCACAAGGTCTACCAACTGCTGCAGATTTAGCAGGTAAATACACTGCATCTGTTGCAATTGCTGATGGCGTAATGACTGCTACTATGGGAGCTGCAGGAACTGTAAGTGCTGGCATCGCAGCTGGTACAATACTAATGACTCCAACTCTTGGCGGCTCTGGAATTATTACTTGGGATTGTGCAACAGGCGGAAGTATTGTTGACAAATACCGTCCAAAAGCTTGTCGTTAATATCTAATTAGCACATAAGTTAAATGGCTCGCTTATAGCGAGCCATTTTTTTAACCAAAACATCAATATAATTCATATTGCCTAAAAAAATCAGAGTATAAAATGAAAATCAAATTACAAAAAGGTTTTACACTGATTGAATTAATGGTCGTTGTAGCAATTATCGGTATTCTTTCTTCAATCGCACTCCCAGCCTATCAGGACTATATAGCTAGATCACAAATGACAGAAGCATTAGTACTAATGAATACACAAAAGAATACTATTATTGAGATTTCATCCAACGACGGGGCTTTTACTAATGCTGATAATGGATCTCAAGGTATACCCGTTGCACTTGATCTCGCAGGAAAATACACTGCATCAGTTGCTATTACAGATGGCGTAATGACAGCAACCATGAGTGCTGCTGGTACTGTTAGTGCCGGTATCGCTGCAGGAAACCTTACCATGACACCTACACTCAACGCATCTGGTATAATTGACTGGGATTGTGGTGCTGCTGGTGACGTAGCCAATAAATACAGACCAAAATCATGTCGTTAAATTCTGCTGACTCTTAAGCTTGGATTAATGAATAAAGGTTTAAAATCACTACTGCTTACTAATAAAAAGTAGATTACAATGTTTAAAAACAAATTCAAAGCCTTTTCAATTCATCTAGCCTTAAGCGTAATTTTAGTCAGTATTATTACAAGCGCAATTATTTATTTTTGGTACCCTCTCGATTATCTCGGTATAACCAGCTTTAAAGAGATTACACTTTTGATTATCTCTATTGATTTAATAATGGGGCCAGTATTAACCTTCGTTGTTTTCAATCCTAATAAAAAAAGTCTGAAATTTGATCTTACCGTTATTGTCGCTCTACAACTATCTGCACTCACTTATGGCTCTTATTATTTATATCAGGGACACCCCGTTTTTATAACCTATGCCAAGGGTAGTTTTACACTTGTTAATGCACAGCTTGCAAAACCTGAAAAAGCAAAATACAACGAATATAGAATAACTAAACTTAGTTCTGCGAAACTTGCCTATGCAGAAATACCTAATGATATTATTGAAAAAAACAAACTGCTTGAGGAGTCGATGAGTGGAGGTCCTGATCTTGAGGAGAGAGTCGATCTTTACAAACCTTATGAACAACATATTAATGACATTATTTCTAAAAGCCTCGATGCTAGCGAGATATTCTCAGATAAAGAGCTGAAGTTTAAAACCAGTAAATTCTTCAGTAAACATGGCGACAATATCGATCAATTTGCATTTCTTCCTCTTGAAGGCTCAACAGATGATGCCATTATAGTGTTGAATAAAAAATCTGCTGAATTTATTACTACAATCAACATTGACCCATGGAAATATGTTAAAAAGTAGCGACTTTGTTTACTTCGAAAAATTAAAATTGACACAAAAACATAGCAATTTCTTTAGAGCAGAGTCACTAAGCAGTTGCATCTATTTGCTTTAGATATCCAAAGCACGACTTTTGTTTATTTGTGTTATCCTTTAAGCAGGCTTAACTGAATAGTACATCAAGCCATCACTACCCTTTGTCAGGCTTTGCTAATCAGTAAGCTAAACAACACATAATCTTGCTCAATCATATTTTTGAGTTTATCCATGAGAACCAAAATTGCACTGAGAAACCTATATATTAGCCAAGCTATTATTATTATATTTCTGATATTTGCTTACTTCACCTGGTTTCCCTACTCTTTTGCCTCTTTAGGTGGTTTTACAAAAACAGCATGGATGCTAATTCTAGTCGACCTTGTACTTGGGCCTTTGCTGGTTTTTATTGTCTTTAAAGAGGGGAAAAAATACCTCAAGTTTGATATTAATACATTGCTAGCGATTCAAATAGGTGCATTTTTATTTGGTGCTTATTCACTTTATCTTAAACACCCAGCCTATGCTGTATTTAATGGCAATGGTTTTACCCTGACAAATGTTAGCCACCTTTATCCACAACCACCGTGGCAAGAGCAACTCAGGACAAACTTTTTTTCTTCACCCAGATTAGTGCTAGCTAAGTTTCCAGAAAAAAGCAGTGAAAATAATTCACTTTTATTTAGTATTGTGTTCAATGGAGAACCGGATATTGATGAGCGCGTTAAATATTATGAGCCATTTGAAAAAAATATAGACACTATATTTTCCAGAAGCATCAAAGCAGAAAAGCTACTTTCAAATGATGAAGGTAAAGAAAGAATCGACGCATTCATCGACCAGCATGGCGGAGTTCTTAACGACTACACTTTCTTTCCTTTGAGTGGCAACAATAAAAAAGAGATGATCTGGGTATTTAACCGCGACAGCGCACAACCAGTGGGAATTATTGATAGTAATCCCAGGCAGATTACCGAGAGATAGAATTCAAGCCATTAACAACTTAACGTCATATTTGTGAATATAGGAATCAACAGTTATCAAGGTAAGATTTTCTAGTTTTGCTTGAGCGATTAGCATTCGATCAAATGGGTCTTTATGTATATTAGGTAACTCTCCCGCCAATTGTGCATGCTCAAAACTTATATCTAACATAGTGAAACGGTGTTTCTCTAGTTCCTCATATAAATTATCAGGTACTTTTAGTTTCCCCATTGTTTTCTTTATACTCATTTCCCAAACAGATGCAGCACTCACGAATACCCTGTTCTTACCTTCTTGTATTGCCTCTTTAGCAGCTTTTGACAGGCTTGAATTATTTTCTAAAGCCCAGATTAAGACATGTGTATCGAGCAATATATTCATAACACTCTTTCGGTTGGAAAAAGTACTGAATTGTAGAAGCTATCTGCTATCTCATCATCGGTGGCTTCAAAGTCTTCTGAGACTATGACTTTCCCTTCCCAACTACCACCTAATTTACGTGGTGTATTGTCTTCTACAAAAGCGGATAAAATTGCCACTGGTTTGCCATGCTTTGCAATAATTATCTCTTCACCTTCTATTACCGTTTCCAGTAAGCGGGATAAATGTGTTTTGGCTTCATGAATATTTATTTGTTGCATAATTATTGCCTGATATTTTCGAATACAAACTTAGTTTAACTTAGTTTATATTTCAAGGCAAATTTTCCACAGCAACAGCCACTAATAAACAGACTCAAAACCATCTTCATCAACACGCAGATAACAGGCCTTGTCTCGCCAGTCTCCCAGTACGATTCTTTTTACGGACTTTCCATCTTGTGAATATTCATGTTCAGCGGGGCGGTGAGTATGTCCGTGAATTAACAATGGCACCCCCCCCAGTTTTTTGTATCGCTCTACTTCTTTTTGGTTAACATCGAGTATTTCAGATTGTTTCTGGCTAGTTTTTTGACTAGTTTTTTGGCGAATTTGATTGGCTTTTTTTGCTCGTTTTTCAGGGCTTAATGACAGATATATTTTCTGCAACAGTTTAAGTCGTAGAATATAGCGCATGCGTTGGTAGGCCTTATCATCAGTACATAAAATATCACCATGCATAATCATGGTTCGAGTGCCGTATAAATCAATAATATGATGATCGGGAAGCAGCTCAGCGCCAATGCTTTTGACAAATTTATCCTGAGCAAAAAAATCCCGGTTTCCTTGTATAAAATAAAGACGAATACCCGCATTTGACAAAGACTTTAATTGCTGAATAACTGGAAGATAGGGTTTTCCAAAGGGTAAATCGATAATGTCATCGCCAATCCAGAATTCAAAAAGATCACCCAGAATATAAAGTGCTTCGGCCTTATCCCGAATAGATTCAATGAATTCATGAAAAAGTTTAAACAGGTGGGGGCGGGATGGGTCGAGGTGTATATCTGAAATAAAATAGGTGCTTTTTTTCATGATTGGAGTTCACCCTCACCCTAGGAGCCTGTCCGAGAACTAGAGTCGTAACGAAAATCACAGAAATATTATAAGCTGGGCTTATTGAATGAGGCGAATAGTTGTTCTATTTAACGATTTCAATAAGCACAGATTATGATGTTAGTGGGATT
>Ga0209633_10006357_pt1 | contig 10130 bp, 5 predicted proteins | sample Cruoilmetagenom1_FD_187290 | JGI IMG/M metagenome (GOLD analysis project Ga0209633, IMG submission 187290) | Oil polluted marine microbial communities from Coal Oil Point, Santa Barbara, California, USA - Sample 1 (SPAdes) (version 2) | ecosystem: Environmental > Aquatic > Marine > Oil seeps ... | reverse complement strand
AAAGCGTTGGCCGACGGTCGGTCTCTGGCCCTGATCGTCGGCCGGGAGTATGTGCTCAATCCGGGAATTTATGACAGCCATGTGGGGCGCCTGCTTCGGGACAAGGGCCTTGCGGGAATTCCCGGCCACATCCTCGATGTCCCGCTCAACCCCGATTTCGACTACCTGTATTGGAAAAATGCTCATTTTATATCCACACTGATCGATGCGGTGTCCCGCAGAAATCTTCACCGGATCGTCCGTCACCCGCGATTCAAACGCCTATTCGAACGGATCGAAACGACTCCCGGTGCCGACATCGCCCTGGTCCAGGTATCCACCTTCCTGTGCGGACCGGACAGCGTCACCAACCCGTTGATCAATGAACTGATCAAAAACCGCCCCTTTTTAAGGATTCAATCGGATGCCGTTATCCAGGAACTGGCCCACCTGGAAAATCGGATGAACACCTATGTGAAACAGCTTCAACAGGGGTTGCATCAAACGTCGGCGGGGCCGGACCAAAAGGGCTTTGACGTCAAGGTTCTCAATGTTCTAAACAACCGGGAACCCTTGAACGCGGAGACGGATGCCATCTATCTGCCCACACTTTCCGACAATCGCTGCGTAACTTCGGTTATTCGTGGTGCCGGATACACCTGTATCGACAATTATGAGGAGAACCATGACCTTCAGGCGGCGGTGAAAGCGGGCCGGGCGGTTACCGGAGACGGTGTGTGCGCCCCCATGGCGGCGGTCTACGGCGACATCCTTATGGCCATCGAGGACTTCAAAAGACGCAAACAGGCCGATGACCCGGTTACCAGGGGAAAAACACGGCTGCTGATATTCAACAACAAGGGTATGGGGCCCTGTCGGCAGGGGCAATATGTGGAGGCCCATAAACTGTTTCTCAATCAACAATCCTCGTTGTTGAAAGATTCTTCCTCCCATGGTGCGACAGCCCCCCCCGTCGTGAATTTTTTGGTCGGCCATGAAAACAAAGGCTTTAATATCGGTTTTCCCGAGTGGGCTTACCTGAGAAGCATTCAAGGCATCATCCTTCAGGGCGTGCTGCACCAGTTATTGTCCGCATGTGCCTCGCAATGTTCAGACTATGAAGAATACCAGTCTTTTAAAGATGAATACACGGCGTTGAAGAAGGAATTGTATGCCCTCCAGGAGCATAATCTGCGGCCATCGGATCGCGGCTTGAATTGGGTTCGGCGGGCAGGTAAACATGCCATCTTGGGGTGGGGCGTCAAATATGCGGCCTATCGGCTTTACGACCGAAGCCTGACTCGGCCATTGCAACGCTTCGCCGATAAATGGAACCGGCGGCCGTTGAATGGCCATCCCATGCGTATCCATCTCGATGGTGAGGTGTATATGCGTGTGGCCCAGTTTGAGGAGATCCTGAAACTGCTTATCGGCACGCTGGGGTTCCGCCAGTTCCATCTCACCCATACACCGGTGTGGGGCTTTCTGGAATACAAGCTGGCCGGTTCCATCATTCGGTCCAAAGAGAGTATCACCGAAGGCAAAGATCAGATACAACGGGCCCATTCGGCATCGTTTCGTGAGGGGTGCAGCCGGTTGGTCCGCAAGAAAAAGCGCCAACTGATAACACAAAACGCCGCCTACGCCATTCAACGATTTATCCTGGCGAGGCCGTTGTATCGTGCCGCGGGGATCGATATGCCCGAGGCGCTGCCAAATGTCCTGGACACGGCCAAAGGGATTATCGCCACCCGGCGTCCCGGTGGCGAACTGGTTCCCTATACGGGTGAAGCGGCCATCAAGTTGAAAAAGGGCTATGACCTGGTTCTCAATGTTGCCCCCGAGGGGTGTATGGTCTCTTCCATGGGAGAGATCATGACACCGGCCATCGTTCAGGCGGCGGCGAGGGCACACGGCATCATCCAACCCATTTTTTCTCAGCAAGGAGATGTGGACGAGGAAAAGCTATCCCTGGCGCTGTTGAAAAGTATAGGGCCGTACCGACTCTATGGGTCAAATTGCTGACGGGTGCGGGGTTTAGGCCCGCTGAAATCCGCTGTGCTCCTGCATGACGGAGATTTTACGGTCTGTCGGTTTTTGGCGATGGGCGAAGGTTTCCGTCCTCCGTCTTCTGACATCTTTGAGGTATAATGCCGATCTATTTTTCTTTCGAATCGGTCCATTTTTGCGGAGGTGCCCGTGACCATCCTCAGACATCTTTTTTCCCCTATTCAGATCGGGTGCATGAGGGCCAAAAACCGGCTGCTCATGTCGGCCATGAGCATTAATTTCGGTGTGGATGAAAAGGGCTGCGTGACCGACCAGCTGACCGGATACCTGGCCGCCCGGGCCAGGGGCGGTGCCGGCATGATTCTGGTGGGGGGCGGCGGCGTCCATCCCACGGGGGCTGAGGCACCCGACCTTCCCGCCCTGTGGGACGACGGCTGCATTCCGGCTCTGAAAAAAATGGTTGAAGCAATCCGCCCCTTCGATACCTGTTTCGGCGTTCAGATCATGCATGGTGGGCGCCAATCCTATCTTGATCACCGGGTGGCCCCGTCGGCCATCCCCGCGCCGGCGGTAGTTAAAGGAATTCCCAAGGCGCTGACCACCGATGAAATTGGCGGACTGGTGGCCTCATTCGGTGATGCGGCTCGGCGATGCCGGGATGCCGGCTTCGATTTCGTCGAGGTTCACGGTGCCCACGGTTACCTGATCAACCAGTTTCTGTCCCCCAATGCCAACCACCGTGAAGATCAATACGGCGGCAGTTTTGAGAACCGCACCCGCTTTTTCCTGGAACTGCTGGCCGACATCAAGGCCAAGGCCGGTGCTGATTTCCCCGTGGGGTTGCGCATCAACGGCGAGGATTACATCGATAATGGGTGGGGCCTGGATGATGCCCTGCGCCTGGCACCGATCCTGGAGAAAAACGGAGCGGATTACCTGCATGTATCCGCCGGGGTGTATGGTTCCACCCAGCTGACCATCCCCTCGATGTATGCGGAACACGGCTGCTTTGTTCACCTGGCCGAAGCCGTGAAACAGGTGGTGAATATTCCCGTGGTGGGGGTAGGGCGGGTCAAGAGCCCGGAACTGGCCGACCGTATTCTGAAGGAGGGGCGGGCGGACGTGGTGGCCATGGGTCGCGCACTGATCGCCGATCCCATGCTGCCGGAGAAGGCGCGCGCCGGAAATCTGAATCGTATTCGCCCGTGCATCGGCTGTTGCCTGGGATGCATTCATGCGGTGCTCGCCTTAGAGCCCGGTGGCTGTGTGGTCAATCCCGATGTGGGTCGCGAGTATATGATGGCAGAAGATGAAAAAGCATCCATCTCCAAGACGGTGCTGGTCGTGGGTGCCGGTCCTGCCGGTTTGGCGGCGGCCCGCATGGCGGCCATGCGCGGCCACCGGGTGATTATTTCCGAGGAAAAGGGCAGCGTCGGTGGTCTTTTGAGACTGGCCGCCACCCCCCCCGGTCGGGGTGAGATTATGGATATTATCGATTTTCTCAGTCGTGAAGTCGAGCGGTTGGGTGTCGCCTTGCGGCTCAACACGAAGCTGGATGAGGCGCTGCTGGACGCCGTCAACCCGGATGCCGTGATCCTGGCCTCGGGTAGCCTTCCGGATATGCCCATCATCAAGGGATTGTTCACCACCGGGATGGATCTGTGTACGGTAACCGAAGTGCTTGACGGAAAAATAACCGGCGACCGGGTGATTATCCTGGGCGGCGGCCAAGCCGGCCTGGTAACAGCGGATTTCCTGACCGAGAAGGGCCGGGAAGTGGCGGTTCTCAACCGAAAACGCCACTTTGCCGAGGAGATGTCCAGCAACGACCGTTTTTACCTGAGAGAGCGGCTCAAAGGCGACACGGTTCACCTTTATAAACAAGTGGCGGTGAAGCGATTCAGTGACGATGGCGTGGTCTTTACCACCGTCGGTATGCCGGTGACCCTGTCGGGGTTTGACACCGTGGTGGTGGCCGAAGCCATGACGCCGGTGCGCGACGCCAAACGGATCCTGGATCGTCGCCATATCGAGGTAACCGTTATTGGAGATGCCAAGACGCCGCGGAACCTCATGCTGGCCCAGAGTGAAGCCGAAGAGATCGGTCGGTGTATTTGAACTTAGACAAGAATAAATTGCCCGGCGGACACAGAGAAAAATGAGGACGCACCACCCGATGCCGGGGGCCTGAGAGCGAGCCGGTTTCGATGGTATCATCAGCAATCCGGCCACCATGGCAAAAATCAAAGCGGTGTTGCGCCAGGCCATGGACGACCAACAGGCCTCCTGAATGTCCCGGCACCGTTGCCATCCGCTGGCGGCTGTTAACCCCAAACCGAAGAGGATATCGTGACCATGCTGAAAAAAATTATTTCCGGAGGACAGACCGGCGTTGACCGTGCGGCCCTGGATGCGGCCGTGCGCGTGGGCATCGCCCACGGCGGGTGGATTCCCAAGGGACGGCGGACAGAAGACGGCCCCTTGCCGTCGCATTATCAACTTCAGGAGATGCCCACGAAAGAGTATGACGCGCGTACGGAAAAAAATGTGTTCGACTCGGACGGTACCCTGATCATTTCCCGTGGAAGTCCCACCGGTGGCACCGACTACACCCGAAAGATGGCATTGAAACACGGCAAACAACTGCTCCACATCGATCTTGCTCTCGGGCAGCGGCCTTCGGATGCGGGTTCGCTGGTTGCCTCCTGGATTGAAATGAGCCACATTGAGACACTGAATGTGGCCGGTCCCCGGGCCAGCCATGACCCTGCCATCTATGTGGACACCCTAAATATCCTGACCCACGCCCTTTGATGAATGAAAAGGTTGGAAGAAACGCACCGATACGCGCCCAGCTTTGCTAACGCCACGAAAAAAGGGGCAGCAAATGATCGCTGACCCCCTTGATTTTATTCTGGTGGAGCTGGGGGGGCTCGAACCCCCGGCCTCATGACTGCCAGTCATGCGCTCTCCCAGCTGAGCTACAGCCCCCAAACGAAAGCGCAATCTAACAAAATCGGTTTTTCATGTCAACGCAATTTTTGTTATCCTTAGTCGCGATTTTCGATTTCTACATCGATGGGTTGATGGGACTCACAATAGCCGCCGTGAATGCCACGGCCGGTTTGGGCAAAAGGGCGGGGCAGGGCCGGTAAACTGTTGACAAAATGCACGGCAACACTTAATGTCAATTGTTTGAAAAAACGGGATATTTTTGTGTCCCATCCCATATGGTGAAGGAACCGGCAACGCTGTCTGTTATGGGCGGCGTCTTTTCATCAGTTTCGGTGGCAACGAATCAGTTACTAAAATGTAAAACCCAAGGGGTCGTCAAGGATCCCGGCAAAATGATTCACAGAAGGGGTCGTGAATGCTCAACGTGATGCGGAAACATGCCGGCAGTTGGATGATCAAGGTGATACTATTTGCGATCGTGATCGTTTTCGTATTCTGGGGCGTGGGTAGTTTTCGCTCCCGTGAGGCCGACAAAGTCGCCACTGTCAACGATGAAGTTATCGGTTCTGCTGATTACCGACGTACCTACAACAATCTGCTCAACCAGTATCGCCAGCGTTTCGGAGCCAGCCTTAATGACGGCATGATAGAGATGCTCCAGGTGAAAAAACAGGCACTGGATCAGCTGATCGACCGCACCATTCTCCTTCAGGAGGCAAAAAAGCTGGACCTGCGGGTTTCCGATGCCGAAGTTGCCCGGTCGATTATGGAAACGGCAATCTTCCAGAACAGCGGTGTGTTTGATAATCGCCGCTATCGCAGCATTCTCGCGCAGGTTCACCTCCTTCCGGAAGAGTTTGAAGCGGAACAGAAAAACGTTTTGTTAGGTGAAAAACTCACCCGGATTATCATGGGCGCGGCAAAGGTGTCCGAAGCGGAAGCACGCCAGTGGTATGACTGGCAAAACACTTCCGTGAATATCGACTATGTCCTGTTCGAGCCGGCTCGCTTCGGTGATATCAAACCTTCGGAGGAAGCAATTGCCGCCTATTTTGACACCCAGAAAGAAAAGTATAAAACCGAGCCCATGGTCCAGGTCCGGTACGTGGTCTTTGATCCTGACGATTTTAAAGACCAGGGAATGGTAGCCGAAGATGAAATCACGGATTACTACGAATCAAACGTCGCCGAATTCAAAACCGAAAAAACCGTTGAAGCGCGGCATATTCTGATCAAGCTGGATCCGCGTGCAGACGAAGAAGCCGATCTGGCGGCCAAAGCCAAAGCGGAATCGGTCGCCGAGATGGCAAAGGAGGGCCAGGACTTTGCCGAACTGGCCAAAACCTATTCGGAAGGTCCCACCAAAGACGATGGTGGTTATCTGAGTAAATTCAGGCAATCGCAGATGGTCAAACCTTTTGCAGACAAGGCGTTCTCCATGGCTGCCGGAGAAATTAGCGACCCGGTTAAAACACGGTTCGGGTGGCACGTTATCAAGGTGGAATCCGTGGATGAGGCCTCCACAAAAACCCTCGAACAGAGCAAAGAACAGATTGTCGGTATCCTGACTGACGGAAAAGCGAACAATCTGGCCTACGATAAGGCTGAGAAGTTCTATGAGGGGTGTTTTGAAAAGGATGACCTGGTCAACAATGCCAAGGTATTTGATCTTACCGTAATGGAAACCGGTTCCTTCAGCCGCCGGGGTCCGGAAACGCTGGGCAGGGTCAAAGCTGATTTTGCCAATGCCGCATTTACCCTTACGGAAGATGAAATCAGTGACATTCAGGATATCGGCGGTCGCTACTACCTCATCCAGTTGCTTGCGACTATTGATGCTGCCGTTCCTCAGCTGGAATCCGTCATAACGCGGGTTGAGGCAGATCTGAAAAAAAAGATGGAAACCGACAAGGCCAAAGCGGATGCCGAGGCAATGGCTGCGGATTTGCGACAGGGTAAGGCATTTGAAGAGAACGCTATCCCGCGCGGCGTGACGGTGAAGTCCACCGGTTTGTTCACACGCAATTCAGAGATACCCGAGATTGGCTCCGACCCGAAATTTACTGAAGCGGCCTTTCAGCTTTCTTCAGTCGGCAGTGCCAGCCGGCAACCGGTGCCGGGAAATGCCGGGTTCTATCTGCTGCGACTATCAGAAAGAAAAATCCCCGCGGTCGACGGTTTTGAAACCGAGAAAGACGGCATCAACAGCATGCTCCTAAGACAGAAACAGAGAACCGTAATTCAGGATTGGATCAATGCACGAAAAGCAGTCAGCCGGATCATTGTCGAAAAAGAGGTTCTGGAATAGCGGATCGCTCAGATTTAAGATATTCTTCCGCGTCAGAAAGGAACCGATAGGGGTATGAAAAAAACGCGCGCCACAATCAATCCCCGCAATCCCGACGGTTATGTTTCAAAAAAATGTCCCGAATGCATGGAGTACATGCCCCTGAATGTGGACGTCTGCCCATCGTGTAAACAACCGGTCGGAAAGATCAACAAACACGGCATGGCTTCACGCAAAACGGACTGGAAAGCTTATGCGACAGCCATCGCAGCATGGCTTGTTTTCTTCTTCTATATCTGGTGGGCATTTATCAGAGAGGAGTAATGGCCAAGGCAAGGCTCGATTGCCGTGACCCTTACGTTCGCTTGTAACCCCGCCGCCCATCCGTTAGCCTTCAAAAGATTGCCCGCCAAACCGAAAAATTATACCGTCGATAAAAAATGATTTCTTTCCCTAAAAAAGTAATTGTCCTCTACTTCGATCGTGGATTGGAACTTGCTCAAAATATCGATAAACAGGGGTTGACAATAGTAGAGAAATATAATAGTGCTCGAAATAACTATCTATATTTTTAACCAAAACTGCTTTATTAAGGAGGCTGGAGCTGATGAAAGATGTTCAAAAGGAACTACTGGCGATTTCCACTACCCTATCTTCTCTTGTCAAACAGGTAGAGAAAATGGCTGAGACCATTGAGACGGAAAGCACGAAAGCGGCGCCGGCGAACAAGATGAAAGCGGCAAAGCAGGCCAAGGCACCGACCAAGAAAGCCAAGGCACCGGCCAAGAAAGCCAAGGCAAGGGCAAAAAATGCCAAAGTGCCGGTAAAAAAAGAGGCAGTAAAAAACGCAGTCCCGGCCGCCTCAGAAGCCAAACCCACCGCGACTGCCGAAGGACAAACCATGCTAGAGAGCATCTTGGGAATGATCAGCAGAAGTCGTAACGGTGTTACCGTGGATCAGCTGAAAAAAAGAACTGGTCTTGCGGCCCGCCAGGTGAGCAATGCCCTGTATAAGCTGACAAAAAAAAGTGAGATCGAGACCCTCTCCAGAGGGCTTTATATTAAGAAGAAGTAGTGGCTATCTTACCGTCACGGATCTGACTTTAGGATCAATTTTCCCTTTTTTTAAAAAGCCTTCCGGCTATACCATTTGACAAATGGGAACCGAAGGCTTTTCTTTTTCCTGGCCATCGGGCATGCATTGCTTTTCTACATCACTGTATTACCGTACAAGTGCTGTTTCCGTAACTGGTTCGGTGAAATGAAGCGACGATAAAAAGGAGCGCCAATGATCAACCTCTGTTCGATTGGAAAAACAAGTAAAGGGGTGTTGCGACGTGCGGCAATCATGGCCCTGACAGTGATGCTGATGGGATGGGGGGGGGCGTTCCTGAACACGGTTCCGTTTTTTTCAATACGGCCTTTGCCGGTAGCAATTGCGGCGCAGCCGATAAGTGTAGCGCATCCACATCCGCCATGGCCGCACGAAAATAGCGACTTGTCTCCGGATCCAGCCATTACATTCGGCCGGTTTGCCAACGGATTTCGATACGTCCTGATGGAGAACAAACGCCCGGAAGACCGGGTCAGCGTTCACCTATACGTCGTGGCGGGCAGTCTAAATGAGACAGACCCACAGCAAGGACTTGCCCATTTTCTCGAACACATGTTGTTCAACGGGTCAACCCATTTTCCTCCCGGCGAATTGGTCCGCTATTTTCAGAGTATCGGCATGCAGTTCGGCAACGACGCCAACGCCCATACGGGTTTTAATGAAACCGTTTACGACATCATCCTACCGGCAGGAGATGAGCAAAATCTGAAAAAAGGGTTGCTGGTGATGCGTGATTATGCCATGGGCGCCCTGCTGCTGGAAGATGAAGTCAAACAGGAAAGCGGGGTCATTCTCGCAGAAAAGCGATCCCGTGATTCGGTCGCTTACCGGACATTTACATCCACACTGAAATTTGAACTGCCGGACCATTTGGTGTCTAAACGATTGCCCATCGGCAAGGCGGCAGTGATAAAAAAAGCGGACAGGAAGCTGCTGAAGGACTTTTATGATGCCTGGTACCGGCCTGACAACATGGTGTTGGTCATGGTGGGTGATTTTTCCATCTCCATGGCCGAACGGCTCATCGCCGCCCAGTTTGGCGACATGATCTCCCGGGCACCGGCTCCCGCCGTGCCTGGGTTCGGTTCCATCGATCACAAGGGAATGAAGTGCCTCCATCACCATGAACCCGCAGCGGGAGGAACGACGGTCAGCATCGAAGTCATCCGTTCCCATGATCCGGTTCCTGATGCACTGGCCCTCCGGCGCCGGCAGTTGGTGGAAGAGATGACCGACCGGATCGTGCAGAACCGCCTGGACGCCCGGCTGAAAGCACCGGGCGCACCGTTTACATCTGCCGCCGTTGGCTCCGGCGTCTACCTGAATCGCGTCCGTTATGCAGAGATAAAGGCGGACAGTGCTGCTGAAAATTGGCAGCAGACCCTTGCCGTCATAGAGCAGACGTTGCGATGCGCCGGGCTTTTCGGATTCACCGAAGGCGAACTGGCCAGGGTAAAAAAAGATATCCTGAATATGCTGAACAACGCGGTCAAGGAAGCGCCCACCCGGAACAGCACGACGTTGGCCAGAGGAATTATTCGGAATCTTGCCGGAGGCCGGGTTATCCAATCCCCCGAACAACAGAAAATCAATCTGGGACCCATGGCCGCATCCGTTACTTTGGCTGAGGTTCATCGGGCATTTGAGGAGATCTGGCCCGATGACCATCGCCTGATCCTGGTTACCGGCAACGCAGATCTGAAGGCATTATCACCGAAAGCGCCGGAAACCCTGATTCGTGACGCCTACCAGGCCTCGGCAGCTACTGTGGTCCATCGACCCGAG
>Ga0209633_10006355_pt1 | contig 10133 bp, 11 predicted proteins | sample Cruoilmetagenom1_FD_187290 | JGI IMG/M metagenome (GOLD analysis project Ga0209633, IMG submission 187290) | Oil polluted marine microbial communities from Coal Oil Point, Santa Barbara, California, USA - Sample 1 (SPAdes) (version 2) | ecosystem: Environmental > Aquatic > Marine > Oil seeps ... | reverse complement strand
GTTCGGGGTGGCAGGAGTGCCTTTTGCTGATCATGCTCTTTTTTTAGATTTGCCGCGCTCTAGCGCTTGGCCACCCACTCCCGCCACCCCGAGCCACCCGTGGTATTCTCCTTAAGGGTGTTCGGCGTGGCAGGAGTGTCTTTTGCTGACCATGCTCTTTTTATTGGTCGCATGCTCGAACCGGCAACTCGTTGCAAACCGCATACACTTTTGCTGATCATGCTCCACCTGTTTGCTCAACTATCCATTGCCAATAGTCCTTCTCCCCGGCTTCTCCATTGATGACGAACACTGCCGGTGTCTCATAAGGGTGCAGCTCTCGCAATCTCTTCGCGAGTTCTGATTTTAGTGAGGCGCGTGATTTTATCAGCATCACCACCTCCCCGTCCCTTTCAACCTTTCCCTGCCAGCGATAGATGGATGTGACACCGCCCAGAATATTAACGCATGCCGCCAGCTTTTCCTCAACCAGTTGTCCGCCCACACGTTCGGCGTCATCAGGACTAGCAAAAGTGGTATAAATCATTATCGGCTTATCTGGGGGCGTCATCAGTATGCTCCATCAAACTGTCTAAATTGTACGGTTTTAAATGGCTCAAAATTATTCTAAGCACTACTCAATAGATTATAACATTAACCGACAAGAGCGAGCTTTTGGAAAACAGGCCCGATACATTCAAGAAAATTGCATTTGTTGCGAGCGACCACCCGCATGCCCAGGAGGGATGTGATCAGCTCACCGCCATTTACGGCAATGCGGCACCAATGGACGCCGATGCGATTGTCGCTTTGGGCGGCGACGGCATGATGCTGCAAACACTGCACAAATATATGGACACACAGGTTCCCATCTACGGCATGCATCGGGGATCTGTTGGCTTTTTGATGAATGAGTTCAGGGATGACAATCTGGCGGCACGTCTTGAACAGGCGGAAATCAATACCATTCACCCGATCAAAATGACTGTCATTGATGTGGACGGCAAGAAATCAACCGCTCTGGCTATCAATGAAGTTTCACTTTTGCGGCAAACATATCAGGCGGCCAAACTGGAAATCTCAATCGATGGCAAAGTTCGGCTCGAAGAACTGATCGCGGACGGGGTGCTGGTTGCCACGCCGGCGGGCAGCACGGCTTATAATTTATCTGCCGGTGGACCGGTTCTGCCGATTAATGCACCGATGTTGGCGCTTACACCTTTAAGTCCTTTTCGGCCACGGCGCTGGCGCGGCGCACTTCTCTCCAATCAGGCCCATGTTCGGATCAGAGTGCTTGATGGCAAAAAACGCCCGGTCAGTGCTGTCGCGGACCACACGGAAATTCGCTTCATCGAAGAAGTGACCGTGGAGGAGGAAAAGGACATTCATATTTATATGATGTTTGACCCGGGGCATGCGCTGGATGAGCGAATTTTATCGGAGCAATTCCGCTATTGAGGGGCTCTTTTAATTTAAACGCGTCCCCCTCAATCACCTTGCGGAAAATCAAGCCCCATCATGCGGTAACGCTCGGGGTCATTGCCCCATTTCTCGCGCACCTTGACGAAGAGAAAGAGATGAACTTTTTGCTCCAGAACCTCTTCGATCTCCTTGCGCGCCTCCATGGAAATCTGCTTGACCGCCCGACCGCCTTTGCCAAGTACAATCGAACGTTGGCTTTGCCGCTCCACATAAATCACCTGCTCAATGCGCACACTACCGTCTTTGAGTTCTTTCCAGTCCTGGGTCTCAACCGTCGAGGCGTATGGCAATTCCTGATGGAGCCGGAGATATAGTTTTTCCCGCGTAATTTCGCCAGCAGCAAGGCGCAGCGGCGCGTCCGTAATCTGATCTTCCGGATAAAGCCAGGGACCGGGCATTACATTTGACGCCAGATATTCACGTAACTTTTGAAGCCCCGAACCATTGAGTGCCGAGATAAAAAAAGTTTCGGCAAATTTGAACTCTGCGTTTAATTTTTGCGCCAGCTCCAAAAGCGGCTCCTTGGCAACCGCATCAACCTTGTTGAGAGCCAGAACAACCTGAGCGGGTTTCAATTCCCGTTTATTCAGACCTTTAAGGATCAGGGCAACCTCGTCATCAATGCCCCTCATGGCATCAACAAGCAGCACCTGAATATCAGCGTCCGCAGCCCCCCCCCAGGCACTATCAACCATTGCCCGGTCGAGACGCCGCTTGGGCTCGAAAATGCCCGGCGTATCAACAAATATAAGTTGAGATGGCCCTTCAATTGCAATACCGCGCAATGGCACCCGCGTCGTTTGCACTTTATGGGTGACAATCGCCACCTTGGAGCCGACAAAATTATTAAGGAGTGTCGACTTGCCGGCGTTGGGTGCACCAATGAGTGCTATAAAACCGCACCGTGGCGCAGCAGACCCGCTGGGCTGCTCATTGCCTTTTGCCTCTTCAAATTCATCCACCATAATCAAACGCATCCAACCTCATATTCCCTCACGGTTAAGAACCAGTTGCGCCGCCGCCTGCTCCGCACTTCGTTTGCTTGTCCCCTTGCCGCGCCCGCTCTCCACACCGTCAATCGAGACCTCAACAGTGAATTCAGGCGCATGATCCGGCCCAGCACGTGACACAAGCTTATAGCACGGCAACGCAAGATTGCGCCCCTGCGCCCATTCCTGCAATGTGGATTTCGGATCACGACTATTAGCGTCCGAATTAGCAAGGAGCGACGCCCATTCCCGATAAATAAAATCACGCGCGACCAAGAAACCCTGGTCGATAAAGATCGCGCCAAGAAGTGCCTCACATGCGTCCGCCAGAATAGAAGTTTTGGAACGTCCCTCGCGACTATCTTCGCCCGATCCTAAAATCAGATAAGCACCAAGATCAACCGCCCGCGCCACCTCGGCACATGCATCCTTGCGTACAAGACTATTGAAGCGTTTTGCCAGATTGCCTTCATCATCGGTTGAAAATTTTTCGTGCAGAAGTTCCGCCACCGCCAGACCAAGCACCCGGTCGCCCAGAAACTCCAGACGCTCATTGTTATTCAAAGATGGCCCGGCACTTGAATGGGTCAATGCGCGGTTGAGCAGTGCCATATCAACAAACTGCACGTCCAGCCGCCTCTGAAGTGCGCTCAAATTTTGATTATTCGCCACCTCAGACCTAACGTATCAGATTAAAAAAGCGCGACCATCGAATGCTGGAGGGCCAATTCCAGGGCTTGAAAATACTCCAGGTTTCATCAGCTGAGAAAAACAGGACTTCAGCGCGTCCGACGAAATTTTCCAAGGGTACATATCCAACACCAACTCCGCGCCGTGCACGAGAATCTGATGAGTTATCCCTGTTATCGCCCATCATGAAAAAATGCCCCTCCGGCACCCGGAATATACCAGTGTTATCGAAAGGCCCCTCAGGGTCAGTATCGAGTACATGATAAACAATGCCGTTAGGCAGGGTTTCTTTATAGCGCGGGACTACAACCGAGCGTCCGTAATAGTCTTTGGTGGCAAAGCTGCCGTCGCGAACTTTCGGGATCATTTTGCCATTAAGATAGAGCGTACCATCACGCATTTGCACAGTGTCACCCGGCAGGCCGATAACTCGTTTTATATAGTCCGTTTCATTGTCGCTTGGTAATTTGAAAACCGCAACGTCACCGCGTTCCGGCGCGTCTCCTATAAACCGGCCATCAAAAAGGTCGGGGCTAAAGGGAAATGAATATTTGCTATAGCCATAGCTCATTTTCGAGACAAAGAGATAATCCCCGATCAAAAGCGTTTCTTTCATCGAGCCCGAGGGAATATTAAATGGCTGATAGATGAAAACCCGCACAATCAAAGCCAGAATGAGCGCATGAATGATGACCTTGACGGTCTCTTTCACGCCATCGACTTCCACTTCTTCGGCTGCATCTTCAATGCTCATTTCACGCGGTCTCCTCAACGCTATAGCTGGGGGGCCATCAAATGGGCCCCGGAACGTTAGTCAATTTAATAGGCGTGTATCTGGGATCCATCATAGAGACCCACAAACAGGCTCCAACATATATAGGTCGCCCTATAGCGCGTTATTATAGGTCGGGCAAACTTAATGCACTCAAAGAACTATCCCAAAGTTACACGCAAATATCTCAAACATGGTCAAATAACCGACCATCAAGGCCTTGGTTGGGCAGTAATGATTACAATAGCCTGGGCCAAAGGAAAATCATCCGTAATGGTTAGATTAATCTGCGCATCATGAAAGTCCGGCGTGAGTTCTTCCAGACGACGTAGCGCCCCTCCAGACAAATCCAGCGTAGGACGCCCCGACGGCATATTGACAACCCCCATATCCCGCCAGAAAACACCTCTGCTCAGCCCAGTCCCAAGCGCCTTGGCACAAGCCTCCTTGGCCGCAAATCTTTTGGCATAAGACGCCGCCCGCAACATCCTTTTATCGGATTTCGCCCGTTCAACATCAGTAAAAATCCGGTCGAGAAAACGTTCGCCGTACCGTTCAATCGATTTCTCAATCCGCCTGATATCAATGAGATCGTTGCCAAGTCCGATAATCATCCAATTACCCTCACGCAGATTTCACGCCAGAAATGCCCGCCCGCGCTCTGTCCATCACCGACCGCATACGCCGAACACTTGAATCAAGCCCTGAGAATATGGCTTCTCCGATGAGAAAATGACCAATATTGAGCTCCACAATTTGCCGAAGTGCCGCAATTTGTGCTGTTGTATCATAAGTCAGCCCATGCCCGGCATGAACTTCAAGATCCAACTTTGCGGCAAATTCTGCCCCCATTGAGATGCGTTTGAGTTCGATCGCAAAGGCATCATCATCACCATTAAATGATGCCTCCGCATAAGTGCCTGTGTGAATTTCAACAATATCAGCCCCGATTTCCCTGGCTGTACTGATTTGATCAAAGTCAGGATCAATGAAAAGCGAAACCCGTATGCCCTTGTCTCGCAATTTCCCGACAACCGGCGCGAGTTGATCCCTCTGTCCAAAGACGTCAAGCCCGCCCTCGGTTGTTAGCTCCTGACGTTTTTCCGGCACAAGACAACAGGCATTTGGCACATGATCTAGCGCAATGTTAAGCATCTCATCCGTTGCCGCCATCTCAAGGTTGAGCGGGCATTCAAGCTCAGCCATCAGCTGGCTGATGTCATTATCGCTAATATGACGGCGATCTTCGCGCAGATGAGCCGTTATACCGTCCGCACCAGCGTCAACCGCCAGACGAGCCGCACGAATTGGCTCGGGATGCCGTCCCCCGCGCGCATTTCTGATTGTTGCAACATGGTCAATATTAACGCCCAGCCGGAGTGACATAATTGCGTGGCTATCAGTCATTCGAATCCACCAGTTCATCGGCATCAAGACCGCTCACCTCTTCAAGTTCAACCAGAACAAACTGGCTGCGTCGACGCTGATAGGATTTCACGGCTTTAAGAACAGGAAGATAAAAAAGCATACCCGCAAGAATTCCCATTAGCACACCACCAACTGTCATAGGTTTAAGCAAAGGCCATAATATATCAAACGCACCGAGCAAAACATCACCCGAAAAATCGCTAATTCCCACCCAAAGTTTCTCAAATCCCGAAACCAGAATATCCGGATTAAATTCACCCTCCGTACCCAAAAGAAGGTTACCTAATTTATAAATGCCGTACCAGATAAAGGGAAATGTCAGGGGGTTGCCAACGAAGGTTCCAAACGCTGAGGCGATAACGCTTCCACCCAAAACCAGTGCCAACAAGCCGCCCGCAATAAAATGAAAACCGATAAATGGTGTGAATGATACCATCACCCCCGCCGCAAACCCAAGAGCAATGGCGTGTGGCGAGCCGCGCAACCGCCACACCCTGTGCTTGATATATTGCGTTGAGCGCGTCCAGCTGCGCCGGGGCCACAGGGCAACCCGAACGCGTTCGGAAAATGTTGGGTCTTCACGTCGTCGAAACAGCATCTGAAATTCAAAACCTAAAGATTGGAGGCGAGCAATTTCACCTGAATAAAACAATAGTTCAGCTTATCAAAAATAACTTACAGAGTATCAACATATGGAGTAAGGCACCCAATAATTGGACACGAAATATAATTCTGAACCCTGCCACAGTTTATATATGGACACTGAATGTGGAAACTTCGAGCCCCTCTCTGATCCAGCCCGCCGGACGGGCACCGGTTATACAAAAATTCGTTCAACAGCACTAACCATAAGCAGCCCCTTAAGTCCGGTAATAATTCGGCTAAGATGCTCAATGTCCCAGACTTCCAGATCAATCTGCATCTTCGTAAAATCAGCCGCCCGGTCCACCATGGAAATCATGTCAATATTGCCTTCTTCATCGCCAATAAGTCTGGCAATTTCCGCAAGGCTACCTGGAGCATTTTGCGCCGTAACAAGAATAATGGCTGGATAGCGCTCGGGAACACGCTGATCAACATCCCAGGTTACATCAATCCATTTTTCCAATTGGTCATCAAACTCAGCCAGTTTGGGCGAATGAATCGGATAAATACTAACGCCCTTGCCTGGCTTTAATATGCCGACAATACGGTCGCCCGGAACAGCACCCCCTTCGGCAAATTCCACAGCCATATCGCTCTTCAACCCCCTGACCGGCAGACCGCCCGAACTGTCACTATTGATTTTTTTACCCCCCCCAGGCATCCGAAATTTAAAGCCGATGACTTTGGTCAGGTTAAACCAACCCTCTTCCTGCTTTGCCGCCAGCTTGGCGTCCTCAAGCCTATTCCTCTGCACCCGCTCCCCAGGCTCTTGCTCCGGCAGAGCATCTTCAGGATAAATGGCCCTCACTACATCCGCCGCACTAAGCTCACTCCTGCCAACGGCCGCCAATGCCTCAACAACCGATCCTTGTGACAATCGATGTAACGCATTTTCAACCAAACGGTCGCTATAAGATCGCCCCATTGATTTCGCCATCCGCTCGACAAGTTGACGCCCAAGATCGCTATATTGCGTTCTCATCAACTGACGGGTGGCCCGCCTGATCGCCGAACGTGCCTTGCCTGTCACCGCGATTTTCTCCCAGACCGCGGGCGGTGTCTGCACATCTGAGCGGATAATCGTCACCTCATCACCATTACGAAGCTTGGTGATGAGCGGTACATGACGGCCATTGATCTTGCACCCCACACACGAATTTCCAACATCCGTATGCACCGCATAGGCAAAATCAATCGGTGTGGCACTTTGTGGCAGAGATATCAAAAGCCCCTTCGGCGTGAAACAAAACACCTGATCATGAAAAAGCTCAAGCTTGGTATGCTCCAAAAACTCCTCCGGATTATCCCCTTCAAGCAACTCATCCACCAGGCGCCTGAGCCAGATATAAGGATTGGATGCGTTATCCACCTCACCATTGCCATCAGCCGCATTCACGCTGTCTTTATAAAGCGCATGAGCCGCAACGCCGTGTTCAGCAATCTGATGCATGGCTTCAGTCCGGATCTGCATCTCGACCCTCCGCCTGTCCGGTCCGACAACAGTTGTGTGAATGGATTGGTATCCGTTTTGCTTGGGCGTGGAGATATAGTCTTTCAGCCTCCCTGGTACAGAGCGCCAGCTGGTATGCGCAATACCCAGCGCCCGGTAGCAATCATCCACACTCGACGTGATGATACGCAATCCAAATATATCGGAAAGCTGCTCAAGTGAAATCTGATGGTTTTCCATTTTGCGCCAGATCGAATAGGGCTTCTTTTCCCGCCCCGTCACCTCAACAGAAAAATCCACTTCCGCAAAACGCATCTCGACCGCTTTTCGAAGGTCATCAATCGCTCCGAGATTGGCATCTTTAAGCGCTTCAAGTTTCTCCACCACAACGGTATGCTGCTCAGGGTAAAGCCAGCGGAAAGCCAGATCTTCAAGCTCTTCGCGCATCCACTGAATGCCCATCCGTCCAGCAAGCGGGGCGTAAATATCGAGCGTTTCCTGAGCAATCCGTTTACGACTACCCGGCTTCATATGCTCTAGAGTGCGCATATTATGCAGCCGGTCAGCGAGTTTAACGAGCAACACCCTGATATCAGATGAAATGGCCAGAAGGAGTTTGCGAAAGTTCTCCGCCTGTTTGGCTCTTTTGGTCACAAGATCAATTTTATCGATCTTGGTCAGGCCGTTCACAAGGGTGGTGATTTCCTCGCCAAATAATGACCGGATATCGTCTTCCGTGGCCTCCGTGTCTTCGATGGTGTCGTGCAGGAGGGCCGCGGCGATTGTCGCATCGTCAAGCTTGAGATCAATGAGAATTTCCGCAACAGCCAGCGGATGCAATATATAAGGATCACCCGATTTACGTCTCTGATGGCGGTGCGCATCCGCCGCATAGTCAAATGCACGGGTCAATAAGGAACCGTCTGCCTTGGGATCATATCCAAGAACTTTTTCGACCAGATTATGTTCAATCACATCCATTACGCTTAATCACACCCATTGCTTTACACATTCTCTTATATAATTCTGGGGGTTAGTGCTCTGCAATGCAATATGAAAATTCAATCAGATTTCACCAAAAAAAATGCCCCGCAATTTGCAGGGCATTCCTAGCCAAAAATATATTTTCTGATCAAAGCCGATCAACGGCGGCGTGAGTTTGATTCTGACAAGGACAGGCTTTCCATCCCGCGCAGAAGTTCTTCTTCACTCATCTGATCAATAACCAGATCCGCATTTGGATCATCCTGCCCGATAACCGGTACATGGTGGTCAGACGTAATCTGAGGTGTTGCTTCGGGTTCCGGCTCATCCACCTCGACATATTTCTGCATTGAGTGAATGAAGTCTTCTTTCACATCATCAGGTGCAATTGTCTCTTCAGCAATTTCACGAAGTGCAACAACGGGGTTTTTGTCATTGTCGCGATCAACCGTAATCTGCGATCCAGAAGAAATTGTCCGCGCCCGGTGGGCCGCGATTAAAACGAGTTCGAACCGATTGCTGACCTTGTCAATGCAATCTTCCACGGTAACACGTGCCATTCAAATCGACCTTTTCATAAATTTTGGGAAATTTGATCCGATATATATAGCTTTTCAGTGCATTTTGCAAGCATTTTGGCCACTATCTCATACTCCGTGCATTAAACCAGAGTGGCAGCAGTCAAAATTTCATTGCAGGCGTATCTTCAAAGCACCCACGCTCTGAGGTCATATTGAGAATTTCACGGACATGCATGCTGAACATCGGCGCAACTTTGCATTCCGGAAATTGACACACAACACTATTGTACTCAGCAATGGTCTGATTGTTGACACGGCGCGAGGCAGCAATCTTGTTCTCGCAATTTGAAAGCTCCGCAGCCAAGGTTGCAAATTGACCGGACGCTTTTAAATCAGGGCATTCTTCGACCAAATTTAAAAGTCGGCCAATCCAGTATCCAAGCGTGGCCTCAGCTTGCATTTGCGCATCAATCGATAGGGCAGCCAAGGCGCTCATGCGCGCGTCAACGACTGACCTTAAAACTCCATTTTCATGATCAACAAAACCAATGGTCGCCGCAACAAGCTTTGGAATCAGTTCATGACGACAATGAAGTTGTATATCAATATCATGGTGAGTTTGTTCACAGCGCTGATCAAGTTCAAATATTCTACTATAGGTAGAATAAAATGCGCCAAAGGCAACAAATGGCATTACAATTAATGTAATAACAATAAACTCTAACAATCTCTTACCTTACTATACTAAGCAACAACACCGAAGTAAGATAAAATATTATTCTAAACGCGAAGTTGAAAATGTTGGTTAATTAATAGTTTATAAAAAAAGTATCGGTATAACCTTATATATACCATTGATCCGGCATGATAATTATCAAATATTTTATTTCTATTGATTACTGTGCTGTTGCTATAACATATGCTATATATTTTTATGTATTATCAATAACGGAACCTAGTCGGGCAGCCTAAGTTGGAAGGGTATTCTAATGAGTGAAACATTGATCAGTCGAGTTATGCGCATCATTTCCGGAAATGTTGAAGATGGTGTTGATGCAATAGAAACCCATCAAGCCGAATCCGTCATGCGCGAAGCCATACGCGAAATAGACAGAACCATAGCAGACGTGAAAGCCGAGGCGAGAACAGCCAATGGCAATCGTTTGCTTGCCAGAAAACGGCAGGAAATGACC
>Ga0209633_10006354_pt1 | contig 10133 bp, 10 predicted proteins | sample Cruoilmetagenom1_FD_187290 | JGI IMG/M metagenome (GOLD analysis project Ga0209633, IMG submission 187290) | Oil polluted marine microbial communities from Coal Oil Point, Santa Barbara, California, USA - Sample 1 (SPAdes) (version 2) | ecosystem: Environmental > Aquatic > Marine > Oil seeps ... | reverse complement strand
CGGATATGCCCGTGGATTATTCGGATTTTGATCATGGCAAAATCTTCATCTCCTGAGACCATTACCGAAGCCGTCGCTGTGTTCAAAGACCTTGGGTCGCTCGAAGCAGCGATCGACGAGCTGCAGAGCTCCGGCTTTCACAGGGCGCAGCTAAGCCTCTTGGCGAGCGAAAAGGCAGTCGAGGAAAAGTTGGGCCATTTTTACGAGAAAGTCAGCGAGCTGGAGGACGATCCGGACGCGCCGCGCACCGCCTACGTGCCAACCGAAACAATTGGTGACGCCGAAGGCGCTGTAATCGGCACCTTCATCTATGTGGCCGGCGGCGTCGTAGCGGCCGTGGCTGCCGCCTCGGGCGGAACCCTGGCGGGTGTTATCGCAGCGACGGCTGCAGCGGGTGGAGCTGGAGGCCTTATCGGTTCGGTACTCGCGAAATTCATAGATGACCATCATGCACGGCGCATCGAGGAGCAACTCGACCACGGCGGACTACTGCTATGGGTGCGAACACGCGATGAAGCGCATGAAAAGAAAGCAATCGAAATTCTCAAAAGACATTCGGGTCAGGATGTACACCTGCATGCGCTTGTCTAGCCATGCGCCAACGGGAGGATGACCGAGCAGGGTTGAGACAATGCGGCCAAAGTTGTCAAAACCGAGGGCATACGCGGGAGGTCCCCTTCTAGCTAGAAGCTGACTCTCAGATGCATGTTTTGAAATGTCCGCTCCTGACCCAAAGCGGACAGCACGACACCCATCGCTAGAATGGCTCGACGTCTCGCTAGTCACGGCGTGCGCATCGCGTTGTCAGGTTGCCGTGAACTGCCCCATCATACCTGCATCCTCATGTTCGAGAATGTGGCAGTGATACAGAAACGGTATGGCCTCGGCGGCCGGCTGCTCGACGCGCAGCAGGATTTGTGCTTGCCCCTCGACCAGGATGACGTCCTTTAGACCCATCGTCTCATAGGGCACGGGGTTGCCGTTCAAGGTGAGCACCTGGAAGGCGGTTGCATGCGCGTGAAACGGATGGGCCATCATGGAGGCCGACACCTCCCACAACTCGGTCTCGCCCTGCCGCAGCTCCAGGTCGACGCGGCCGGGGCTGTAGGAGCGCCCATTGATTGCCATTGATACGGCCGGACCGCCGCGTCCGTGACCGCCCCGCATGCCGCCATCCATGTGGCTCCGTCCCCTCATGCCGCCGCCCATGTGGCCTCGTCCCATCATGCCCCCGCCGCCGCCCATATCGAGCCGGAGACGACGCGTCCGCACGGGCTCACCCAGGTCGGGCTTTGGTGCGCCCGGAAACGCGTCGGGAAGCTGCGTCACGGGCGCCTGCTTTTGCTTGTCGGGAACGAAACCAAGAATCTTGAATTCTCCTTCGCGGCCTTCGCTTGCCGGCGCTGGGGGCGAGGGCGAATGCCGCCCCATCCTGCCGCCCGTCTGGCCATTTCGGTCGGGTCCGCTCAGCAGCGCTACGGACTGCCCGTCTTCGAAGTCGGCGACGATTTCGATCCGCTCGGCTGGTGCGAGCCGGACCGAAGTCAAGACAACAGGCTTTGGCAGTAGGCCGGCATCGCTCGCGACTTGGTGAAACGTCCGATCATCGGCGAAACGCAGATGGTAGATCCTGGCATTCGATCCGTTCAGCAGCCGCAGCCTAACCAGCCCCGCCGGCACCGAAGCCGTTGGCCGGATCGCGCCGTTCACCAGAATCGTTCCGGCGCGAAATCCATGCATCTGGTCATGGCGGCGCTTGGAGTAGAGAAGCGCCCCATCGGGCTCGAAGGCGCGGTCTTGAATCACCATGGCGATGTCGTCGACGCCATAGGTGTTCGGCAAACCGGGGTCGGGAGCATCCGGGTCGTCCACGATGATAAGCCCCGAAAGCCCATGATAGACGTGTTCGGCGGTCCGGCCGTGGACGTGGGAGTGATACCAGAGGGTCGCCGCCGGCTGGTCGACCGGAAGCTCCGGCTGCCACGTCTTGCCCGGTGCGATCTCAATCTTGGGGCCGCCATCGACCACCGCAGGCACGTGCAAACCGTGCCAATGGGTGGTGACCGGCTGGTCTAAGCGATTCTCAACCCGCATGTGCGCGCTCGAGCCGCGCCTCATGCGAAGCACCGGGCCCAGGTACGGTTGGCTGTAGCCCAGGGTCGGCGTCTTGGCACCGGACAAGAACTGGGAATTTCCCATGATGGCCTCCAGCGTTACCGGATCACTCCCGGTTTCGACAAGCGGCGGGATTGGTAGCGGCGCACCCCCTTCGGCAGCCCATAATTGGCGGGAGACATAGGGCAGAGCCAATATTGACGAAGTTCCTGCGAGGAATGCGCGACGGGAAAGGGCCAAGGGATGCTCCGTGGTTTTAGCGAGGTTGGTGTAAGTGAACAAACCGCCCAGCACCGCAAGATCATTGGACAAAGCCTTTCTAAACGATTGGCCGTTGGCAGTCGTTGATTTTACCCCAGCGATTCAATTGACCTGGCGTTATATCGCCTTCGCGCCGGGCGCAACTGAGCTGCAGTGGTCCGGCGGACGCCCCTGATGGCACGCAACCAAATCCAAGAATTCAAGCGTGCGGCTGCATTCACTCGCTGGCGATTTTGCGCAAACGATCGGCATCCAGGATGCGCACCACATGGGCATTGGGCGCGGCGATGACACCGCTCTTGCGCAATCTGGTGAACGTGCGGCTCACGGTTTCGATCGTTAGACCGAGATAATCGGCGATGTCTGCTCGCGTCATCGGAAGCTCGATGTGGACATGGGCTCCGTAACGATTCTCGCGCTCATCCAACATCAGCAGAAATGTTGCGACCCGTTCGATGGCAACCTTTCGTCCGAGAAGCAGGACGTGTTTCTGTGCTTCGGCAAGTTCGTTCGACACCTCTTGAAAGAAATGCCTCTCGAAATCAGCGAACTTCGTCAGCAGCTTGATGAATGGATCGCGGGGAAATCGACAAAATTCACCTTGTGTCACCGCCTCGGCGCTGTAGCCGTAGCGTTTCCCCGTCGCCATCCCGGCATAGTCTCCGGGAAACAAGAAGGCCATGATCTGCCGTCGCCCGTCGGCCATATAGTGGGAGCATGAAATAACACCTGCAACGAGCGCAAAAACGCAATCAGCCGAATCTTCCTGGGTAAAGAGAGACTGTCCCCGCTCGAAGCGAATTCGCGTCACGATCCCCTGGAGTTGGATCCCTAATTCCTCATCAACGGCGCCGCAGTAGTTCAGCTTGTTGGCGATGCATTGGGGACATTGCTGGGGTTCGCCTTCCGGCAGGCTGATGCCACGGAAGTGGCATTTGGGTATGCGATCGAATGTGAGAGAAGTCATTGGACGGCCTCTACTAATACTGAGCTGCCCCCCTCGGAACCGTAGGCGCGGCAGCCGAGGCTACTCATCAATAAGTTGTGCACGAGATGTGGTTAACCCACGATAGAAACTTGGCACCCATGCGTAAACCAAGTGCGGAAGTTTTCCACATGGTGATCGGATAGGCCCACCTCAGGTGGTCTATCCATAATTCCAGCAAAGGCGATGGATGCCGACGGGCGAACACGCGATGCAATGTTGGCGAGCCTGCCCGGTGGCCTAGGATTCACTATCTAGGCAGCGGCGGATCGCTGCGAAGCAATGATTTGACTCCTCGGCCCCGCAACTAGGGCAAGCCTGACTACGCGACAAGCTCCTTGATAATATGGAGGTTCGACCGTGCGACGAGACGCCGCGTGCAATCGAGCAGAGCGAAGCACAACGGAGCTTTGATAATGAACCATATTTCACCTGGTCAGACACTCACCGAGGCAGTTGCGGTATTCGACGGCCTTGGGCCACTTGAACCGTCGCGTCCGGGAGTTGGGGACGTTGAGCGCTAAGAGAAGCCCGCTCGACCACGCGCTGGGCAGAGTCGAGCGCCCTACTCGTTGTCCGGCAGGCGCCTTATTATATGTCCACCCGATTTCTTGTCGTGCTCTAGTTTCAACAGTCCGCGCTTCTCGGCCTCCTCGAGAAGATTTCCAAAGGTGCGGAAGCCATAATAACTCTCATCGAAGCCGGGTTTGCGCCGTTTCAATGTCTGCTTGACCATTGAACCCCAGAGAACTTCTTCCTCACCGCGTTCTCGGAGCAGATCGTCGGCCGTAGCCACGACCAGATCCAGCCCCTCCTGGCATTTAGCATCCGTATCTTCGGAAACGCTTTTGGCTTTCGTCTTGCCAGCCGGCCGTTTTGGCCGGGGTCTGCCCCTTTTCTCGGTCTGCCGTATCAGATCATCGTAATAGATGAACTCGTCGCAATTAGACGTCAGCAGATCCGAAGTCGAGTTCTTGACGCCGACACCAATCACCGTCTTGTTGTTCTCGCGTAACTTGCTCACCAAGGGTGAGAAGTCCGAGTCTCCGCTGATGATGACAAATGTATCGACGTGGGACTTCGTGTAGCAGAGGTCGAGCGCGTCCACGACCATGCGGATGTCGGCAGAGTTTTTTCCTGACATCCCCAAGTGCGGAATGTCGATCAGCTCGAAGGCCGCCTCGTGCATCGGAGCCTTGAATTGCTTGTAACGGCTCCAGTCGCAATAAGCCTTCTTGACAACGATGTCGCCCTTTAGCAGCAAGCGCTCAAGAATCTTACTAACGTCGAAAGCAGCATATTCTGCCTCTCGCACGCCTAGCGCGACATTTTCGAAATCGCAGAATAAAGCCATGTTCTGAACGGCGTTTTTCGCGGCCATGAATCCTCCCCGAGGACTGCGGTAAGATGTGCGATGTCGTTGCTCGCCCCGATTGAAGCGTCAGCATATGACCCAAATCCGACGCCTACTAGTTGGCCATATGTCAGTCGCCGGCCTAGCCCAATTCTGCCACAATGCCCCACCTGGAACACAACGGGAAAATGCCTCTCAAGGTATCTGTCGCCATGAATCTCGACATAGTGACGCCCTTTCAGATCGACATTGACCAGTTCGTCCTTCATGACCTTCGACAACGCCTCTTAATCGCGAAATGGCCCCATGCCAGACCCGGACCCGGTTGGAATTTTGGGACAGATCCCGACTTTATGCGTGGCTTACACAATTATTGGCTCAATGGTTACGATTGGAGTATTGCCGAAAAACAACTCAATCGATTTCCCCAATATATCGCCTACGTTGCAACACCTGATGGTGATGTCATCGGCATCCATTTTGTTATCGAAGAGGGCAGCGGCGAGAATCCGCGCCCCCTGTTGATGACGCATGGCTGGCCCGGGTCCTTTTTTGAATTCATGGAAATCATTGAACCACTCGCCCATCCAGAGCGCTTTGGTGGAAAGGCCGAAGATGGCCTGACGGTGGTTGTGCCATCGCTTCCGGGACACACATTTTCGGAGGCCCCGCCCCGACCGCTTCTGCCGCGAGAAATCGCTGCTGCTTGGGCACGCTTGATGTTTGACATCTTGGGCTGTCCCCGTTTTCTGACTCAAGGCGGTGACTGGGGTGCATGCATCTCGGCATGGCTGGCGTTTGATGAGCCGCAAGCCGTAGCGGCTGCTCACTTCAATATGGTGGGCCTTCGACCCTACCTGGATCCGGCCCAACCTTTGACGGAGGAGGAAAAGGCATTCATCGCCAAGAATAAGGCCAATCTGTTCTGGGAAACGGGCTACCAGCAGATTCAAGGCTCCAAACCATTGACGCTCGCCTATGGCTTGAGCGATTCCCCGATAGGTCTGGCTGCTTGGTTGGTGGAAAAGTTTCATGGCTGGAGCGATAGAAGCGCGTCCGAGCCGCCTTTCACCAAAGATCAGCTGCTTACAAATGTGATGCTCTATTGGGTGACAAATTGCATCAACAGCTCAACCTGGATCTATCGTGCTTTCTTCGAGAAAGGTTCGCTCACCCTCGGCGAGGGAGAACGCATTGCGGTGCCATGTGGTTATTGCTTTCCGTCCAATGACCTTTTCGCTAAACCGCCTTCGTCCTGGCTGGAGAGGCTCGGCAACATGGTTCACAGAACCGATCTTACCGAGGGCGGACACTTCATGGCGCTCCAGGCGGGCGATGTGCTGCGGCGAGACATGCAAGCCTTTTTCTCAAAGCACGGTCGCTTCTGAAACTCTTGCCGCTGCCAAATGCTGACTGTGAGTCACACCCTGCGGTCACTTTTGTTAGGCGTATGAACGCTGCCCCGCCGCAAGAACATTTCGGAACCATGACCAAAATCAATATGCCGTCATCGGAATCGGCTAATGTTGTGCTCCCTCCAGCAAGGAGGTCTTCCTCATGCCCACTAAATCACCTGCCATGCGTCCCGAAACCAAGGGTTTCTTGATCCATCTCGCCGCCTTTCTGGCGGTGAACGCCTTGCTGATCGCGATCAATCTCACGCAAGACCCCAAGGACAGCTGGTTCATCTGGCCGTTGTTGGGCTGGGGCATTGGCATCGGCGCCCACGGGCTGGCGCTCTTTCTCCATTCCCACGAGGCGCGGGACGGGATTTTGGCGGATCTCGCGGTGCGCTGCTTCATCGTGCATGCTTACTTCTATGTCGGCGTCAACATCCTGCTGTTCATTATCAACATCGTGGAGACCCCCGACGAGCTCTGGTTTATCTGGCCGCTCGCGGGCTGGGGGATTGGAGTTGCAATTCATGGGCTACTGGTGTTGCGGGAGCATCGCAAACATGAGGCCGAGGCCGCCAAGACCGCCCCCGCGAGCGCGCCCAAGTCCAAGCGTGCGCCCGCCAAGCGCATAGCGGCCAAGCGAACTACAAAGGCCAGCCCCGCAAAGCGTCAACCGACCGGGCGCAGGCCCAAGCCCGCCTAGCCGACCCGTTCTTCAATAGAGCCCCAGATCATCGCGGCAATGTCGTTGCCGCCGAAGCGCTCGACCTTCATTAGAACGAACGATGCGAGAAGTGCTTCTCAGATGGGTGGTATCTAAAGGGCGACATGGTACGCCGTGACGCCAATGGGTATACTGGCTCCTCGGCAAAACAGACGAAATCATCAAGACCGCGGATCACATGGTTGGCCCGGCCGAGGTGGACAATGTGCTAGTTGCGCATCCGGCAGTCGCGGAGGCGGATGTTGTCGGAAAGCGCGATCCCATGGTGGGCGAAATCGTCACAGCTGTCGTGTCGCTCTACCAGGTCATCGCGATGAATGCTGAGCTCGGCGCGACATCCTCGCCTTTGGCCGGAATCGCCTAGGCTCTGCGGTGGCCCCGCGCGAGATCGCGTTCATTGAGGATCTGCCGAGGAGCGAGAGCGGCAAGATCATGCGGCGCGTTCTCAAGCAGCGGGCGAGTGCCGACGGATAATGCAGAGACGATAAATGGAACAGCAAGCGATCGAGAAGAAGGTGCTGAACGTGTTGCGGGACGTTGCGCCCAATATCGATCCCGACGAGATCGACTCAGATACGAATTTCAAGGACCAATTTGACTTTAATTCAATTGACCATCTGAACCTTGTGCTCGGCATCGGCAAGGAATTCGGATTCGAAATACCGGAAACGGACTATCCGAAACTCTCGTGCCTGTCTGGATGTGTTTCGTATCTGGCGCGGCAAGAAATCGCCGCCGCTTAGCGGCAAACGGGCGCGGCTCGGCGATGGCGATGAGCCAGCCCTCGGTGGTGTTGAGGCCACCCCCTGTTAGCCCGATATCGATTTGTGGAAATGGATATGGCGCTCACGCGGACTGTGGCGCTTCAGAATATCCACTGCCCGGCGAACATCGTCGACGCTGCTGGTATGCACCCACAACAACAAGCCACCCTTATCGATTTGTTCTTGAATGTATTTGGCGTGATGATCATCGACCCATCGTGCCAGCGCCGCCCCGATTGCCGCCCCACCACCACCTGCCAGGGCGGCTCCCGCGATCGCGATCGCCAGTGTTCCTCCGGACGCAACGATAGGGCCGAGCGCAGCTCCGGCTGCTACGTAAGCAAGGCCTCCAATCAGAGCACCCTCGGCACCGCCGATAGAGGCACTGGATACAAATGCCGTGCGTGGAACATCAGGATCGTCTTCAAGCTCTTCCACGCGCGTGTAAACGTGCCCCAACTTTTCGGTAACAGCTTCCTCGCTTGCCAAAAGGCTGATCTCCGCCCGGTCGAAGCCCGAGCTTTCAAGCTCTTCAATGGCGTTCTCGAGAGACTCCGCGTCGTGAAAGATAATGGCAACCTCCTCCACACTCGTAGGATGTTCGTTAGGCGGCATGGATTCCGTCTCCTCGCTCCATTGCCGTGTGCAAGAGGTGGCCGTGCCCCGCAGATTATTGCACCTTACTGTCCTGAACGCATAGGGATCCCGAACATCTTCTTTGGCAACCTAGGCAGCAACAGCTACGCGGACAGTCGAGGCGCTCATGGACGGCCAACTCCTGATACCGTTGTCGGCGAGCCTGCTCGCGGCTCTGGTCACCACCATCGGAATCGTCGTTATCCGCCGTTTCGGCGATTGGGGGCGGCAGAATTCCACCTACTTCGCGAGCTTTGCAGCGGGCGTCCTGATCGCCGTCTCCTTTCTGCATCTCGTCCCTACCAGCCTGGCGATGAATGCGCAGGCTCCCGCCTATCTGCTGGTGGGTTATCTCGCCATGCATCTCCTCAATCGCTTCATCGTTCTTCAGGTCTGCGATCGCCCCGCGACCGCCGACTACGCGATCGGACTTGTGCCCATGCTGGGCATCGGATTCCACTCCTTCATCGACGGCGTCATCTATTCGGTCACGTTCACGGTCAGCATGTTCACAGGCGTGCTGGCGGCACTCGGCATGGTCCTGCACGAGTTTCCAGAAGGAATCGTGACCTATGTGCTGCTGATGAGAGGCGGCTTCAGCGAACGCATGGCCCTTTTTTTGGCCTTCGTTGCTGCCGCTCTGACAACGCCGCTGGGTACGGCCGTTTCCCAACCTTTCATTAGCCAGCTAGGCAGCTCAGTGCTGGGGGCACTGCTCGCGCTGTCTGCTGGCGTACTGATCTATGTCGGGGCAACGCACCTGTTGCCGGTGACCGAGCGCGAACCCCGCCGTTACTCTCTCGTCGCGCTCGCCGGAGGGATCGTCGTCGCCTTAGGTATAATTCTCGGCGCTGCTTAGAATGCTTCCCCTCCGCACCTATGAAATAACGAACTAGGCTTGTCGGTCGATGGGGGCACACCGGTGAATATCGTCATTCTTGGCTTTCTGGGCAGCCTCGCCGCAGGGATGATGACGGCGGTGGGGGCAATACCGGTTCTATTTGGCCGAACCGTCTCGCAACGTGTGAATGATGCACTCTTGGGATTCGCCGCAGGCGTCATGCTGGCCGCATCCTTCTTCTCCCTCATAATTCCGAGCCTCGATGTGTCGAGCACGCTCTATGGTGAGGGCGTGGTTCCGGCGCTAATCGCTGTGATCGGAGTCGTTTTGGGTGCCCTAGCAGTCTACCTGCTCGACGCGCTCATACCCCACGAGCATTTTGTTAAAGGACGGGAGGGCCCTGAGGCCACATCATTGAAAAAGATATGGCTTTTCGTCATTGCTATCACGATCCACAACATTCCGGAGGGTCTTGCCGTCGGTATCGGCTTCGCCGGTGGAAACATAGCCAATGGGACAACACTGGCGATTGGGATTGGCCTCCAGAATGCTCCCGAGGGACTAGCGGTGGCCGTAGCGCTTCTGTCAGAGGGCTACTCAAGGTTATACGCCTTTGCCGTCGCGGCCCTGACAGGCCTTGTAGAGCCGGCTGCAGGGCTTTTGGGGGCAGCGGCGGTGAGCATGTCGCAGCCATTGCTGCCATGGGGCCTCACCTTCGCAGCAGGCGCGATGATCTACGTAATCAGCCATGAAATCATTCCGGAAACCCATCTGCATGGGCATCCGAAGGCCGCGACCGCCGGTCTCATTATTGGCCTGGTGCTGATGATGTTTCTGGACGTGGTGCTGGCTTAGGAATGATATGCCAGGATGCTGCAATCAGCATTGTCAGCTAGGGGGTGCCCCTGCCTGGCAAATCAGCTGGGCATCGGCCTACGACGAACAAAGACGCCCACACTTTCCCTCAACGGATCCTTACTCTGAGCCGCTATCAGGCACACTATAAATACGGACGTCGTAACCGGAATGTTTGGACAAGATATCGGTTGCAAGTTT
>Ga0209633_10006350_pt1 | contig 10136 bp, 10 predicted proteins | sample Cruoilmetagenom1_FD_187290 | JGI IMG/M metagenome (GOLD analysis project Ga0209633, IMG submission 187290) | Oil polluted marine microbial communities from Coal Oil Point, Santa Barbara, California, USA - Sample 1 (SPAdes) (version 2) | ecosystem: Environmental > Aquatic > Marine > Oil seeps ... | reverse complement strand
CTTGGGTTTTAATAACGACCAGCAAAACAATTGTCTAAGACTATAATAAAGCGCCTTGTTCAAGCTGTCTGCGTTCAGATCGAGGAATTGCGCTATGCTTTGGGGTCCTGGGTAAAAGAGCCACACGTTCATGATTCTTTATGATAGCGTTTGTCGCTGTTGTCATAATCTTAAAGCTCTGGGTGGTTCCGCTAATCCCGAAGGGCTTGTTTTATTGTGCGATGGCATGGGTTTGCGAGCAGCTTTGATGAAAAAGACAGTGGTTTGGAACCTAAGGATTCTTTGAAAACTATAGAGTCTATATAAAAACATATGTCCTATGAGCCATTCCGGCCAGATCTGAGAGCGCACACACATATGGAGCAGGGGCAAAAGACAAAATAAGCATGGAAGAATTCGATGTAAACCGGGAACAATGTTGCCGGCTAAGGACTAAACGGCCGTTTGATTTATTTCAATCCATATTCTACTATAATGGTTTGGAACCAGAGGGGAAATTAGCGAGTTCCAAGGCAGGTGCTATTATTCAGAAACTACAAACGCACGCCGATAGTCCTATTGAAGCGGATGGGCAGAATGCCTCACGTCCCAATAGGAATAATTTTGTGCGTGTGGATGTTTCGCTTTTGGATAGTTTTTTTTGTATGATCCGAGGATTGGGTTCCATTCGTCATGAGATAGAGCAAGTGGATAGGCAGGGGTGGATAGATTTCGGATATGATCAATTGATCATCCATTTGGTTCAGCTCGAGAGCGATATGCAGAACACCATCATGAAGGCCCGGAAGGGAAATGATTGACAGCGGATTTCATAACTGGCTTTGGTTTCGGGGGATGATATCCAGGGAATCTCTGATGCAAGTCCGGGCGAAGCTCAGGGGTGGTTCATTATGTTCATATTCGAGACGACAATCGCGCGGGTTAGCAGGGCTATTGCGGAGATTGTCAACAAAGAAGCTGAGCCAGTAGGGCCGCAAGAACCGGGTTCATGAATTAATCAGAGGTTCCCTGGTAATCAGTTAATCTCGTAGGGCTTGGTGGAAAAATGGTTGTCGCTGGGGTTATTGTGAAGTGAATGATTTCACATTTCTTTCTGTGATATTTTAAGCTCTTTATGGGAGGCAAAGCATGAGAGGAGCCGGGATTATTACGATTTTCGGTTTGATCGTTGGAATAGGTGCTGTGGTGACAGGTGCCCTGATTGAAGGGGCAAGTCTAGGCGGATTTATGAATCTATCCGCGGCGCTGATTGTGATCGGGGGGACCGTTGGTGCAACTATTTTGCAATCCACTCCGGATGTATTAAGACGCACATGGAAAAGTCTGCCTTGGTTGATGCGGCGTTTGCCGGATGTCAATAGCGAAGTCCATGCCCAGCAGGCAGCATACCTGCTATCCGCAGGGCAAAAAGACGGGCCGGTCAAGAGTTCAGCAGAGTTGCTCGAACAGACGAAGTCAGCGGGCGGTCCGAGTTTGCTGGAGCTTAATGAGCATTATGCCAGTAGAAACGCAGGAGATGAGGGTGAGTGGCGATCCATAGATCCTTTTATTATTCATGGTCTGAATATGTTTGATCAGGGTCTCATTAAAGGGGATCTGCGCGCAGCTCTGGAAGAGGAAATGGATGCGGCAGAAGCTATGGACAGAGATGCTGCGAACCTCTTCGAGGCAGCTGGGGGTTATGCGCCGACCTTGGGGATTGTGGGAGCGGTGATCGGATTGATTCACGTTGTGGGAAATATCGCTGATGCGGAAGGTTTGGGCGTGGGCATTGCTACGGCTTTTGTGGCCACGTTATATGGTGTGGGAATCGCAAATCTGATTCTGCTGCCGATAGCGGGTCGATTGGATGCCTATGCCACACAATTGGGACGGGTGCGTAAATTGTATGTGGAAGTGATTGTGCGCATGGGCGGATCGCCACAATCCGTCGCTGCGCAGATTGATGGACTTCGTTCCCCTCTGGTTGCTGAAAACCAGTCAGTTCTTGGAATTGTGCGGATGTTAAGGAAAAATCAGCCAACTTCTGCGGGACGAAGGGCCGCCTGATTTTACGCGGCTTTGAGGATAAGACGCCAAGCTCGTTTTTGAAGGTCGGATAATATTTTTGGTAGGGATTGAATATGGCTGATCAGGATGATATGTTGGTAGGGTTCGTGCAGCTTGGAAAACGGGTGGATGGTGGGGGGGCAGACGGCTCGTCTTTACATCAGGGTGAACACCATCCCTATGCTCACAAAAGAAAACGGGAACTTAAAGGTCAACATCGTGGATCGGACCCGTTGCGCTGGATCATATCATACGCTGACTTTATTACCTTGCTGTTGGCTTTTTTTATCGCTATGTACGCCATGGTACATCAGAATGATGCGCAACGTAAATTGGTGCAGGAAGCACTGATAAAAGTTTTCGATATAGATCCATCAAATCTTAATATGATTGATTTGCCTGGGCTCGGGGGCGGTGTGGGCCTTGGGGATGTACCGACAAATGCAGAGCAGCTTGAGGAAGCCCTGCGGAGCTATCAAACGCGGTTGCGGTTTGTGCAAATAAGTCAAAAGATTGAAGAGGCGCTCATATCCATAGGTGAGCAAGGAAGTGTGACGATCCGCCGCTCGGATACTTGGCTTGAAATTGAGCTTGCGAGTGGCTTGCTGTTTGAGAGCGCATCGGCGGAACTAAAGCCGCAAATAAAAGATCAACTCGCAACCATTGGAAGCTATCTTGCAAAAATACCGTATCATCTGAATGTCGAAGGGCATACCGACAACTTGCCAATTTCCACAGTCCGATTCCCTTCGAATTGGGAATTATCAGCTGCGCGGGCGGCAGCCGTTGGCAAGCAGTTCATCAAAGAGGGGGTAAGGCCGGAGAATGTGACCATATTAGGTTATAGCTCAACCCGACCAAAAGCGGATAATTCGAGCCCACAGGGTAGAGCGGAAAACAGACGGGTGCTTGTAACTGTGATCGCCGGCCCCGATCCGAGGATTTTTTATCGACAATTGGCGGACGTGAAGGCTAAACAGGATGCTGATATAGTCGGAAATAGTGACTTGGGCATCATGATTGGGGGAGCGAATGATGAATGAAAGATTGAATGAAAGATGAACGCAAGAAGGCACTGTGATGGGTATGCCTTTTGTTGAAGGAACAGGTGAATACGATGGTAAAAAGGTGCTTATTCTTAATATGAAACGACACTATAATAACCCGTAGATTGACAAATCTATCGGGTGATTTGTTTGCCATTAGGGCTGCGGACGTATTAATGGAACGGATGATAAGCATTCGCTCAATTCAGAACAACAAACGGGACCAATCATGAACAGCAATATCAGTGCATTGATGACAAGTCAGGTTTCTCTTTCCGGTGTGGAAACAGGAATCGCCGAACGTAATTGGGCTAACCAGGATCTGGGTGAGAAAATTGACTTTGGTGCATTATTCAAGTCTGTGATTGATCAGGTCAATTCACAGCAACAGACGGCGTCCGGTCTACAACAAGCATATCAGACTGGTGAGATTCAGGATTTATCGCACGTTATGCTATCGGTGCAAAAGTCATCGGTGCTTTTCAATGGGCTGGTTGAAGTTCGAAATCGTGCTGTTGAAGCCTACCAGGAAGTGATGCGTATGGGTTTATGATACCAGGATAACGATTGAATCTGGAGTGGCTTTTACATAGAAGCACGCAACTAAACCAAAAATTATTTATTTATTCAGTTAATTGGGGGGACGGTGGCTAACCAATTTGATTTGGTAGATTGGAGGCAGCGCTTCGAACAATGGCGTGGGCAATTACCCTTAAAGCCATGGCAGCAAATCAGCGCTCTGGTGGCGATCGCGTTTATCCTGAGTCTGATTATCTGGTGGATGGCGTTACGTAATAGTCATGACTACGCGCCTTTATATGGTAGTTTATCGCCGGAGGATTCAGTCGAGGCAATAAGCGTACTGGATGAAAGCAATACCGAGTATCGTATCAACGAGCAAACGGGTCAGATACTGGTTGATAAGGATGAGGTCTATTCCATACGTATGCGGATGGCGGGATCAGGTGTGCCTAAGTATGGCACTAAAGGTTATGAACTGCTGGATCAACGCCAGGGGTTCGGTGTAAGTCAGTTCATGGAGCATGCCCTATATCAACGAGCGTTGGAGGGTGAGTTATCTCGCGCCGTAATAAGTCTCGACAGCATTGAACATGCACGAGTGCAGTTGGCATTACCACCACAGAAAGTGTTTGTGCATGACAAACGCAAGCCCAGTGCTTCAGTTGTGGTGGCGTTGCGTCCCGGATGGACGCTGGGTCGCGAGCAGGTCGCTGCCATACGCCATCTTGTAGCTTCTAGTGTGGTTAATCTTGACGCAGCTTCTGTATCGGTGGTAGACGATGCTGGTCATTTGTTGAGTGATGATGAACCACGAGACGGGATTGAACTTGTCGACCAGCAGTTGGAGTTCGTCCAGCGAGTCGAGAGTCGTCTGGTTGAGAACGTGATGGCACTACTTACACCAGTAGTGGGCGAAAATTCAGTGCATGCCCGAGCAACGGTTGAAATTGATTTCTCGCAGAATAAGCAGGAAAAGGAGCAGTATGTACCGGAACCTCGAGCTTTGCGCAGCGAGCAATATGAGCAGGAAATCAATCAGGAGCAAGGCCCAATCGGTGTTCCGGGAGCATTAACGAATCAGCCGCCGGCAGCAGGAACTGCTCCGCAGCTGGCTTTGCCCGGAGATCAGATAGGTGGCAGTGGAAATGCTGGCGCGCCTCCTTCGCAAATGCGAGAAGGATGGACTCGGAACTGGGAGATTGATAGCACGCTACTTCAGACCATATGGCCTCCAGGTGGTATTAAAAGGGTTTCAGTTGCGGTTGTGGTTGATGATGCTTTCCGTCCGGATGAAAGAGGGCGTTGGTTTTATCAACCCCGCTCCGAAGAGGAAATGCAGGCTCTTGAAGCTTTGGTCCAGGGGGCTATTGGATATGTTTCAGCACGTGAGGATACGGTGACAGTGGTGAATAGAAGCTTCGAGTCGGTAACAGGAAGAATGGGTCCACCAATCCCATGGTGGCAGGAGGAATGGCTCTGGGATATTGTACGCCAGGCATTTCTGGGTATATTGTTGGTTTTGCTTTTCTTGATGGCGCTGCGCATGCTCAGAAGTTGGGTTGGGCCTGAAGGCGCGGCGATGGATATGGCGCATAGATGGCCTGTGGAACCAGAATTGGAAGACGAGGAGGCCAAAGCGCTGCGTGAACAATTGGAAGAAGATGCACGATTGGCAGGTATGACTGAGGAAGAGCGACGGGAATACCAAATGAAAGATTTGCAGCAGAACGCTCAGGAAATAGCGAAGGGAGATGCGACTAAAGTCGCTCAGTTGGTGCGTGATTGGATCAGCGAAGATGTCCAGGCTGATAACAGTGAGGATGGGGAATATGCTGGAAAAACATGAACAACAGATGAACGAGGCGCTGAAAGAGGTTCGGCGCAGATCTCTTCCTTTGAATGAGATGACCGCTTCGCAGAAGGCGGCGGTGCTTCTGTTGGTTCTGGATAAGGAGACTGCGTCGGAAGTCCTGAGAAATCTGGAACCTCAGGAAATACATCGTCTGGGTAAATCTATGGCATTGATCGGCAGTGTGGGTTTGGCTGATGTGCGTTACGTGCTCGAGCAATTCAGGAAAGACATTGCAGAGCGTACGACCTATGGCATGCACGTGGATAATAAACTCAAGGAAATCTTGAAAATAGGTTTGGGTCGAGATGCAGATGGTCATATTGCCAGGATTGTGGAGGGAATTGATACCAGGGGGCTGGATAAAATAAAACAAAGCGACAGCGGCGCCATCGCTTCTATGTTGCGGGCAGAACACCCCCAGGTTATTGCAGCAGTGTGCGGCTATATTGATCCCCGGCAGGCTTCCGAAGTAATGGAAATGATTGCCAATGAAAAAGAGGTGGTCTCCGATCAGCAGGCCAAGGTGCGATGGCTCGCGGATATTCTTTACCGAATCAGCAATATAGGTTTACAACCGAGCGCGATGAATGACTTGAGTGATATTATGGCCAGACAATTTGGTACCAATGAGCGGACTCCCGGTCGCTCTAATATCGGCGGTGCAAAACCTGCTGGAAGCATCCTTAATTATTTCTATCAGGAATCCCCGCTTATTTTGGAAGAACTGGGTAAGATTGATCCAAAAACTGAAAACGAAGTGCGCGATAATATGCGGCGGTTCGAACAGTTGGCCTGGGCTGATGAAAATGGATTCAGAGCTCTCGTCAGTGCGCTCGATATGGAAATAGAACGTGGCGCCATGTCTGATAATGAAGTAAAAATGGCGTTGGCCAAGGCGGATCCGAATTTCGTCAATCAATTCCTTGATACTTATGAATCAATGCACCAGAGAACGCAAAGAGGCATTTTTGAGGATGATATCAATACTTTTTCAAGTCAACCTCTTAAACGGTATGAGGTCGAGCGGGCGCAGAAAAAAATCGTAGATCTTGCGGGGCGTATCCAGGATACGCAGGGTTATATTATGTTTGGACGACCTCGTGCTGATGAAGACGAAGAGATGATATAGTTAACAGTATTGGTATAAGAGAGCTCGGTATAATTACCCGAACTGTATTAGGGAACCTCTGATTAAGTCATGAACCCGGTTCTTGCGGCTCTTCTGAGCATAAGGAACCGCGCCTGAGCTTCGTCCAGAATTCAGCAGAGGTTCCATGAAAATTATGCGATATGCTGTTTCTGGTATGGAAATAGTAAAGGCGAAAATGGTCATAGTGCAACTAAATCAAATTTTGTATATAAAGCAACATGTTGGATTCAGAATGCCATGGTAACTGATGATCGACCAGAATTTACAGATGTTGGTAGTGAATGGCTACCAAGATTGTCCGAGCAATTGGATGAACGGCCTTCTTTGTGGTGGTATGAAGCATTTGGCATAGACCATAAAGACGAAAAACCGCGAGTTACACCGCGAGATGCACCGGTTGTTGAAGATACCTCACAGCAGCAGCTTGAGCAGATAGAAGAACAGGAGCGGCAATGGCTGGAACGCATGCGACAGGCAGAAGAGTCGTGGCGGCAGCAATATGCGGATGATGTGCAAGAGGAACGAGAACGTTGGCAACAGGAAAGTTATCAACAAATTAAGGACGAGGCTGAGAAGCAAGGCAGGGAAGAAGGGCTTCTGAGGGGGCGGGAAGAAGCCTGGCAGGAAGGTTATGCCAAGGGAGTATCTGGCGGATACGCCGCGGGTATGGAACAAGCGGAAGACGAGATCGCGGCTACCACAAAACGTCTACAGGGTCTTTTAGAATCCCTGGCATCCTATTCCCTGGATTCAGTTGGTGGATTATCCGAACAGTTAACTATTTTAGTTATGGAAATCATTAAGAATCTGGCGGACATTGAAGCAATTCCACGCGTTTCATTGATTCGCAAGGGATTGGAAGAAGCGGTGGCTGCTTTGCCAATCCGGGTGAGTGGACTTAAATTGATTCTCCACCCAACGGATAAAAAATTATTACGTGATGCGGCGCCGGAAATCTTCAAGGATCCGCGTTGGAATGTTGTGACCGATAGCGCAGTAGAACCTGGCGGATGCCGACTGGAAGGTACTGAAGTTTTAGTTGATGCCAGTGTTCAGGCGCGGATCAGGTCACTGGTAATGCGTGCCATGAGCTGGCATGATGAATGAATCCGCAGCGATTCAAAACATGCATGAGAAGCTCACGGAACAGGTGCGACGCTGGCGTTTGTCTGTCGGACCGGCAGTGCTGCACCCGCAAGGTCGGCTTGCCCGTGTTGCAGGGCTAACCATGGAAGCTTTGGGGATTGAAGAGCCACTGGGATCAAGATGTTTGATCGTTGGAAACGGACATGAGTCTTGCGAATCGGAGGTGGTAGGTTTTCAGGGTGACGTAACTTTTTTGATGCCAACCGGAACTATCACAGGTTTTGGTCCGGGTTCCCGCGTGATCCCAACAGGCGAGAGCTATCTGGTACCTGTTGGTCAAGGCTTGCTGGGACGTGTCATAGACGGGCGCGGTGCCCCTCTAGATCAGAAAGGTGCCATCACCACCACTGCCAAGGTACCGCTTTACGCCAGATTCTCCAATCCCATGGAAAGGGCGCCGGTTAAACAATCACTGGACGTAGGTATTCGCGCCATCAATGCGCTTTCCACTATAGGTCGTGGGCAGCGGGTCGGTTTGTTCTCTGGCAGTGGGGTGGGTAAAAGTGTATTGCTTGGTATGATGACTCGCTTTACGCATGCCGATGTGGTGGTGGTTGGTCTGGTTGGAGAACGTGGGCGTGAAGTACGTGAATTTGTCGATGATAATCTGGGGGCAGTTGGCTTGCACAAGGCTATTGTGGTGGCAGCCCCGGCGGATCATCCTCCTTTGCTCAGAGTTCATGCTGCCCTGCGGGCTATGAGCATTGCCGAGTACTTCAGGGATCAGGGCATGAATGTGTTGTTACTGATGGATTCTTTGACCCGTTACGCCCAGGCTCAAAGGGAGATTGGATTGGCCATTGGGGAGCCACCCGTAACCAAGGGTTATCCGCCATCAGTATTCGCGCATATGCCGGCCTTGGTGGAGCGTGCCGGCAATGGTTCTGAACAAAAAGGGGGCTCTATTACAGGCATATTCACGGTGCTGGCAGAGGGCGACGATCTTCAGGATCCGATCGCAGATCACGCTCGCGCCACATTGGATGGACATATTGTATTGTCACGGGATATTGCGGAGGGTGGTTGTTATCCCGCCGTGGATGCATCGGCATCGATCAGCCGCGTGATGCAATCGGTGGTTTCAACCGAACATTTAAATAGTGCGCGTTTGTTCAGGCTTTTGTTCAGTACCTATACCGAGAACAAGGATTTGATCAGCGTCGGAGCTTATGTTCAAGGCGCCGATGAGGTCATGGATCGTGCGGTGGCAGCTTATCCTCGATTGATGGATTTCATCAGACAGGGGATGAATGAATCGGCTTCATGGGAACAGTCGTTAGATCGCTTCCTGCCTTTAATGAGGCGATTGGTCAGGGCTTCTGAAGACTAATGAAGCGTAAGGCAGAGCGCTTGAAGCGATTAATTCATCTGGCTCAGTTTGAAGAAAAAAAAGCCATTCTTGACATGTCCGAGGCTATAGGCAACTGGAAGAGGGCGAAAGAATTGCCGCAAACATTGCAAGGCTATGTACAGCAATACTACAAACAGTCCCCGCAAACAGGCAGCACTGTTTCCGGGATTATAGTTAGTAATTATTATAATTTTATGCAACAGTTAAACGATGCTACTGCTGTGGCAAAAAGGGATGAAGGTCGGGCACATCAAGCCTATCGCCTGAGCTTGGGTAAATACCATGGTTGCCGCAAACACAAACGCACCTATGAGTTGCTGCTGGATCGGCATCAGGAAGAAATCACGATTAAGCAAAGGCGTCAGGATCAAATGGCGCTGGATTATTTCCCCGCGCAGCATCGGCGTAAAAAATAATAACGATGTCAATGTGCTGTTGCCCACGAATAACCAGAGATGTGCTGAGGTTATGATCGCCACTGCTTATGGGCAGCCCGGTGATGGCTTGAGTTATATCGCCATACCTTTGAGTTGGTTGGTTCGAGATCTCTTTACCGCATTGTCCGCCGTTATCGTGTGTACAGCGCGCTTGTAGGGCTTCAGTAATGCGATCGCAGCGCGCCGCTATGCCCTTTTCCTATAACCCCATCCATTCCCCCCCTCCTAATACGTGACCTACTATCGACTACGACAGAGCGCTCATCAATGCGCACAAGGTGCTTTATCTGATCTCGAGTAGATTTACCATGATGACGCTTGTCGTATTTCTTGCCTTGTCGACGAAGGTGCTTATAGAGATCTCCGCCTGCTTGTTTGTCAAACCAAACGTGCAAGCATATAGCTTCATGACCGATTAATAACCCTTTTTCTTCCGCCAGCCAACCTGGAATTTGCTCAGGACTCCATTCCTGGCCAAGCCTGGACTCAATGAGAACAATCACAGATTCCGTCATCTTTGTCGAGTCTGAGGCTGCCTTACAGCGGGCAGCAGATATCGCTTGTGCTTGTTTGTGACGATAGC
>Ga0209633_10006348_pt1 | contig 10137 bp, 8 predicted proteins | sample Cruoilmetagenom1_FD_187290 | JGI IMG/M metagenome (GOLD analysis project Ga0209633, IMG submission 187290) | Oil polluted marine microbial communities from Coal Oil Point, Santa Barbara, California, USA - Sample 1 (SPAdes) (version 2) | ecosystem: Environmental > Aquatic > Marine > Oil seeps ... | reverse complement strand
TTCTACAACCCACGCCACCGCCATTCATCACTCGGCGGCAAAAGCCCCTTGGCATACGAACGAAAGGCTGCATAAATGAGTTGAGGGACCGGAACGCAAGCGTGACATGATCATTGGGGGAAGGGGCGGCGTTGCTGCCTATCCTTTCGGTCAGCGGGCCAGACAGGTTCAAGGGGCTATTGACCTTGCACCCCATTGCCGATGGGCATTTTGGCCGGACTGTCCGTTTGGCATGGCGCGGCAGTGATCCAAGGGCCGCTTACTTACGGCAGCTTGGCGTGGTTTTACAGGCGCATATGAAAAGCCTGCACATGCAAAAATACTTTACCGTATGATGCGTTTTTGCACGGGCGGGCCCTACCCGCTGGCCAGTGCGGCGCGGCGTTTGATTTGCAAGATGGCGATTGGCAACATCAGCGCCAGACCGATAGCCATTGTGATCAGGCCAGGGGCAATAAACAGCAGCGATACCAGCGCAACCCACCAGCGTTCCAACCTGCTCAGCGGCGCAATCACATAGCCCGCAAAAGCAGACCCAATGCTGGCAATCCCCATCATCGCACCGACCAAAGTGATGGCAAAGGCGGACCAAGTGAACCCGTCGGCCACCATCAACAAAGCCGGTGAATAAACAAAGACAAAGGGCACCAGCGCTTTGGCGATGCCCAGCCGGAACGCCGTATTGCCGGTTTGAAACGGGTTTGACCCTGCAATGCCGGCCGCCGCATAGGCCGCCAAGGCCACCGGTGGCGTGATGTCCGCCAGCACCCCGTAGTAAAACACAAAGAAATGCGACACGATGGGTTGCACGTTCAGTTGCGCCAAGGCGGGGGCGGCCACGGCCACAAGGATGATGTATGTCGCGGTTGTTGGAATGCCAGCCCCCATGATGATACAGGCCCCGGCGATCAGGATCAGCGACACAAACAGCGCCCATTGCTCAACCGAAAAATAGCTAAGTGGCCAGATCTGGCTGATGGTGTCGCCGATGTCGGTGGCGGTTTGCACAACGACATAACCCAGACGAAATCCAACGCCCGTCAGGGTCACGACCCCAACGATAATACCAACACAAGCCGCCGCAGCCCCAACCGCCAGCGTGTTTTTCGCACCGGTTGATAGCGCGCCCCACAGATCGGGCATTGTTAGGCGATTATTCGGGTTTAGGAAGCCGACAACAACACAGGCAATGATGCCGTAAACGGCGGCAAAATCGGGGGTTCTGCCGGTCATGATCAGATAGACCAGAATGCCCAGCGGGATCACCGACAACCAGTGTTCGCGCAGCACGATCGCCGCCTTTGGCAACTCGTCGCCGCGCAGACCGCGCAGGCCCAGTTTTTTGGCCTCAAGGTGGACCATAATAAAGATGCCGAAATAATGCAGCAGGGCCGGAAACAGCGCCGCTGCCAGCACATCACGCAATGGAATTTCAAGGTATTCAACCATAATGAACGCCGCCGCCCCTAGAATCGGCGGGGTGATTTGACCGCCGGTTGACGAGGTGGCCTCGACCGCGCCTGCGAAATGCGCCGGATAGCCGACCTTTTTCATGGCCGGAATGGTCAGCGCACCAGTGGTCACGGTGTTGGCGATGGAAGAGCCCGAGATCGTGCCCATAAAGGCCGATGAGAAAATCGCCACTTTGGCGGGGCCGCCGGAATAACGCCCTGCAATCACCATCGCCAGATCAATGAACAATTGCCCCAGACCGATCCGCGTGGCCAAAACGCCAAACAGGATGAACAGGAACACATATTGCGCCATCACACCGATGGCGACGCCGTAGATGCCTTGGTTGGTCATATAGAGGTGGTTGATCAGCCCCAGCCAACTGGTGCCGCCATGTTTCAATGCGCCCGGCGCATAAGGGCCGAAGATGGCAAAGCCGATGAAAATCAGCGCGATGATTGGCAGGGTCGGGCCGATGGACCGGCGCGCCGCCTCGAGCACCAGAACCAACAGGATGGTGCCCATCAACACGTCGCCCTGCGAGGGGTTACCGACGCGCTCGGCCACGATTTCGGGCGGCAACAGGGGCAGATACAAGGACGCCCCGACCGCAAGGACCGAGAATATAATGTCGAGGATAGAGACACCGCTAAACCGGTGCCACGCGGGGGTTGCGATCATGCCGGTTTCTGATTTGCGCCATGAAAACAGCAAAAACACCAGACCCAGAACAAATGACAAATGGATGCCGCGGTGCAGCAATTCACGGATCAACCCAAAGCCGGAGGCGTAGAAATGATAAACAGACATCGCAACCAAAACGGCGGTTACGATAATCCCGAGTAATTTTCCGGTTTGCCGAAATGCCGTTTCAGGATCGAACTCGCGCTCAATTTCAGCAAGTTGTTCAGGCGTCAGTTCGGGTGAGTTATCTGAGGACATGTATCGGCTCCGGCAATTTTAAAAAGGCTCGGACACAGTGATGCGTCCGAACCCCTATTTTGGTATCAAGTCAAAACAGACTTATTCCATCAGGCCTGCTTCTTTGTAGAACCGCTCGGCGCCAGCGTGCAGCGGCACACCGATTCCGTTCAGCGCAGATTCAGCCGTGATGGTTTTGCCTTTGGCGTGGCCCACGTCCAGCAATTTGCGGGATTTTTCGTTCCACAATGCTTTGGTGATCTGGTAAATCAGTTCGTCGTCTTCTTTGGCGCTGGTGAACCATTGGGCGCCAACAGCCACAGTGCTGGTTGCAGGGACGCCTTCGTAGGTGCCTTCGGGAATGTCGCTGGCTGCGAAAAAGCCGTATTTTTCGGTCAGGGCAGCGGCAGATGCGCCGTCGATTGGCACCAGTTTGATGTCAGCCGCTGAGGCCAGTTCAACCAGTGAGCCAGTCGGGTAACCCGCAACCACAAAGAACGCGTCGATCTTGCCGTTGCGCAGCGCTTCAGACGCCGCGCCGCCTTTTAGGGCCTCTGCGGTGATGTCGCCTGCGGCAACGCCTGCGGCCTCAAGGATCATGTTGGCGTCAACATATGTGCCCGAACCTGGCTCATCCAGTGAAACGCGTTTGCCTTTCAGATCGGCAACCGAGTTGATGCCGCTGTCAGCCAGCGCAACCAGATGGATGTGCTCTTCGAACAAGGCGGCGATGGTGCGCAGGTCGGTGGCGGGCTCTTTGCCTTCCATGGTGCCGGTGCCGGTGTAGGCCCAATAGGCCACGTCGGACTGGGCGAAACCAGAGTTGCGCAAACCGGACAAGATGGCGTTGACGTTATCAACCGACCCACGCGACGAAACGGCGGATGCGATCAAGCCTTCAACGCCACAGCTGCCGCCGGCATCGCATTCGCGCGACCCTGGTGGTTTGGAAATCGCATTGGCGATCACGCCGCCAACCGGGTAATATGTGTAGGCGGTGCCGCCGGTGCCGATTGTAAAGAATTTCAAATCCTGGGCCGTGGCGGATACGCCAAAGCCGACAACAATAGCAGCGCCAAGAGCGGCGGCTTTGATGCCTTTAAGTGAAATTGTCATGAATACTCTCCCTATTCGATTGATGTTATTAACAAAGTTATCGCGCGTCCCATGTTGAGACACTAGTAAGATGTCAACAAGGGCACAATCGAAAATTTAAAGACATTTCGCCGCCTTGCTTGGCCCCTGTTTTCATCAACCGGAACCCGCTGTGGTGCATGATTTTTACGGTCTTAAAGCCTGTGGGATATGAGCGATCGCAGTGGCAATGCAAAAGACCTTGCCACTTTTCATGACAAGGTCTTTGCAGGGGATCTGTTAGGGTCAGATCAGGATTTCTTCTTCGATAATGATGTCATATTCCGGCAACGTCACAGGGCCATCTTCGGACAGGGTTATCGGTTCTGGAAACAACGTGGCCTGGGGCGCATTGCTGCCGTGCGCCAAAATCAGCGTCAGGTGCAAAACCCCGTTGATGCGCGTTACATCCTGCGTGATCCAGTCACTTTCGTATGTCGCGCTTGGCCGGATTTCATCATCTGCAACATCGCTGAAATCAAAGTCGGTGCCGTTGATTGTCAGAACGTCTCCGGTGCGGGACAGATCCAGCGGCTCTTCACGCCGCTGTGGGGAAAATTCCAAATACATAGTGCTCTCTCCTTAGGGGAATATTGCTTAGAACCAGCGACCAATCCAGAGTTTGTCGCCATCGATTTTTGTAATCGTGCCTACGAAACTGGCAGGCGCAGTGGTGATAGCGGCATTGCCATTCCACGCCATTTGGGTGCCATCGGCAAAGCGGGTGTATTCACCATTGGCGTTTGCGCCACGCTCGATGCCTGCCCCACTGGGGTCCCCGCCGGATTGGGACACCGTCCCCACCAGATTTTTGGTGCCGTAAAGGGTGTTATAGGTTCCCCAAGTTGCGCCAGTGTCACTGCTGATATTGATGATCGGGGTTTGGCCCGAAAAATACATCCGCGTGATTTGATACTGCCCGGTGGTGATGCGCCGGTTCATTGATAAAATCGGGCTATAACGGCTGGGTGAATTTGGGAAGGTTGCAACATTGGCGCTAGACCCTGAACCGGAATAAAACCCTGACCCCAGCGGTATCTGTCCGTTGGTCAAGCGCGTGGCAATACTGTCGGTCGCCCCCAGTCCGAAGGCGCCGACGGGCATCAATGCCGTTGGATTTAAGTCCGTAGCATCGGTCTGAACCGCAGTGCCGCTGACCGGCACGTTTATTTCAAAATCAGTGTCCGACATCACAGAACGCTCGGTGCCGGCGGGGGCAAATGCAATGCTTTGGGCGGTTGAATCAACAACCATCGCTTGATGCCAGACGGTGCCATCCGGGCTTACTTTCAAGCTCCAGTTGTTATCACCAGCCAACCCCATTTCGGCATGCCCGATATAGCCCGATTGATATAAAACTGTTGCTGTATCGGGTGCCGTGTCTTTGTTGATTTTAATCTGATGCCCAGCGCCATTGTGGCTGAAGAGGGTCGCATCACTTGCGACAGCCAAGCGGTTTGTTGGATCGGCAGAGGTGCCAATGCCCAGCTGGTCCAACTGGTCCAGACCCGCCAGCAGGCCTTGCCAACTGCCGCCCTGATAGGTTCGCAATTCTTGCTCTGACACACCAAAGGCCCGCCAGCCTTCGCTGGGCGTTATGAACAACCAGTTCTCGCCGTTCCATTGCGCCAGTAAGCCGCTTTGCCCGGCCCAGTCACCGAGGGGAGTCGCGTCCAACGCAAAAATCTGACCCATCACCGGGGCTGGCGGCGGGGTAACCGCGCCGAAGGCCTCAACGACGAGCTGTGTCACGACATCCAACCGTTCAAGCGCATGGTTGTGGGTGACATGTTTTTGGGCTTGAGAAGGTTGAATATAGGGCAGTTGTAGTCTTGGAGATTGATCCGGCATAAGAGGTTCCTAATCAGGTTACGATTTTTCTCAGCAGTTTTAGGCTGCTGGAATGAACAGGCCCTGACCAAATCGCGCGTGTTCTTAACACTTTGTTTGTAAATTGAAGGCGCGGCAGCTCTTTGGTTTTGGGCGGAGCATTTGCCGTGCAAGCCACAGCTTTTTCGCTATGGCACTGGATTGTTGATGGCCTTATACGGCGGCGACCTGTTAAGAATGTGATCAGGTTCGGCTAAAAAGTCCGACCCCATTCGTTAATCTGAAAGATGCTTGCCCCGTGGTTCAATTCGTTAAACAATTTCAATGTTTTATATTAAGCATTGTTCCGACCGCAAATCAGAGTGCGGAATAAATGAAAATAGACACACCGCAAACGCAGCCATCGGTTGCCGTTATTGTTGCAACCTACAACGGGGCTGCCAACCTACAAGAGCAACTCGATAGTTTTTGCAACCAAACCCTGATTCCTGCTTTGATCCTGATTGCTGATGATGGGTCAACAGACAACACACTAGAAATTGCGCACCAGTTTTCAGATCAGCATCCAGACCTTTCCGTGCGCATCATGAAGGGGCCGTGTCGGGGGGTTGCAAAGAATTTCCTTTCCTTACTGAACCACGTTCCTGACCATATTGATATGGTGTCTTTGTCGGACCAAGATGACATATGGTTTGCCAACAAACTGGCGCAGGGCGTCGCAATGTTAGAGGGCCAAAAAGGTGTTGCACTCTATTGCGGACGGACCTTGGAATGGGACGCTGAACGCGATGTGCGCCACCTGTCGCGCCTTCCCGTTAAACCGCCCAGCTTTTGCCACGCGCTTGTGCAAAACATCGCTGGCGGCAACACGATGATATTAAACCGAGCAGCCCTGGATCTGGTCCAGGCCGCCAGCAAGGAAGCCATCAAAGTCGTCATGCATGACTGGTGGATTTATCAGATTGTTACCGCCGTGGGTGGCACGGTTTTTTATGATCCGGAACCGATGATGTTATACCGTCAACATCCGGAAAACCTGATTGGGGCGAACAGGGGTTTCATGTCCAAAGCCAAACGGCTTAGGCTGATGTTGTCTGGCCGCTTTCGCCGGTGGGGAACAATTAACAGCCAGGCGCTTGGGGCCTCCAAACACCGCATGACCGCCAAAAACGCTCAGCGGCTAGAGGCCTTTACAAAAGGGCGCAACGGGTCCGTTTTGACGCGGGTTAAGATGATCCGCGACAACGGGTTTTATCGTCAAGGGACGGTTGGCCAGTTGTCGCTTTATCTAGCGGCGCTGCTAAGGCGACTATAGGTGGTCGACCACCTGTAAATGTTGCGTCAGCCTGTCAATCTCAGCCAGCCAGCGTTCAACCAGCTTGGCATCATTCGGCGCCGCTGAAACACCTGCGGGGATTTGGCGCATCATCACGGCTTCGACGGCCAAGGAGACCGGCACTGAAACCAGCCGCGCCATCGCTGTGCCGCGGGCGTCGCCATAGGCGTCCATCACATAGGTTTTGTTATAGATTGGCACGCCGTTTTTCTCGGCTTTCAGCCCGACACACATGATCACGCGGTCAGGGTCATCTTCGCCATAAGCATTGTCAGCCCAGAACTGGTCAGACATTTCCTTTAGGCGGGCATCGTCGGCGGTTTCAACTTCGGTAAACACATCACTCCAGGCCTCGGCCCAGCCATTCAGACGCAGGGTGCCGCGCACGAATTCTTTGACCTTCCATGTCGGGTCAAAATGGTATTGCGCCATGAAGGGGATTGAATCGCGATTTGGATACACCTCGAATGTTTCGGGCGCAGCAAACGGGGCGGCATAGCTGCTGATCGCATCCCAAGGGCGCGACACATCCAGCGGGGCATAATCGCGCAAGGATTTTGAGGGCGATTTCAGCGCTTTCAAAACGCCCAGCGGTGACCAGCTGAATTTATAGCGAAACGGATTGGGGTGCTTTGGCACGCCGCCACAATACGAAATAAACGAAATATGGTTGTCGACATCATAAACGTCAGAGGCAAGGTAATCCGCCACCAGCCAATGCGCCATCAGATGGTCAATGCCCGGGTCCAACCCGACCTCGTTCACCAGCGCCACACCGGCCGCGCGTGCCGCATCATCCAGCGCGCGCATTTCCGGCGCGATATAACTGGAGGACACAAAATGCGCCTGTTTGCTGATGCACAGTTCCGCCAGCCGCACATGCCAATCCCCAGGCAGCATAGACACCACAACGTCACCGGCCTGCACTTCGGCGCTGATTGCCTCATAGGTGAAGGCATTGATGCGCTTTGTCAGATCGCCAACCGCATCTTGGGCCTTATCCACAGTCCGGTTCCAGACTGTGACCTCATGGCCTGCTTTGATCAAACGTCGCAAACCGGGGATGGCCGAAAGGCCTGTGCCGCACCAGTGAACAGTCATTCGCGTATTCCTTTATTTACAAATCCCTTTGGCCACGATGAATGGCGTCAACAGGATCAAGATTAGATGTCTTTCATGTGGGTGTCGAAATCACCCTTGGCGCGGCCCCAGACACCGGCCTTTAGATCGGTCAGCGTCAACAGGCTGGCCAGCAATTGACCGGCGTAATCCTCCGAGGCCTCTACGGGCAACATCGACGGCAAATTGTCGATCGCGGTGACATCCAGCGGCGGGGTGTCATGGACGCGCAAGGCGGGCGCATCCCATGTGGTGGTGTGGTCATAAACCTTGATCGGGGAATATTCGCTGTCAGGATCGCAGGCAACATCACCGATCACGGTCAAAGCACGGGCATCGGTTTTGGCCGAGGCGGGCACGAACACAGGGGTTTTAGGGCTGGCCAAAATGCAGTTGACGAAAATGTCGTGCTGCAAAATTTCGGGAAAGGGGCCACCGGACGCGGTTTCCTGCATATCCCACTTGGTGACCTGCACATCCATGGCGGCAAACAGGTCCGACGCCCCGGTGCCAACCCGACCAAGCGCGCCGATGACGATGCCGTTTGGCCGTGGCGTATCGGTGGCGTCCAGCGTGGCGCGCAGATCGTCCAACATGGCGTCTTTGCCTTTGTAAACACCCACAGGCGCGCAGATTTTTCCATGTTGCTGCGCGGCCCAACACTTTAGCGAAACTGCGGCACCGGCAAATCCGGCCCAATAGCCAAAGGCAGCCACACGGCGACCAGTCTGATCCACCAGATATTCCAGATCATACAATGTGCCGCCCCCGGCTTTGAACCGCTTAAGCAAGATCTGGCCCGAGGGCTGCGCCTTATAGGCATGCCCAAACATGATGTGGCGATGGGGCAGGGGGGTGCCGTCTTCGGGCAATTCTTTTAGGCCAAAAACAATCGCATCAGCCGGCGCGCTGGGCCATGTGTTTTCCGGTGCAATGTCGCATCCCGCATCAATATAGCCCTGAATGCCGATGGCCCGCACCGAGCTTTGCTCGACCGTTACCTTGATGCCCGCCTCCAGCAACGCCCGCGCGCCATCTGGCGTCAGCCCAACACGTTCTTCATTTGCCCGTTGTTCGGCCCGCACCCATAGATGTGTCATGATAATCTCTCCTACGATTCTGGAAAATTAGTAGGGGAAGTATGGCGCAATGCCAATGCTTAAGCGCCAATCAGCCCGCCAAAATCCTGTGGCAAATCAGACATTGCCTATTCCCAGAACACATCCCCCAAAAAGATATAGCCAGCCCCGTAAATGGTTTTGATCAGGCGCGGATTTTTCGGGTCTTCCTGCAATTTGGTGCGCAGCCGTGAAATGCGCACATCCATCGCACGGTCAAAACTTTCGCCCGCGGTGCCACCAAGAGTTTCCTGCATTTGGTTGCGGGTGATCAGACGCTTGGGACTGTCCAGAAACAGACGCAAAACTTCACCTTCGGCATGACTAAACGGCGTTTCATTTCCACCGGCATCGACCAGAACGTAGCGATCAAACAGGGCCATCCACCCCTCAAATCGGGCGCTGTTGGCGGCTTTGTCGCTGGGTTTGCTTTTGCGCAACCTTGCGCGCACCCGGGCGACCACTTCGGCGGGATCGAACGGTTTTATGATGTAATCATCGGCGCCCAATTCCAACCCCGTGACGCGGTCCTGCACCTGCGCGCGCCCCGATATGATGATGATCGCGGCCCCGGATTCCAGCGCCAAACGATGCACCAAGGCCAGCCCGTCTTTGTCAGGCAGACCCAGATCAACAAGACAAACATCCGGCGTGATGTGATTAAGCGACGCTTCGAATTCAGTCGCGCGGGCATAGGTGGCGGTTTTAAAACCCGCCTCTTGCAAGGCGTCCGCCAGCATGTGGCGGATTTCGGGTTCATCGTCCAGAATGGTGACAAGCGGTTGGGTCATTTAGCTGTGGTCCATTGTCATAAAGGCCGCAAGGTCAGTCGCGGTGAAGGGTTTAGAAAGCAGCGGATAGCGGCTGGCGGCATCAGCGCGAATGGGGTCATTGGCGGGCAAAGAAGTCATCAAACAGGCATCAGCCCGTAGGCCATTTTGTTTCAACGCATCGACCATTTGCACACCGGTTGTGTCGCCGATCAAAGCGATGTCGGACAGCACAAAATTGACACCCTCAAGCATGGCCAAAGCACTGCCCTCCTCGGCAGAAGTGGCCTCGATCACGCGGTGCCCCATACCGGTGAGCATTTCGCGCACCGTGGCGCGGATGTCGTCGGAATCTTCGACCAACAGCACCAGTTTCGGGGTGGCCTCAAACGTGGTGAAACGCAGCGGCAACCGCAGGGTGATGACAGCCCCTTTGGCACTGTTGTCCAGCTTTAGA
>Ga0209633_10006347_pt1 | contig 10140 bp, 6 predicted proteins | sample Cruoilmetagenom1_FD_187290 | JGI IMG/M metagenome (GOLD analysis project Ga0209633, IMG submission 187290) | Oil polluted marine microbial communities from Coal Oil Point, Santa Barbara, California, USA - Sample 1 (SPAdes) (version 2) | ecosystem: Environmental > Aquatic > Marine > Oil seeps ... | reverse complement strand
CTGGGTGAATATTATGTTTAGGAGAGCCATGATGTTGAAAAACTATTCGATATCCTAATACTTCTTGCTTTACCATCATGCTAAAACCAACCCAATATTCTTGACCCCATTCGTAAATTCCATCCCCATGCGCAATGGTAATTTCTCTTCGTTTCTTACTTAAATCGGGATTTCCAGTAAAACGTGCAGATTTATTGCCTTCACGATTAGTATTAGTAGGTATTGGTCCTAACTGATGCACTTTCCAAGGGTCGCCATCCCATTCTGCATTTCCATTTTCAAATCCATTATCAAAAATAATTTGCGTTGAAACTGTTGTTGTAAAAAACACTACAGTAAATAGCATTAAAATAAACTTTAGACCTCTTTTTGAGTTATTATGGGTTTGATTTGTTGTTTTCATAATTAGATACTCTTTTATTCAATAATTACCTTTTTGCTTAATAAGCCTTTATCTGAATTAATTTTCAGAAAATAGATTCCAAATGGTAAATTAGGATTTAATGTTATTTTATTTTTTGAGGTTTCCATCTTTTTAGTAAAAACTTCTTTCCCAGTTATATCATATATTTTAATCGTTTTAATTTTAATCGTTTGAGGTAATTTGATAGTTATTTCATTATGTCTTGAAGGATTCGGATAAATAGCAATATCAATATTATCAAATTCATTTGTACCAAGAGTACCGCCAGATTCAAAAGCACCAATATCAGGTGCTAATCCGTTGTATGGTAAACTAACACCATCTCCTGCATTCCAACTAATACTTTGATTTATAGTAAGTATATTATTATCATAATCAACATTTTGAACCGTTACCGGTGAATTATTTCCAATGATAATTTGATCTCCGTTAGTTAAGTCAAATCCGTCAAAAAAGAAATATGCAACCTTTACGGGTACTTGGGTCCCACTTCCTGACCCTATTGTAGTGGTCAAAGGTCCACCCGCATCAATACAAGGTGAATTGCTACTAAGGGTATAATCTCCACTCGAAAGGTTAGTAAATAAAGGTGATATATACATTCCATGTGAATCTTGATTTTCAGAAGATTGCCAATTAGCAAAAGACTGGCCATTAAACAGGTTTTGTTGATTATCTGGTCGATAATAGTAATTGTAATCAAAATCACTGTTTGTATTACTTGGTGTTCTACCATTTAAATAGCCCACATACGAATTTGGGGTATTATTGGTAGATATTAAAATATTATTTTTTGCCGTTACATCGGTGAAATTTCCTTGCATCGCAATTATTGGACGGTTCTGTTCTAGTTCACCACCATAAACAATAGTATTATTTGCAATTGCCGCATATTTAGTATTTGCTTGCAGACGAATACCATAAGTAGTTGGGTTCACAATTAATGAATTTCTAACTGTTAAATATTCAGAAAAATCACCACCCATACCAATTGCAAAGGTCCAATCTCCTTCACCATTTGAAGAATGACCATCTATCATAATATGATTACCACTATGACCGATAGTAACACTTCCGCCAGGATTATCATAAGAAACGTTATCTTTTAATAGCACATAAGATCCGGCAGTAATGTCGTACCCTTGTTCTGGATTATTATACGAAACATTGTTTAAAATAAGGTGATTCGCACCAACTCCATTACCACTACCATCTTGGTGAAGTACTATACCGTCATTTGACTTTCCGTGATGAACAACATTATTACGAATAATACCATTCTTTGCTAATGGCGCTTCACTTCCCCATACGGCAATACCATTATTGCCTGCCTTATCAACCTCACAGTTTTCAACCAAATAGCCATCAACTTGTTGTAAAAAAATAGCAGCTCCACGACTGTTAGTAACCTTTACATTACGAACAGTATAATCTTTTGAACCAGCACCTCTTAGTGATAATCCAGCATTTACTAATTCTATATTTTCAACTATTAAATGTTTACTAGCACTTGGTGTGTTTATTCCATAATGATTCGCTTGAACCGGTGCATCAAAACTGACAATAGGTCTCGATCCAGATCCATAAGCACCTACTATAGCCGGATCGTTAGGTGTTCCTTCCCATTTTATATTTAAAAGATTACCATGAAATGTATCTCCTCTTTTTAGATAAACCTTATCACCGGTATTAAAAGAAAAACTGCTAACCTTGTTTAAGGTCTCCCAAGGTTGTGCTTGCGTTCCCGGGTTATTATCATTGCCATTTTGTGCTACATAATAATTTTGTGACCATGTAGTATTTATAAAAAATATGCTTAAAAAAAATAGTGAAACGAATTTAGTAGGATTCACAAATGACTTATTAGTGGTTTGGTTATTAATTTTCATAAGTTTAAATATTTGATACGCATATAGTTAAAGGGTAATGCTTTATTCTATTATTATCTTTTTACTTATCGATCCTTTTTCTGAAGTATTTAGTTTGATAATATATAGACCGGTTGACAGATTTGGGTTTAATATAAGTTTACCATCTGGTGATTGTATCTTTTTAGTAAAAACTTCTTTTCCAAAAATGTCATAAATTGAAACCATTTCTATGTTGATTGTCTCTAAAAACTGAATGTTAATTTCATTTTCAGTAGGGTTTGGAAAAATAGTTATATCAATAGTGTCTACAAATCTATCAGTTGCTAAAGTACCGTCTGCTATTTCATCAACACGTATTTTTATATATGCCATATCTTTAAATCCATCAGAGTCAGTGACTATTAGTGTTACCATATAAGTTCTTATATCTGTAAAAGTATGGCTAGGGTTTGAACTAGTTGAGGTTGTTCCATCATGAAAATTCCATTGATAAGAAAGGGCACCATTGTCAGTTGAATTGTTCCCTGTAAAGTTTACACTTAATGGTCCAATACCCTGGGTTATGTTTGAACTAACTACTGCTGTTGGCGAATTGTTAGGAGAACTTGTATGAGTTATATTACCACTAATAGTTAGATATTCTGAATCTATTGGGGTGTTACCATAAGTTATAATGGTGTTATTAGTAATTTCTCCAAATCTATGAACCCTTGATCTAACTCCAAGTTTAGATTGTAAATAATTATTTTTTATACGACAATAAGATGATGGAACAGCAGTACTTACTTTTGAGATATAAACTGAACCAGTTGAATTATTCGCTGTGTTTTTAACATAATTATCTTCTACAGTAATATTTACTGGACCTACACCGTATATTGCTCTACCTTGCTGATTACTTTTTATTCTATTATTTTTAACCAAAATATCACTTGAATAATCCTTGCCTTTAACTCCAATAGCTCCTTGATGTGTAGTCGAATTTATAAATACATTATTTTCAATTGTAGCGTTTTTCACCTTTGCATATATCGGTTCATTATCGCTCCCATAATTATGCTTATTTACAGTATTATTAAAAATATGGAAGTCCTTTCCAAAACCAATAATGGCATGAGTTTCAGATTGATCGACAGGATTACCAATCGTATTTTCAAAATAATTCCCCGAAATAGTTACATCTCTCGCTTGTTTACCAACACCGTTTCCAACATAAACAACAGACACCTCATTTTTATCTTCTGGATGGATTACTACATGTATATCTTTAAAGGTATTATTTAGTATTTTTATTTCTGAAAATTCTCCTGAACTAGCATCTTTTAATCCATATAGATAAACGCAATAAACCCTATACCCTTTTGCTCCCAAAAAATCACAATTACTTACCTCTACATTCTTTAAAATTCCTCCACCCTGAACATCTTCTCTAGCTTTGATAATTCTCTTCATACTAGAACCATCAGTTTTATCAAATATGATATTTTTTATTAAAACTCCATCTAATATTTTGTTACTTTCAATTTTAAAAGATATCACATTATCTCCATAATTTGTAAACTTGAGATTCTTCATAGTAAAACCATTAGAATTTGAAGTTCCAACTATTCTTATGGTGCCGATATTGTTTAAAACGGTAGTATTTTTGTCTTCACCAATAATGCTAATTTGATAATTTAGGTCTTTAGAATATCCAGACATTTCATATGTTCCCGATTTTATAAATACCGAACTACCAGCACTTGTTGCGTTTATTCCTTTTTGAACTGTTTTAAAAGGACTTGACTCTGTTCCTGAATTTTCATCGCTAGCCTGAGGATGGTTTTTGTCGACATAATAATTTTGTGACCATATGGTATTTATAAAAAGTATGCTCAAAAGAAATGGTAAAATGAGTTTAGTAAAACTCAAAAATGGTTTAATAGTGGTTTGGTTAACAATTTTCATAAGTTTAAATATTTAACATACAGGTAATTAATAATAAATATTTTATTCTATTATAATCTTTTTACTTATCGAGCCTTTTCCTGTAGTATTCAATTTGATAATATATATCCCTTCCGAAAGATTTGGTTTTAATAAAATATTATTTTCAGAAGATTGAATATTTTTAATAAAAACCTCCTTTCCTAAAATATCATAGATTTTGATAGTATTAATGAAAATTGTTTCAGGTAATTGAATATGGACCTTATTATCTTTAATAGGATTTGGATAAATTCTGATATTGATGTTTTGAAACTCACCAGTAGTTAATGTCCCTCCACCTGGTGCTACATCGTCATAATTTGAATTCTCTTTTCCTATACGAAAAGCATCGTATAAAATTTCTCCGCCTTGATTACCGGTACCATAATACATACCTATTTTCTGATATTGGCGAGGAGCCCTTGGTTCACCACATAAATCAAATTTATAGACAGTTGGCGTATTATGTTTATCCACAATTTTATTTCCATCAAGCCAAATTTCCATAAATCCTGTATTATCTAGTGAATACTTATAATGAAGTACAAAATCATACCATTGATTCAGTTGATATGGTCTTGATACTTCCTGTAATCCCCAAGAAGCAGAACCTATAGGAGGTACTGTATTAACATTATTAGGATTTGTAGATGTTCTTATTAAAAAATTATCATCTTTTGCTAATACTATAAAAGAATTTGGACCAGCGGTACAGCTCCAATCCGCAGAGCCTCCACCGCCTGGTAATAAATGGGGAGTTGAATGGTGTTGACTAATAATACTGAAACCAGTTGGGTGTTCTATTATCTTTATACTAAATCCTACCCAAAATTCATCACCCCAGTTAAAAGTACCTTCACCACTTCTAATTGTAAATTCACTTCGTTTATTATCACTTACCGGAAGGAAACGTACTGATTTTCCCCCTTCACGACTATCTGTAGAAGAAACAGCATTCGCAGGCACCTGCTTCCATGAACCTGAATCACTCCAATCAGAATTGCCGTTTTCAAAGCCACTATCAAAGATGACCTGTGCTGAAACTGTATTTAAAAAAAATGTAAAGAGAGAAAAAGATAAAACAACCTTAGCAAGATTATTAACTATTCTTTGTCTGTTTAAAGTAGTTTTTCTTGCCATATATATCCAAATTTATAATTACCCTATAAATTTAGAAATGAAATCTAAAGAAATTTTGAAGCGTGAAATAGCCTTTCATATGACCCTTTACGCTTAGATTAATTAAGAATAAAATGAAGAATTAGTAATAAATAAAATTAAAAGTTATTCTTAAGATAAATAGTTATAAATAATTGATAAACAATATATTATTAACTTAATAAATTACCTTCATCATCCCAACTAGCTATAACATCTCTTTTGCTTTGATCAACATATTTTGCTAACCATGCTTCATCATAAGAAAGACCGTGCTTTTTTAATACATCGTCTGGAACACCATCCCACACATTAGGTGTATTACCTTTATAACCTAAATCTTCAATTCCAATTTTTGAAGTATAATATCCTGTTAAGGTTAAATTTCGCATTCTTGTAAAGAACATTTCACCTTGTTTTAATTCCGCTTTTGTTTTATTAGGATAGGCAATTTGATCGCAAATTTCTAATTGTTCTTCATTGGTACAAGAAACAAATTCTTTACTATAGTTTTTATTGCTAAAATTATCCAACCACATTAAGCCACCCCTAATGGGAGTTTGATGTGAAGGTAAATCTTTAACTATAAATTCTATAAAATCGTGAACACCTGCATCTGTAGCAGAACCATGATTGTCATTGGCTGGAAGAATAATATCACACAATACTGCGATGGTTGACAATTCATGTTTATTTAAAAATTCTGATGTTAAGATTTTTTGGTCTCTTATTTTTTCTTCTTCTGTTCTTCCATATAAGGGAGGGTCTGATTTTTCTATTTCAGAATTTGGAGCAGCTGGGACACAGCTATTTAATGTCAATCCTACAGCTGCTGAGCCTAATAATAATGATTTGATAGTATCTCTTCTATTCATCTTTAGAAATTTTTAACCTTAAATATTTTGTTTCTTTAACTGTTCAATGATATAATCACAGGTTCTCCATGAGAGCGCAAGAATTGTCCACGTTGGGTTTTTATCTGCTTGTGAAACAAACGGGCCTCCATCAACAATAAATACATTTTCAGCATCGTGTAATTGTTGAAACTTATTGCAAACTGATTTTTTTGGATCATTTCCCATACGGGTAGTACCTACTTCGTGAATTATTCTTCCGGGAACAGCCAATCCATATTCTTTATCTTCTCCCGGTTTATCGTGTAAAATTTTGGCATTCATTCCATCGAAAATATTTTCAAAGGTTTCATGCATATGTTTAGACTGTTGCCTTTCATGTTCAGACCAAGTATAATTAAATCGCAATACCGGGATCCCCCATTCATCAACTACATCGGGATCAATCTCACAATAATTATCTTCTCTTGCAATACACTCTCCTCTACCAGCAATACCCATAAATGCGCCATAATATTTTTTTACATCTTCTCTAAGTTTATTACCATAACCGCCAATTTCACCGCCAATGAACTTATTCATATCATTTGCATTGAACCCGAAGCCATATGAAGGCATTCCCATACCGCCCCAAAGTTCTAAATGGTATCCTCTTGGGAAATTCAATTTACTATGGTCTCCCCACCAAGGTGAATAAACATGTAAACCTCCTACACCATCTTCATTATAAATTTTTCTATCCATTAATTCTGGCACAAAAGCCATACGCCATGCTCCTGTAGAATCATGTAAATATTTACCGACAACACCACTACTATTACCTAAACCATCTTTATGAATCTTACTTTTAGAATTTAAAAGTATTCGTGCTGAACTGCACGCTGAAGCAGCGAGTACTACTATTTTAGAGCTTAATTTATATTCTTTTCTATCTTTCTTATTGATATAAATAACACCCGTAGCTTTTCCACTATCATCTGTAAGCACTTCTCTCACCATTGATTCTGTAAAAAGTGTTATTTGTCCGCCAGCTTTCTGCGCCGGAAAAATCAGGCATGTTCCTGAAGAAAAATCAGCTGACACGCTACAACCTCTACTACACTGATTACAATAAAAACAAACACCTCTATCCTTATTAATTGGTTTAGTTAAAATTGATAAACGGGATGGAATTACAGGTACATTTGCTTTTTTTGCTCCTTTTATATAATATAATTCATGCAATCTTGGTTTAGGTGCCGGTAAAAAGAAACCATCTGGCTCATTAGGCAAACCTTCTTTACTTCCAAATACACCAATTAATTTATCAACTTTATCATAGTAAGGTTTAACATCATCATAAGATATTGGCCAATCATCGCCCAAACCATCAACACTTTTATGCTTGAAATCTTTAGGTCCAAAACGCAATGAAATACGCCCCCAATGATTGGTTCTACCACCTAACATCCTAGAGCGAAACCAGTCAAAACGTGTTCCCACTTTTCGCGTATAAGGCTCTCCTTTAATTTCCCAACCACCATAAGCAGCATCAAAATCTCCAAAAACCCTACTTGAGTTAGCACCTCTTCTAGGAGATTCCCATGGCCATTTTAGTTGTGTTTGTTGTTCAGGGTTACCAGGATCAAAGAAAGGCCCTGCCTCAACAACAGCAACATTTAAACCTGCTTCAGAGAGTATTTTTGTTGCCATTCCTCCACCAGCACCAGACCCCACTATAATGGCATCAAAAATTTCAGGTGATTCTTTTATTTGCATAATTGATTAACTTTTCTCAAATATAATAAAACTATTAAATAATTTACTATTTTAGAATATAAATGAGTTACCTATATTTGCCTAAAATACGCTAAATGAATTATATTTTATTTGATGGTACTGTTCGTAATGCTTTGTTACCATTTACTTACACCAGACCAGTTGCCGATATACGAATTGGTATTTTGACCATTCGTGAAAAGTGGGAAAAACAATTAGCTTATACGATTACTACCTTAACAGAAGAGTATTTAGAAGAAAAATATCCGATGGTAGAAATGGAAGAGAATATCATGTTGAATGCTTCATTTTTACCTACTGAAAACTTAGTTAAATTGGTAAAAAACCTCAACCCAAATGAAGCTGTTTTCAAAGGTGATGAGATAATTGCCTTTTTTACTACCAATGCTCAAGAGGAAGTAAATTTTGATACCTATAAAGTTATCTCTTATGAGGATGAACTATTACAAATAAAGAATACTTGGGATATTTTTTCATTGAATGACAAGGCAATTAAAGATGATTTTAAATTATTAACTGAAGGTAGAAAATCTGAACCCATACCAGATACTGTTAACTGTATAGATAAAGAAAATATCTTTTTAGAGGATGGGGTAGATATTTCATTTGCTACATTAAATGCTAGTAATGGCCCTATTTATATTGGGGAAAATGCCATTATTATGGAAGGTTCATTAGTTAGAGGTCCGTTTGCATTATGCCATGATTCAGTATTAAAAATGGGAGCTAAAATTTATGGCGCTACCACTATCGGTCCATTATGTAAAGTTGGTGGTGAAGTAAATAATTCTGTTATTTTTGGATACTCAAGTAAAGGACATGAAGGTTATTTAGGAAATTCTGTAATAGGTGAATGGTGTAATTTAGGGGCAGATACTAACAACTCTAACTTGAAAAACAATTATGCCGAAGTAAAATTATGGAGTTATGAAACCGAACGTTTTGCTAAAACAGGTTTACAATTTTGTGGTTTAATGATGGGCGATCATTCTAAATGCGGTATTAATACAATGTTCAATACAGGCACCGTTATTGGTGTTAGTGCCAATATTTATGGAGGAAATTTTCCTCGAAATTTTATTCCTTCTTTTTCTTGGGGAGGCGCTGCCGGCTTTACAACTTATAAAATGAACAAAGTTAATGAAGTAGCAACCGTTGTGATGAAACGTAAGCATATAACATATGATGAAATAGAGAAGAAAATACTAGATCATGTTTTTAATGATACCGAGAAGTATCGGAATTTTTCTTAAAATACATTGTTTAATGTCGGTTCGAGCATTATCGAAAAACAAAACGTGTTTTGTTTAGAAGATAGCTATGAAAAGTACAATAATATAAAGTTAATAACCTTTCGACTCCGCTCAAGGAGACAATTCGTTTAAATTTAATTTTTTAGACACTTTCTTTGATGATTACCTTGAACTCACATTACCTGAACCACTCACCTTTGTATCTTGTTTTTTGGGATTTCCTTTATAATATATATTCCCAGAACCTGAAATTCTAGCTTTTAAATTTTCAGTAACATTTGTTTTAATGCCGCCAGAACCTGAAATTCTGACATCTGCTTCACTTGCTACCAATTCATCTCCATTGATATTTCCAGAACCGGAAATGGCATATTCCAGTTTATCGGCTGCTCCAGATAAACGTATATTTCCTGAACCCGAAATTCTTGAAGTCAAATAACTAGCGTTAATGTCTAATTTCATATTTCCTGAACCAGATAACATAGCTTTAAAATCAGTTGCTTTTATATTATCTTCAGAGAAGACATCACCTGACCCGGAAAGTATTACTTCGCTAATCTCTTTAAAAGGAACCGTAATCAGAATTTTATTTCTAGTAGAAATATTAGATCCTTTTTTCCATTTTAATTTTAACATATTACCGTCAACTTCTGTAATTAAATAATCCAATAAATTTTCATCTATATGAATAGTAATCTTACCTTCTGCACCAGCCACTAATTTTACATCAAATGATCCACCAGCCATAATTTTGTCATAATCACCAACGGTTCTTGTTTTTGTAACCATATTTCCGTTGCCTTTTATTCTTTTAAACCATTGAGCGTTTATAC
>Ga0209633_10006346_pt1 | contig 10141 bp, 10 predicted proteins | sample Cruoilmetagenom1_FD_187290 | JGI IMG/M metagenome (GOLD analysis project Ga0209633, IMG submission 187290) | Oil polluted marine microbial communities from Coal Oil Point, Santa Barbara, California, USA - Sample 1 (SPAdes) (version 2) | ecosystem: Environmental > Aquatic > Marine > Oil seeps ... | reverse complement strand
TTAGCTTTAGATAATTTGAAACTATAAAAAAAAATAGAAAAACCGGAATGTAAATTTATATTCCGGTTTTTCTTATGATGTGTCTGTCTTTATTATTTAATAAATCCTGAAATATCTGTTGCTATTTTAAGAACTTTAATAGGATTTCCATCTTCATCGCGAATAGGAGTATAAGTAGCAACAAATGTATAGTGCTTGCCACTGAATTCAACCTTGTCGGTTTCTTTCTTAGCAATACCATTTCTTAAATCTACCCAGAACTGATTAATTTCTTTTTTCTGTTTAACCGTTAATTCCATGTTATCAGTATGGTGAGTGCCAATTAATAATTCTCTTGTTGTTCCAACTATTTTTAAATAATTATCGTTAACTGAGATTATATACCCATCTAAATCGTATTCAATTACGAGATTAGCTGTATTTAAAGCATCTAAAAGACCTTGCATTTCTGCACTACGCCTTCCAGCTTCTTCTTGAGTTGCTTGAAGCTCTTCCATATTCTGACGCATTTCTTCTTCTTGAGCTGCCATCTCTTCGCTTTGCTGTTGCGATTGTTCAAGAAGTTGATTTGTGCGTATATTAATTTTTGTAGTAGATATGGTAGAAGCAATACTTTCGCCAACTTCTTCAACAAATTTTATAACATGATCTTCGAATTCATTAAACCCTGCAAGCTCAACAACACCAAATATTTCATCATTAACTTTTAACGGAACAATTAACAATGAATTTGGTACAGATTCTCCTAAGCCTGAAGTAATATTCACATAATTTTCAGGAAGCTCTGTCATATAAATTGTTTTTTGTTCCTGAACACAACGACCTATTAATCCTACTCCTGGTTCAATACGTTTCTCCATATATTTTCTTCGCTCATATGCGTAAAAAGATAACAACTCAATAAATACATCACTCTTGTCATCGTCATTTATAGTGAATAAACCACCTTGATTTCCATTAATGTATTTTACCAAATTGCTTATAATATTATATGAAAACTCTTGCATATCACCTGTGTTTTGACGCAATGTCTCGGCAAATTTAGCTAATCCTTGTGTTGCCCAATGTAGTTTTTGATCTGCAGACTTTCGAAGCTCCTCTTGTTTTTTTGCTTTTTTTAAACTCTCACGCATTTCTAAGAGGGAATTTCCAAGAACATCTTGATCGCTCAGCATTTCGAATTCTTTATCAAGATTTCCTTTCCCAATTTCTTGGGCAAAAACAGCAGTTTTATTTAATCCATCTATTAAAGTATTTACGGAATTTCCCATTTCACCAATTTCATCACTGGTTTTAATAAGTACTTTTTTCGATGCATCAATGTCACCTTTTGCTAAATCACTTAGAACTTTTGTTGTTCTAATTACTGGGCGTGATATGCTATGAGCAATTATCCATATTATAACCGCAGTTAATATTAAACCAATGGAACCAACCAAAATAGATTTTTGTAAGGTAGCTCTTTCTTCAGCCATAATTATATTAACAGGGACTGCAAAACCAAACGACCAAGGAGTAGGGCTTTCTCCTATATAAATAGGAGCATATGATGTCCAAAATTTCTTCCCATCACTTTCGCTTATTGCGTTAGAAAACTCTTGTCCCGATTTTATTTTCTCTAGAATATCAGAATCTGCTCCAGTATCATTCTGAATAAATTTACCAATTAATTCTTCGTTATTATGTGCAACAAATTGTCCATTATTTGAAATCAAAAAAGCATAACTCCCTTCAATAGGATGAATTTCTTTTATTATATCCTGAAAACGTTGTAAAAGTAAATCAAAACCTGCAACCCCAACAGAAACGCCATCAATTACAATTGGTACAGCTACACTTGTTTCAAGAACCTGATCTTCACCTTCTTTATAAGTGAAGTAGTATGGATCCATCACATATTCTACTTGCTGCTCAAGCATATCATAATAAGCTCCTTTTGTAAATCCGGGAACGGTATCTATAACTTCTTCCTTATATTGAATCTTACCATCCATTCTAAAATATGTCAGACGTTGGCGACCAAAAGGTTTTTCCCAATCCGGCCATATTGCAGATAATTCCCAATTATACCAGGTTGATAGAAAGTTAGGATTTTCTTCAATTAAATGAAATAGCATCTCATTTAAAATTTCCTTCATTTGATTTGGTGGTAAATTCTTATAACCCATTGATATATTTGCAAGTGCACGAGTCATATTCATATCAACACTTAAATCTGCTTTAGTATTATTAGCATATTCTCTTGCATATGTTGTAGTAAGTTCTTTGGCATTATTAAAAGCAATTTTATTCAATTTAACACTTATATAACCCAATACAAATGCATAAATCACTAATGCAGATGTTAAAATATAAACCAACATTTTGGTTTTAAGATTCATCTTAACTTTCAACTTAATTCTCATGAATAAATTATTTAGATGTTAGGAATTGGTATAATTTACAGCTGACAATGTATAAAAAAAAAATCATTTTATAAAACATAAACAGGATGAAAGAATCAATTAGTAAAGATTTGAACTTAAGTAAGAATTACAGATATGGTGTAAGATCTATCAATTTAATCTTAGGTGATTTTATTTTTATTTGCATAAATAAACGAATAATACGTATTTTTGCTTCAGTATTTAATAATTTAAACAAATATCTATGAAATTATTAGAAGGTAAAACTGCTGTAGTTACTGGTGCTGCAAGAGGTATTGGTAAAGCAATTGCAATAAAATTAGCTGAACATGGAGCAAATATTGCAATAACTGATTTGGAGTATAATGATGCTGCAAAAGACGTTGAAAAGCAATTGCAAGATTTAGGAGTTAAAGCTAAAGCTTATGCATCTGATGCTAGTAAATATGAAGAAACTCAAAATTTAGTGGATGAGATTCAAAAAGAATTTGGAAGTATTGATGTTTTAGTAAATAACGCAGGTATTACACAAGATACCTTAATGATGAGGATGACGGAACAACAATGGGACACTGTAATATCAGTGAATTTGAAATCAGTATTTAATTTTACAAAAGCGGCACAAAGATACATGCTAAAACAAAAGTCGGGTTCAATTATTAATATGAGCTCGGTTGTTGGAGTAAGTGGTAACGCTGGTCAGGCAAATTATTCAGCGTCAAAAGCTGGAATTATTGGATTTACCAAGTCGGTAGCTAAAGAAGTGGGATCAAGAAATATTCGTTGTAATGCAATTGCTCCTGGTTTTATAATAACCGAGATGACAGGTAAATTACCTGAAGATGTTGTAAAATCATGGACACAACAAATTCCATTACGTCGTGGTGGTACTCCTGAAGATGTGGCTAACACAACTTTGTTTTTAGCTTCGGAACTTTCTTCGTACGTTAGTGGACAGGTTGTTAATGTATGTGGAGCAATGAATACATAATCGATAAAATAGATTTTATTTTGAATGGCACTTATTTTAGTGCCATTTTTTATTTGTATGGTATTATTTTTGTTAGTAATTATCTTATTTTAATGATATTTTTATAGATATGAAGAAAATATACAATGTTTTAATTGGCATAATGCTAAGTATTTTATTTCTTGCTTGTGAGCCATTAACATCAATTCGAATTGAAACTTTAGTTCCAGCCTCCATCGAATTTCCGGGTAATTTTAATAAACTAATATTTGTAAATGCCGATACAGATATTAATAATGATGGGATTATTGACACTTCTTTGTATAATATAATTACTTCTGAAATGTCTTTAGGATTTCTTAATGCTATTAACTCAACATCAAGTATTGATTCTTCTAAATTTTTATTTATCAAGGGCTTTCCAACAAGAGAAAAACTATATGCTCATGATACTATATCGTGGAGTTATCTTAAAAAGCTTACAGGAAATACAAATGCCGATTTATTTGTAATTCTCGATTCAATTAAATTAACTATGGATAATGAATCTTCTGTTGATTATATGTCGTATCCAACAGAATATTATCATTTAAGGCAGATGTCTGTTAATATTCATTGGAGTGTTTTTGACTTAGTTGAAAAGAAACGTTTAGATCAATATAATTATAAAGATACTTTGTTCTGGGAGTCTGTTGAGTATTCTGAAGCTCAATTAAAAAGGAAGATTCCTAGTTTAGAAAAATGTTTACGTGAAATGAGTTTCTTTTCTGCTCTCGACTATGCAAATAGAATTCTTCCAGGTTGGCAACAAGAAAACAGATACTATTTTCAATTAGGAAATAAGGATTTTAAGCAAGCTGCAATGCTTATAACACAGCAAAGTGATTGGAATTCTGCATCACAAATATGGATTAATTACGTTGATAATTATGATCGTGAATTAGCGAGCAGAGCATGTTTTAATTTAGCTCTGGCAAATGAATTGAAAGGAAACTTTGAAATAGCCATTAAATGGGCAGAACAATCGAATAAGATTAAAAATAAGACTAAGACTAGATATTATATTTCAATGTTAAAAACACGAGAAAAGAACTTGAAAAAACTGCAAGAACAATTATAAAATTATTTTCTCGTTAATACAGATGCTTTTTTATTAATTTTGAGCTTCTCTAAAAATTATAAATATGCATCAAACTATTTTTTATTTTATAATCGGAATTTTAATATTCGATTATGTTTTGGATCAATTTCTTGATTATCTAAACTCTACCAAACGAACATCTTCGCTTCCCGATGAATTAAAAGGAGTATATGATGAAGATAAATATAAGAAATCGCAAGATTACGAGCGGGTAAATCATAAATTTTCGATACTTACAAGTAGTTTTAATTTAATACTAATTTTAGTATTTCTTTATTTTACCGGTTTTGCGTTTATCGATGAAATTGCACGTTCATATGCAGAAAACCTAATATTTATCGCATTAATCTTTTTTGGAATAATCATGTTTGCATCAGACATTATTCATATTCCATTTACAATTTACGACACTTTTGTAATTGAAGAAAAATTTGGATTTAATAAGACTACACCTAAACTATTTATTCTTGATAAAATGAAAGGATGGCTTTTATCTGCACTCATTGGTGGTGGTTTACTAGCTTTAATAACATGGTTTTATCTTAAAGTTGGTAATGATTTTTGGATATTTGCCTGGATTGCGGTTAGTGTTTTTATGCTGTTTATGACCATGTTTTATACCAGTTTAATTGTACCCTTATTTAATAAACTTAAACCACTTGATAAAGGTGAATTAAAAGACGAGATCACATCATTTTGCACAAAAATAAGCTATAACCTAGAAAACGTTTATGTTATTGATGGTTCCAAGCGAAGCACTAAAGCAAATGCATATTTCAGTGGATTAGGCAAAAAGAAAAAAATAGTTCTTTACGACACATTGATTGAAAAACTTACTAAAGAAGAGATAGTAGCCGTTTTAGCACATGAAATAGGACATTATAAGAAGAAACACACACTTATATCAGTAATATCATCAATCTTACAAACGGGTATTACATTGTATATATTATCATTATTTGTTGGAAACCCAACACTTTCAAAAGCATTGGGATCTGAAATCCCAAGTTTTCATTTAGGTTTAATCACTTTTGGGTTTCTATATAGTCCAATATCAACAATAATTGGATTATTTATGAATATTATATCGCGAAAAAATGAATATGCTGCTGATCAATTTGCATCAGAAAATTATAAAGGTATACATTTACAAACTGCCCTTAAAAATTTATCAGTAAGCAATTTATCTAACCTAACTCCACATCCATTATACGTGTTTTTTAATTATTCGCATCCTACTTTATTACAGCGAGTAAGATTTATCGATAATTTAAATAAAAAGAAATGAAGGCAGTTATTATAACAATTGGGGACGAAATTTTAATTGGTCAAACAATTGATACAAATTCAGCTTGGATTGCAAATAAATTGAATTTAATTGGAGTCGATATTATTAAGATTATATCTATTTCTGATAAAAAAGATGAGATAATTAAAGCTTTAGATGATTCAAAGCAAGTTGCAGATTTAGTTTTAATTACAGGTGGGTTAGGGCCAACTAATGATGATATTACAAAAAAAACACTTGCCGATTATTTTGGAGTAAAATTAGTTTTAAATAAAGTTGTATTAGAACATATTGAGAAGTTTGTAATTAAAAGAAAAGCTCATATGAATGAGCGAAATATAAAACAAGCTGAAGTTCCTGAGAATTGTATAATATTAAATAATACTATAGGAACAGCTCCAGGAATGCTATTTAAACACGATGAAAAAACTATTATTTCTATGCCTGGAGTTCCTTTTGAAATGAAGGAATTAATGAATCGACATGTAATTCCTTTAATTAATGAGCAAGAAAAAGATTTACATATAATCCATAAAAATGTTCTAACACAGGGTGTTCCTGAATCTAAATTGGCAGAAATACTCGAAAAGTGGGAATCGAATTTACCAGAAAGTATTTCCTTAGCTTATTTGCCATCACCAGGATTAATAAAACTACGCTTAACAGCAAAAGGAATTCAAAAAGAAACTCTTGAAAAAGAAATTGAGAATAGTGTTCATGGTCTTGAACAAGTTATTCCAGAATTTATTTGTGGATACGATTCGGAAAAACTAGAAGAATTAATTGGGGAACATCTAAAAAATATAAAAAAGACTGTTAGTACAGCAGAAAGTTGCACAGGAGGGAATATTGCCCATCTGATTACATCTATTCCTGGTAGCTCTGAATATTATAAAGGTAGCGTGGTAGCATATTCAAATGAAATTAAACAAAAAGTATTATTAGTAAATCGTAGTAGTTTAGATGCTTATGGAGCAGTTAGTAAACAGGTTGTTGAAGAAATGGCTAAAGGAATTATAAACGTATATGGTACCGATTTTGCAATAGCAACTTCAGGAATTGCTGGTCCCGATGGAGGAACTAAAGAAAAACCTGTAGGAATAACTTGGATTGCAGTTGCTAATCATAGTGATATTTATTCAAAAAAATATATCTTTGGGGATCAAAGAGAAAGAAACATACAAAGAGCATCTTTAACAGCTTTAAATATGCTCCAAAAACTCATATTAGGAAAGAAATTGTAATTATTTGGAAATTTATGTTAATTTTTTTACTAATATTCTTGATTAATTAAATAAAAATCACGTATTTTGCCATCTGTTTTAGAAAATTGAGATAAAATATATAATAAAATGTCACGAATCTGTCAAATAACTGGAAAGAAAGTAATGGTAGGAAACAATGTTTCCCACTCAAAGAGGAGAACTAAAAGAAGATTCTACCCAAACTTAATGAATAAGAAGTTTTATTTAGAAGAAGAAGATCGTTGGGTAACTTTGAAGGTTTCAGCTTCTGGTATTAGAAATATTACTAAAAAAGGCTTAAAAGTAGCCTTAAACGAAGCAAAAGAAAAAGGTTTTATCGCTAACTATTAATATTAAGGAGGAAGCTTAAAATGGCGTCAAAAAAGGGAAATAGAGTACAGGTTATTATGGAATGTACAGAGCATAAAGAATCGGGAATGCCTGGAACTTCAAGATATATTACAACAAAGAATAAAAAAAATACTACTGAAAGATTAGAATTGAAAAAATACAATTCTATTTTAAAGAAAGTAACAGTTCATAAAGAAATAAAATAATTTGTTATGGCAAAGAAAGCAGTTGCAAGTTTACAAAAGGGTGAAGGAAGAACTCACACCAAATGTATTAAAATGGTGAAATCTGAAAACGGTTACCAGTTTGCTCAAGAAATGGTAATGAATGAAAATATTAAAGATTTTTTTGCTAAGAAATAATTAGCAGTTAAAATATTATAGTAAAAGAAGCTTTCTATTTAAAAGAAGGCTTTTTTTATTTCTACAATTCTGTAAAAAAAAACAGTAAATTTATCGTCTGGTTTTCATAAAATTAATAAAATGGGTACTTTCGGAATATTTTCTAAGGAAAAAAAGGATACTCTAGATCAAGGATTAGCAAAGACAAAAGAAAGTGTATTCAAAAAATTATCACGTGCTGTTGTTGGTAAATCTAAAGTTGATGATGAAGTTCTTGATAATCTGGAGGAAGTGTTAATTACTTCGGATGTTGGTGTAGATACTACTTTAAAAATTATTGAAAGAATTGAAAAAAGAGTATCTAGTGATAAATATATGGGAACTAGTGAATTGAATCTTATATTAAAAGAAGAAATCGCTGTCTTACTCGAAGAAAATAATTCTGAAGACATTGATTTGTCGTTTGAAAATCACGAAGGACCTTATGTAATAATGGTTGTGGGAGTTAATGGAGTTGGCAAAACAACAACCATTGGCAAATTAGCTCATCAATTTAAATCTTTAGGAAAATCCGTTGTTCTTGGAGCCGCAGACACATTTAGAGCTGCAGCAGTTGATCAATTAACAATATGGGCCGATAGAGTTGGAGTGCCAATTGTAAAACAATCAATGGGTTCAGATCCTGCTTCTGTAGCATTTGATACTCTTTCATCAGCGAAAGCTAATAATGCAGATATTGTAATTATTGATACTGCAGGAAGATTGCATAATAAAGTGAATTTAATGAATGAATTAGGAAAAATTAAAATGGTTATGCAAAAAGTTCTTCCTAATGCACCACACGAAATATTGTTAGTGCTTGATGGTTCTACTGGACAAAATGCCTTTGAACAAGCAAAACAGTTTACAAAAGTAACTGATGTTACTGCTTTAGCTCTTACCAAACTTGATGGAACTGCTAAAGGAGGTGTAGTTATAGGTATTTCTGATCAATTTAAGATTCCAGTAAAATATATTGGTATTGGTGAAGGAATGGAGCACTTACAAGTATTTAATAAAAAAGAATTTGTTGATTCTTTATTCTCATAGTTTATTATTCATTTTATATAAATAACCTGTTGGAATTCTCAGCGGGTTTTATTGTTTTATTATGAAAACAAAAAGTGTCAAAAAGGTAAATGTTATAACTCTAGGTTGTTCAAAAAATCTAGTCGATTCAGAATCATTATTAAGACAATTAGAATCGAATGGTTTTAAGGTGATGCACGATTCAAACAGTCCTGCAGAGATAGTTATAATAAATACCTGTGGATTTATTAATGATGCAAAACAGGAATCAATTGAAACTATATTGTCTTTTGAAGAACTAAGAAATAGTAATAAAGTTGAAAAGCTTTTTGTATTTGGATGCTTATCGGAAAGATATAAAGAAGAACTTGAAAGGGAGATTCCTGTTGTAGATAAATATTTTGGTGTTTATAATTTAAAAGAACTTATAGAATCGATTGGAGGGCACTATAAAACAGAACTTGTTGGAGAACGAATGCTTACTACTCCAAAACATTATGCATATCTAAAGATCTCTGAAGGTTGCGATAGAACATGTTCTTTTTGTGCTATTCCACTTATTAAAGGCAAGCATAAATCACGTTCAATTGAAGACTTGCTTAAGGAAGCTGAATTTTTAGTAGAGAAAGGTGTAAAGGAAATTATTCTTATTGCTCAAGATTTATCTTATTACGGTATTGATTTATATAAGGAAAATAAACTTGCTGAACTTATTGATAAAATTTCTGATATTAAAGGAGTACAATGGTTGAGATTGCATTATACATTTCCGGCAAAATTTCCTATGGATGTTATCAAAATAATGAAAGCTAAAAATAATATTTGCAACTATATGGATATCCCTGTGCAACATATTAGTGATAAGTTATTGAAGAATATGCGTAGAGGAATTACCAAGGAGCAGACTTATGACTTGATTAACTTTTTTAGGTCGGAAATACCTGAAATGACGCTTAGAACAACATTATTAGTTGGTCATCCAGGAGAAACTAACGATGATTTTAACGAGTTAATTGAATTTATTAAGCACGTAAAATTTGAACGATTAGGGATTTTTACTTATTCCGAAGAAGAAAATACGTATTCGGCCAAAAATTTTAATGATGATATTCCAGCATCTATAAAGCAATCGAGAATGGATGAACTTATGGATGTTCAACGTGAAATATCTAACGAATTAAACCACAATAAAATAGGTAAGTCATTTAAAGTGTTAATAGATAGGAGTGAAGGTGAATACTTTATTGGTAGAACCGAATTTGATTCTCCAGATGTGGATAATGAGGTAATTATTAAATCTCCACATAAAAAGCTGATAATCGGCAGTTTCTAT
>Ga0209633_10006344_pt1 | contig 10142 bp, 13 predicted proteins | sample Cruoilmetagenom1_FD_187290 | JGI IMG/M metagenome (GOLD analysis project Ga0209633, IMG submission 187290) | Oil polluted marine microbial communities from Coal Oil Point, Santa Barbara, California, USA - Sample 1 (SPAdes) (version 2) | ecosystem: Environmental > Aquatic > Marine > Oil seeps ... | reverse complement strand
AAAAACATTTGTGAAGTTTTCGGAAATGACTATATAGATATATCTGAAGAAGCACTTATCATGATAGATGGTATAGGAGAAGAGATGGCAGCTTCTTTTGTAGAGTTTATGCGTGTAAATCATGAAACGGTAAAACAGCTACAAGAGATACTCTCTCCCATAGCCACAAAGAAAGTAGAAGCAGCGGAAAATCCTTTTAAAGCAAAGACGATAGTACTTACAGGAGCCATGAGTAGTTCACGCGGAGAAATCCAAAAAGAGTTAGAATCTTTAGGTGCGAAGATAAGCTCTAGCGTCTCTAAAAAGACAGACTTTGTTATATATGGAGAAGATGCTGGGTCTAAGTATGAAAAGGCGCTGAAGCTTGGTGTGAGTGTTTTAAATGAGGCAGAGATGCGAGAGAGGATGCTTTGATGGGTTTTTGGTCTTACTTTTTTCTTTATGGTGCTATTTTAACTTACTTTACTTGGGGTGTTGTTGTTGCTTTTGAAGTTGTTTTGGTGATGGCTGGGAGTGAGTTTGCCAAGGAATGGGTGAAAAAGCGCTATACGTTAAAATTTTTCATGTTTGAGGTTTATCTCTTTTTCCCATTGGTAGTGGTTGGATATCTTATTTTAGAGGTATTGCCATACTTTTTAGGTAAAAGCGACTCTATAGCCAAGTTTGATATAGGAAGAACGATTTATGATGTGTTTGCTGAGGATTTAGATGAGTTGGATGAGGATGATTTAAAGTAAGCACGGTTTATCTGTGCGTGAGCTTTTTGCTGAAGAAAATATAGCGTTAGCATAGTAAAATGGGCTTTACTCATTTTGCGTAATAAAGATGATATTTTCTGAGGATTAGATGCGTTGGATGATGAGGACTTGTAGCCCTCATCTTTGTGGATAATAGTTTATATATTATCTCTGATTGCTAACGTTTTGATGATCTCTTGGTATCTGTTATAATCTTTTTTCTTTAAGTATCTTAAAAGTCTTTTTCTTTGACCTACTAGTTTAAGTAGACCTAGTCTTGAAGAGTGATCTTTTTTGTTGTCTCTTAAGTGCTCTGTCAAATAATCAATTCTATTTGATATAAGTGCTACTTGTACTTCTGGAGAACCTGTGTCATTCTCACCTCTTGCAAATTCTTTAACGATTTCTGCTTTTTTCGCCGTATCTAAAGCCATATTGACCTCCTGATTGGTATTTTGGAACGTGTGATTATACGAAAAATAACTTAATTCTCGATTAGTTTAAGACACCCTCTGTATAGTTCCACTCTGATTTTTTATTTCCGTTTTCTGAAAACTCTGTTGAAGAACCATGAAGTTTTGCATCTTTGTAGGTTAGTTTATACTTTACTTGACCATTGGCATGATACACAGTGCTTACACCATTTTTAACACCATCTATATAGTTCCAAGCAGCTTTTAACACACCGTTTTCGTACTCTTTTGAAATACCATTTAACTTTTCATTTTGAAAGTTTAGTTCATACTGTAAAGAGCCATATTTGTTATATTTTTTGGTGATGCCTTCTTGTTTACCGTTGACATAGTTTATCTCTGCTTCTTTAACACCGTTTTCATTGTACTTTGTACTGATACCATTTAAGATGTCATCAACAAAATGCCATCTTGCTATGATCTTTCCTGTGTTTGTGTATTCTGTTGTGAGACCATTTTTCTTGCCATTTTGATAGTTGTATTCGAATTTTATATTGCCATTGTCATAAAATTCTTTTGAAGTAGCTGCGTCTGCAGAGCTTAAGAGGGCTAAAAACAGTAGTGCTGATGTACATATTTGTCTCATTTATATCGTCCTTGAGTAAACTTATGGTGAAATTTTATCTAAAAGGGATTAAAATTGTGTTAACAAAATTATATTATCATGATACTTAACCAAGGAGCTTTTATATGAAGATATTTTTAACCTCTGTGGCAAGCCTTTTATTATTTACTGGGTGTTCCACTAAAGTTGCCCCGACGGCTGATATCTCAAATGCCAAAATGGCGCTTGTTAAAGCTGAAAGTACAGATGCAAAAACTTATGTACCGGATGATTTAGTGCGTATTAAAGTTAAGTATCAAAACTTGCAACGTTTGATGCAAGAAGAACGTTTTGATGAAGCGAAGTATTTAGCCCAAGAGATACAAGCAGATGCACGTGTTTTAGAGAAAAAATCAGAGCGTGTTCGGGTAGAGAAACGGGTAAAAAAACTACAAGGTGAAATCAATACTATCAATAAAGATTTCACACAAGTTAGAGAGTAGGGGTTATCATGATGAAAACTATAGGGACATTAAGTCTGTTGACGACCTTTTTATTGGTCGGTTGTAGTAGTGCGACTGTAAATTCACCAGCACTTACTAAGAGTCAAAAAGCGTATGAAGTGATAAGAGAAGATGCCCAAGTTAACCAGTATGCAGCGCCATCACTGTTTCAGGCAGGCAAACTTTACAATCTTTCTAAAACAGCTAAAAGTGATGCAGAAGCTAGCCACTATGCCTATCTTTTGCAACAAGAGATAAAAGTGGCACAAGAGAGTGCGCGTGGAAAACAACTAAAAGAGCAGATAGATGGTTTACGAGATAAAAAGACAAAAGCGCTTTTGGATGAAAAAGAAGATGAAATTTTAAAAGCACAAGAAGAGGCAAGAGCAGCGAAAGAGAAAGCACTTGGTTTAGAGCAAAAGTATCAAGAACTACAAGAGTTAAATGCCAAGATGACTTCTCGTGGTTTAGTGCTTACTTTAGGAGATGTTCTTTTTGAGACGGGTAAAGCATCGTTGATGGCAGGGGCTAAGAGAGCACTTGATAAGTTAGTAGACTTTTTAGCTGAAAATGAAACGCGAAAAGTCCTTATAGAAGGGCACACGGACAATGTTGGAAGTAGCAGTTATAACATAGATCTCTCTTTAAGACGTGCTGAAGCTGTTTCAAATATCTTGAAAGATAAAGGTATTTCTGAGAGTAGGATAGTTACTAAGGGGTATGGAGAACAGTATCCAATCACAGGAAATAGTAGCGCAAGTGGGAAACAACAAAATAGGCGGGTAGAGATAGTTATCTTAAATGAAGGGGATACAATAGAGAATGTAACACGATAACAAAGAGCTTAGTGCTCTTTGTTAAAAGAGACTACTTACCGCAGTTTCTTAGTGTTGCAGGTGCTAATTTTTCACCTTTTGATAGTGGCATAAGTTTTGCCATTGGAAACTTTGAGTAGTCACAAGTTTCACAAAATGCGGGTGCTTTCTTGACGCGTTTAACTTTTTTTACAACTCTTTTTTTACAACAATCTGCGGTGTACGGTTTACCATCCATAGTAACCCAACCAGCTGAAGCTGATGTAGCAAATAGACCAGAAACTACTAGTGTCAATAGTGATGCTTTAACAAATGATTTCATTCAAATCCCTTAAAATATTTTATTTTTGTAATGTAAAATACAAATAATTTCATTACAATAATATTATTTGTATTATTACATAAAAAGTTTAAACTTTTCTTTATTTTATTAGAAGGGTTATGAGTTTTAAACTTTATTGGCTATAATAAGACAAATAAAGTCTTATAAGATAGGAAAATCATGTTATTAACAAAAGCAAGTGAGTATGCATTGCTCTCTACTGTCTTGATTGCTAGAGCAGGAGAACCAGCAGATGTGGATACACTCTCAAAACGATTGGGTATTTCACGCTCTTTTTTAGCAAAGATTTTACAGGCTCTGGCAAGAGATGAGATTTTAAAGTCTTTTAAAGGCGCTAAAGGTGGATTTGCACTTAATAAAGCTGCGGAAGAAATCTCAGTTCGAGAGATTATAGAGTCTGCTGAAAAAAAACCACTCTCTGTTTTTGAATGTTCATCCTCTACACAAAACTGTTCCTCTGGCAAAGGGGAGTTTTGTATCATCTGGCCATTTTTACATAAATTTCAAATAAAAATTGATGAATTTTTAGAAGAGATGACACTCAAAGATATACTTTAGATGCGAGGGTAAACCTTGGCAAAGGCAACGAGTACACAGTCACAAGCTAACAAGATACTAGGTCAACTTGGTCAATCAAAAGATTTAGCCATTGTTGTCTTTGTTATCGCGATTATTGCGATTATCATCGTGCCACTTCCGAGTGTTATTTTAGATTTTTTCTTGACTATCTCTTTGGCTGTGGCTGTTTTAGTGTTGATGATAAGCCTTTATATCCCAAAACCAACTGATTTAACAACTTTTCCAACACTCATTTTATTGATTACCCTTTTTAGACTCGCTTTAAATATCGCAACAACTAGGATGATTTTATCCCATGGACATGAAGGTCCTGAAGCCGTTTCAGACATCATCACCTCCTTTGGTAACTTTGTGGTAGGTGGAAACATGGTGGTGGGTGTTATCGTTTTAATCATCCTTGTTCTCATAAACTTTATGGTTATTACCAAAGGTTCTACGAGAGTTGCAGAGGTTGCGGCACGATTTACCCTAGATGCGATGCCTGGTAAACAGATGGCAATCGATGCAGATTTAAATGCAGGATTGATAGATGAATCAACAGCGAGGGAGAGAAGAGAGTCCATCATCCAAGAGGCAAACTTTTATGGGGCGATGGATGGTTCTAGTAAGTTTGTTAAAGGGGATGCGGTTGCTGGTATCATCATCACGCTCATTAACCTTACGGGTGGTTTTTTGATAGGTACGTTTCAATTTGAGATGGACGCGGCTTCTTCTGCTGAGACGTTTACGATACTGACTATCGGGGATGGTTTGGTAGGTCAACTTCCAGCACTTATCATGTCAACAGCCACGGGTATCATCATCACACGTGCCAATAAAGATGATGAGGGGTCATTTTCAAACTCTGCTGTAGAACAACTGTTTAATCAGTATAAAACGCTTTATATAGTCGGGATTATTTTAGTGCTTTTTGCTCTAGTACCGGGACTCCCTACCTTTTCACTTGCTTTTGTTGGGTTAATCTTTGTAGGACTTGGATACTTAGCGAGTAAATCCGAAGCGGGTGCAATGGGTATAGAAACAGAAGTACAGGATAGTGACTTACTAAAAGAACCTGCTAAAAAATCTCCTCAAGAATTACGAGAAGAGGAAGAGTCTGCTTTAGAAGATATCTTAAAACAAGAGGTGTTAGAGCTTGATTTAGGTTATCAACTCATCAAGTTAGCAGATCCCGCTATGAATGGGGATTTACTAGATCGTATCAAAAGTATGCGCCGAAAAATCGCAACAGATTTTGGATTTTTAATTCCACAGGTACGGATAAGAGATAACTTACATCTCAAGCCAAACGAGTATCAACTTCTTTTAAAAGGGGTAGAGATAGGATCTGGAGATATTTATCCTGAAAAGTTTTTAGCGATGGATTCTGGTTTAGTAAGTGAAGAGATGGCTGGGATAAAGACAAAAGAGCCAGCCTTTGGGTTAGATGCTATCTGGATAGATGAGTCTGCTAAAGAAGATGCTATCATCAAGGGATATACAACAGTTGACCCTTCTACGGTTATATCTACGCATCTGAGTGAACTTATCAAAACTTATGCAGAAGAGTTACTGACCCGTCAAGATGTGCAGTCGCTTATAGATAATGTGAAGAAAAACTATCCTGTGGTGGTAGATGACTGTATGTCTGTAGCGACAGTTGGTCTTGTACAAAAAGTCTTAAAAGAGTTGCTAGCAGAAAAAATCCCTATCAAAGATATGATAACTATCTTAGAAACAGTGGCAGATGTAGCGGCTATCACAAAAAATAGCGACATCATCGTAGAACAAGTACGTGCTAAGTTAGCCCGTGCGATAACCAAACAGTATAAAGATGAACAGGGTGTCTTAAAGCTGATGACTTTTGCGGCTCCTACTGAGCAAAAACTTTTAGAACATTTGCAAGAAAAAGAGGGGATGAAAGAGTTGCTTTTAAACATAGGTCAGATAAACTCACTGGTACAAAAAACGAGTGATGCGGCGACTGAAGTTTTACAGCGAGGAATCGCACCAGTGATATTGATAGTCGATCCAAATCTTAGAAAATCTATCTCAGAGATTTTTACGAAGTTTAATTTAGATGTCGTAGTATTGTCACATGCAGAAGTGGACTCAAATGCAAAATTTGAAGTGCTTTCAAACATAGATGTAGAGGAGTTATAGCGTGAAGGGTAAAAAAGTTTTTCATCTGTCACATACAGATTTAGATGGGTATAGTTGTCAGTTGATCACCAAGCGATGTTTTGAAAATATCACTTTTTATAATTCTGACTATGGTAAAGAGATAAGTGAGCGAATCACGCAGATATTTAACCGTATAGAGTTTGAAAAATATGCGGAAAATCTTGTGCTTATCACGGATGTGAATCTCACACCTGACCAAGCAAAGTTTTTACTTAAAAATGTGCAAGAGTGCGACTTAAATGTGGAGATACTTTTACTAGATCACCATAAAACAGGGCAAGAGAGCGCTAACAAATATGACTGGTATCATCTTGATGTAAAGCGTTGTGCCACAAAGATAACGTACGATTATTTCTTGGCTGAAGGTTATGATATAGGTGATATGGAAAAGTATGTGGATGTAGTCAATGCTATCGATATCTGGTTAGATGATAACGAATATTTTGAACTTGGTAAAGTCTGTATGCGTTTGGTTTCAAACTCTAGAGAGATAAATCGTATGCTCTTTTCAGGGAAAAATTCTGAGTATATTTTCCATCTTTTAGAAAAAGCGCAAGCGTACTTTGAAGAGGAAAATCCTCACATCGTTTTAGATGATAAAGTGCATACACTAAAGAAAAGTTTTTTCAAAAAAGAAGAAGACAATACACTTGAAAATCTTGTATCACACTTTGTAGTAGATATGTTAGCAAGAAACGCTAGCAATATGACTGTATACTATCATGATAAGAAAGGTCTACTCACCTATAGCATAGGAAATGTTTCTATCATTGGGAATGATTTTCTTGTTAAAAATCCTGAGTTTGACTTTTTTATCAACATCAATGGTCGTGGCAATGTAGGGCTAAGAGCAAACAATAACGCAGATGTCTCTGCACTCTCAAAGCAGGTATTTAATGGTGGTGGACATGCCAATGCTAGTGGTGGCAGATTTGAAGGGTTTAAAGACTCTTTTATCTACGAAGATATATTAGAACAAGTACAAGATAAATTAACAATAGGAGAAAATTCATGAGTAATGAAATAAGAGAATTACAAGAAGAGTTAGAAGATTTAACCGTACATTTAGCAGATATGCTAGAGGCATGTTTACATTTTGCTGGTGTCAAAGAAGACAATCTTGAAGATGCAGTCAAGATATATATCGACTCATTAGATGAGGTATTTGATGATGAAGATGGTGATATGGGTTACCAAGAAATCATCAAAACTATCGACTATATGAAGGAAAAAAAGCCAATACTTTTTGCTTAATCTCTGATGGGTATCATCGTTTCTATCACAAGTATATATTTTTTTATATTGCTTGGATGGCTCTCTAAATATTTTTTAAAGAGTCAGATAGATGAAAGAAGCTTGGTTCTTTTGTCTATCTATTTTTTGCAACCTATGTTAGTTTTTTGGGGACTTACTACCAAAGAGATAGATATGAGTGTTGTACAAGCACCACTTGTTTTTTTAGCGGTTATTTTAGTTTCATTGGCACTCTCGTACTTTCTAGCGCAGTATCTATTTAAACATCAAAAAGACAAATCCATCGCTACTGTAGCCTCAATAGTAGGCAATACAGGCAATCTTGGAATCCCCCTTGGTATAGCACTTTTTGGAGAAGGTTCTATCCTCTATACGAGCATCATCAATCTTGCAAACCTTTTTATCGTCAACACAGTCGGGGTATATTTTTATGCTAGAGGAGAGTTTTCAGCACGTGATGCCTTTATCAAGATATTTAAATTGCCTGCTATTTGGTTTGGTTTTTTTGCCTTAGGGTTTAATGCGCTAGGATTGCAAGTGCCTGAAAGTTTAACACTCTCCTTGGAGATGGGTGCTTACACAACGATGGTGTTGCAACTTTTAATCTTTGGAATGTATCTTTATAGTGTTAAAATCAGTGATATTGATAAGAGACTTTTCTCCTTTGTCACGGTGATGAAGTTTGTGGCTATACCAGTGCTGGCTATCATGATACTACAACTTTTTGAGGTTTCTGATATGGTTTACAATGTCATCTTGCTAGAACTCTTAGTACCCTTAGCGGTGATGAATGTTAACTTAGCCGCACTTTATGACTGTCGTGTTAACCAAGTGACTTTCTTGGTGTTTTCTTCTTCTTTTATCTTTTTGGGATATCTCTTTTTAGTGTTGGGATTATTTCGCTAAAATAGACTCATGACAATACCTAACATATTACAAAATATCTCCAAAACATTAAGTGCTAATGGTGCTAAAGCTATCATCGTTGGTGGTTCTGTGCGTGATCATTTTTTAGATATCGTTGCTAAAGATTTTGATATCGAAGTGTATGGATTAGAGACACTTGAAGCATTAGAAGAGATATTAAAAACTTTTGGGCGTGTAGAACTTGTAGGTAAAAGTTTTGGTGTATTGAAGTTTATCTATAAAGGAGAAGAGTATGATTTCTCATTTCCTCGCAGTGAAGAAAAGATAGCAAAAGGTCATAAGGGTTTTTCTTGTCATATAGATGGAAACTACAGCTATGAAAAAGCAGCAAGACGCAGAGACTTCACAGTCAATGCTATGGGCTATGATATAGAAGAAAAATCATTTTTAGACCCCTTTGGTGGAAGCTCTGATATGAAAGCTAAAATCTTACGCCATATCGATGATGAAACTTTTGTAGAGGATCCTTTGAGGATTTATAGAGGGATTCAGTTTTGTGCACGATTTGGGTATGCGATGGATAGAAAAACAAGAGAACTTTGTTCTATCATGATAGAAGAGGGTGCGCTTGATGAGTTACCCAAAGAGCGTGTTTATGAAGAGTTTAAAAAGTTACTATTAAAAGCAAGAAAACCTTCTATCGGCTTTGAATTGATGCGAGAGATTGGGGCGTTAAAAGAGTTTCCTGAACTAGAAGCTCTTATAGGGGTAGAACAAGAAAAAAAGTGGCATCCTGAGGGTGATGTATGGGTGCATACGATGATGGCACTAGATGCGATGGCTGGACTTTTAACTGGTGATGAAAAACGTGACTTGATGTTGATGTATGCAGTGCTTTGTCATGACTTTGGAAAACCTAGTACAACAAAGGTGATTGATGGTCGTATCAGAGCATTGGGACATGAAAGAGCAGGGCTAGAACCCACGCAAAGTTTTATGCAACGCCTTAGCAATGAGCAAGACTTTATAGATAAAATTCTCCCTCTTGTAGCGTATCATCTTTCCCCCTCACAGCTCTATCATGATAAGTCATCCAAAGCTGCGGTAAGAAGACTTTCTACAAAGGTCAATATAGCAGATTTGATTATCGTGGCAAAAGCTGACTTTTTAGGTCGAACAACTACAGAAGCTATGGCTGGAGATTACCCAGCGGGAGAGTGGCTTTTGAAGATGGCTGAAAGTTTAGATGTTGTGAACTCTGCACCAAAGATGTTACTGCAAGGTAGGGATTTAATAGCATTAGGACTAAAGCCTTCTAGGCGGTTTAAAGAGATACTAGATAAGGTTTATGAGATGCAGTTGGATGGGGAAGTGGCGACGTTGGAAGAGGCAGTTGGAGTAGCAAGAGGATTAGTCTAATAATATTTCAAAATGAAATATTATTTTACCTTTTTTTAAATCTCTGATAAAATGCCTCTAAAGTGAAAAGGTGGTAGAATATGAGAAAATTGATAAGTGTAGTCGATATCATAGGCAAAGAGATAGAAGTTTATAAAGCGAAGGTCTTTTTGTTTACTGCTATTTCTGGTGCTAGTTGGGTTTATGCCTTTAAGTTTGATGGTAATACGTTGAAGATATTGCTATTGACAAGTTTTATGGTTGCAAGTTTTGGTGTTTTTTCAAATGTATTGAAACTTAGTGACGTAGAAAATGAGTTAAAAGGATTAAAAAATGTTTGAGATAATTTTTGCAGTTGCATTTTTACTGTCAGCAGTCTTGGCATATATAGGACATAAAAAAAAGTGGAAGATTTCTGAGTACTTATAATAAATACTCTCTTAAAACTCAAATCCTCCACCAGCAC
>Ga0209633_10006343_pt1 | contig 10143 bp, 9 predicted proteins | sample Cruoilmetagenom1_FD_187290 | JGI IMG/M metagenome (GOLD analysis project Ga0209633, IMG submission 187290) | Oil polluted marine microbial communities from Coal Oil Point, Santa Barbara, California, USA - Sample 1 (SPAdes) (version 2) | ecosystem: Environmental > Aquatic > Marine > Oil seeps ... | reverse complement strand
AATAATAAAAAAGATGAAATCATACGAAATCAATAAATCGGAAGCAGAAATAAAGTTAAAAAATCAAAAAAAGGAAAACGCTTTGGATATAATAAGTAAATCACTTTTAAAACCTGTCTGAATAGTTCAGGTGGGTAAATATTAATCTTTAAATTTTTACATTATGAGTACATTAAAAAACAAAGTTCAGTTAATCGGAAATGTAGGGCAAGACCCTGAAATCATCGTATTGGATAGCGGTAAAAAAGTAACTCGTTTTTCATTGGCTACTAACGAGTATTACAAAAATGGCAAAGGTGAAAAGGTACAAAATACCGATTGGCATAATATGGTTGCATGGGGTAAGATTGCGGAAATTATCGAAAAATACGCAAGCAAAGGAAAAGAAATTGCGGTTGAAGGAAAATTGACTTCCCGCTCTTATGAAGATAAGGAAGGTGAAAAACGGTATGTAACCGAAGTAGTGATAAATGAAGTTTTGCTTTTGGGTTCTAATAAAGAAGCTGAAATAGTAAAATAATCTAAAAGTTAAAGAGGGCGTCCCTGTGGAAAGTTTCGCCCTCTTTTTCATTATTAATCCTTAATAGAAGAACAATGAAAGATAAAGTTAGTGAAATAAAAATTAGTTATAAGGAAAAAACAAAGATTTTGAAGTCTGATGTAATTAAAAGTTCGGCAGATGTTGCAAAATTACTTTTCAAAGATTGGGATAGTGATACTATTGGACTGCAAGAATCTTTTAAGGTATTATTATTAAATAATTCCAATAAAGTAAAAGGAATTTATCAAATTTCACAAGGTGGAATTACGGGTACTTTAGTCGATTTACGCATCCTATTTGCAGTGGTACTAAAATCACTTTCTGTGGGTATTATTTTGGCACATAACCATCCGAGTTCTAAACTACAACCCAGTGAAACAGATAAACAATTGACGAGAAAAATAAAAAAAGCGGCTGACTTTTTAGATATAAAAGTGTTAGACCATTTGATTATTACCCCTAATGGTAATTATTATAGTTTTTCGGATAACGGTTTACTCTAACTTAAGGGTCATTGACCCTATTTTAAAATTACTACTATGGTCTATTTAAATTATAATAACCTTGATGAACAAACCCAAGAGTATTTGATTGCTGTTTCTAAAGAAGATATTGAACAACAATTTGGGGATGAACTTAAAATATATGCAAAGGAACATCATTTAAATTATGATACCCTTTTGGAAAAGGAAGCTATACGTAACCTCTATAATTATAGTTATGTTTTTAATATTTGAAATTTAATTTTTTACAGAGTAAAAAGGGGCAGTTTAAAAACTGTCCTTTTCTTTTTTAAAAGAAATGCAACAGATTTCAACAAACAATACACAATACGTAAAAAGTACCTTTTTGAATATTAAAAATGTACCCTGTATAATGATGCAGTACATTTTGCCTTTAACTTGGTTAAAGGTATGGAAATTTTGCCCACGAGCGGGCAAAAATGGAATAGCAAGAGGGTAGCGCGCTAAAGCGATGCTACGGGTTTATTTTGCTACGCAAAGTATTGAAATTGAACTATTTACAGGAATGTATAAATAAAATTAAAGAAAAAAGTTTACTGTAAAAACGCTGAGAAGCCCCATAAACACTGTAAAAGTTTACTGTAAAATGATAGTAAAAGGGAAATATAATTATAAGTACTCGAATGTAAGTATCAGACATAATGTGGCGGTTAGATTTAGGGTTTTTTCTAAAAAGATTTCTAAATCTCATACGGATACACTCATTGCAATTATGGACTTTTTTGAATGGCACGGTTTTACCCCCTCACACAGATTTACCAAAAGCATCATCGAGGAAATATTAAAAAACAGGCAGCGTACAGAAACTTCCATTAAACGTACCGAAGCTACTATTGCCATCATTCGGGATATTGAAGTGACACAAACCAAACCAACAACGGCACTATTAGAATCTCTTTTTGAAGAAAAGCTAACGGATGAAGAACCGGAAATGATAGAAAAGAAATTTATAGACAAGCCACAAGAAGAAAAAAAGATTGAAGATACCACCGTTCCCAGAATTCGCTATGAGCGGTTAGGGGACAAATTGCTATCGGTAAAGGAAGACTTTGAATATGTACTGGATAATGTCAACCTGATAAAAAACAGTTTTGGAAAAGACTATTTCAAGTTAGAACTCACCGAAGGAGAACTTGAAAAATTCAAAAGAACAATAAAAAATATTGAATAATGTATATCGCAATAACAAAACAACATTTGGATGCAACCTATAACAGCAGTGTAGCTGATTATGTAAACTATTTGGAAAAGGAAAACGAGGAAAAATACCCTGACTTACAGGAACATTTTTTTGACCAATATAATAACAAAGTAGCCCCTGAAAAGGTCATTGCCGAAATTGACGGAAACACCGCTAAACTAAAAAAGCGAGAACCTAAATTTTATTCTTTAGTAGTAAGTCCAAGTGCAAAAGAATTAAAACACATAAATAATAACCCTGCATTATTGCGAAAATATGTTAGGGAACTGATGAAAGAGTACCCCAAATCATTTTATCGAGATCGTGAGGTTACCGTAGATGATATAAAATATTTTGCCAAAATTGAACATGAGCGTACCTATAGAGGTTTTGAAAAAAAGATAAAGGAGAATGCTCCCTATCGTAAAGAAATTGCCAAACTCAAGTATGATATAGTTAAAGTTAGAAACGGAGAAATGAGCGGAAATGTAAAAAGGATTCAGCGCAACATCGAAAAATTGGAAGCACAGGCACCACATAAAGCAAATGGGAAACTCTTAACTGAAGGAATGAGAAAAGAAGGGATACAGACCCATGTACATATTATAGTTAGCCGGAAGGATGCCACAAATACCTATAGCCTTTCACCGGGAGCTAAATTTAGGGAATCCGAAACCATACTTAACGGAAAAAAAGTAAAACAGGGATTTCATAGAGACGGGTTTTTTGAGAATGCTGAAAAAACATTTGACAGGGTTTTTGATTACAATCGAAACTTTGTGGAAAGTTATAAGAACAAAAAAATCTTTATAAAAGACCCAAAGAAATTTTATGCCATGCTTATTGGATTGCCAACGAGCGAAAGACAATTGGCATTTAAATTGTTTCATAAAGCGGGGATGAACATACCGACCATTCCTACTAATAAAGTACAACTTGCTTATAAAGCTTTTATGAAACTCAAAAAAGGAATAGAGGTCGTCATAAGGTCAAGTTCAATAGGGACCTAATTTTTAAAATCCGAGATTATGGAACAAGTATGGTTATTATGGATAATTTATTTTTTGATAGGGTGTGGACTATCCTATATAGTAATACGAAAGTTGTACTATGGCTTTTTAATAATGCTAATTTGTATAGCAGGCCTAAGTTATTATCTATACAATCAAATAGAATTACAAATCTTTATAAAAACCATACTTTATGGGATATTGCCATTACTATTTATAAACCTGCTATTTTATGTGTTTTTTGCCAAAGAAAAAATTACAAACAGCCCAAATGAAAAATATAAGATTACTATTCAGACAAAAGGACATAAATTGATTTTGGAAAATATCCGTAGAGGTATATCAATTATCGGAGCAGCAGGGAGTGGCAAGACCGAAAGTGTAGTCTATAACTTTTTAGAACATTTTGCATTGCATTCCTTTTGTGGAGTATTACACGATTACAAAAATTTTGAGATCACAGAAATGGCATATCCCATTTTTGAAAAGGGAGCAAATGAATTTTATATCATTTCTTTCGACCCCATTTATCACAAAGTAAATCCGATTGCGCCAAAATATATTCCTGATGAAGAAAGCGTACATGAAATATCACGGGTGTTGCTGGAGAACCTGTTGGAACTAAAGGAGAGTGGAAGTACCGGAGCTTCGCGCTTTTTCAATGATGCCGTAGAGGGGCTGATAGGAGGAATGATATGGCGTTTAAAGACGGATTATAAAGATTATTGCACCTTGCCTCACCTGATTGCCCTGTACCAACATCTAAGTACAAAGGCATTGGTTAAATTTCTAAGTGCAAACCTTACTTCTAAGGCAATGGCAGATGCATTTATTTCCGGTGTAGATTCCGACAGGCAGACCGCAGGAGTGAAAAGCACCTTAGCCAATGCTTTTAAAAAGATAAGTACGCAGAAAATATTTATGGCACTCTCTGAGGATGAAATTCCGTTGGATATAAATAATCCTAAAAATCCTGCCGTAATCTCGATTGTCAACAATCCAAAAAAAGAAACTTCTTTATCACCGGTCATTGCAACCATATTACATACCATTACCAAACAAATGAGTGAACAGGGTCAAAGACCCTCTTTTGTTTTGATGGAAGAAGCTTCTACCATACGCCTATTAAATATGCACCGGATTCCTGCAACATTACGCGCCTATGATATAGTTACCGTTTATGTATTACAGGACAAAATTCAAAATGATTTAATGTATGGAGATAAGGCAAGTAGAGCGATTTTAAGCAACCTTTCCTACCAATTTTTTGGAAAAGCAAATGACCCTGACACTGCGAAATACTATGAACGTTTTTTTGAAATTGTAAAGAAAAAAACGAGAAGTATTAATAAGGGTTTTAATTTAAATTTTGATACCAGAGTAACACAAGGGGAGAAAGAAGTTGCCAAAACCCGGGCAGATGCTTTCTTTGGTTTGCAACAAGGTGAATTTGTGGTTTTCTTTGACGGAAAGGACAAGAAAGTACAATTTAAATTTCCAAAGATACCTAAAGAACTTCCAAAGCCGAAATTCAAAACAAAAGATGAATTGAAAGATAATTTTGAACGGATTCATAGGGAAGCTCAATCTATATTTAAGAGGTAGTGTTTACTTTCACTTGTTTAAAAGTCCACATTTTTTAGTCTCCTTAAAAAGAGAACATTTTTCTTCATGCGCAAAGTTTAAGATTAGCACCGTAATTTTAAACTTTTACACATTCTTTGTTTTCTTAACATTTAAAGTTTAATTTTCCGTACTAAATAATAAGTTTACTTTTTGACCTTTAAATATACTACATCATGGAATTTGGTTATGCCAGAGTAAGTACTAATGAACAGAGTCTAAATCTACAATTAGATGCCTTATTAAAAGAAGATATCAATGCGAAAAATATCTATACTGATAAAGTTTCAAGTACGAAACAAGAACGTGAAAACTTAAGCAAACTTTTGAATTATGTACGGGAGGGAGATACTATTGTAGTTTGGAAGTTAGACCGCCTTGCCAGAAGTTTGATACATTTTACTAAATTTATAAATGAACTTAACGAAAAGGGAGTAAGGTTCAGAAGTATTACCGAACCGTTTTTAGATACTACGGACAAATCCTCACATTCTCAGTTTATCGTGAGTATATTCGCCGCTTTGGCACAATTAGAACGAGATATTATTATAGAAAGGACTAAAGTAGGTTTAGAGTCAGCTCGAGCTCGGGGAAAAGTTTTAGGAGCGCCGAAAGGTTTAAGTGCCAAAGCTAAGAAAACGGCCACGCTAGCCGAGCATTATTTTAAAGAAGGGAAATTAACTGTACCTGAGATATTAAATGAATTGAGTATAAGCAAAGCTACTTATTACAAATATTTACGATATCGAAAAGTGAAAGGAATAAGGCCTTACCAGCGAAAATAAATAGATTTACTAAATTTTGTTTAAAATTGAAAAAGCCGAAAAATTGTATGGAACCGTTATTTACTCAAGATTTCCTTTCGCACTACATTCCAAATTTCAAATTATCTAATGTCCCAAATGTAAGGTTAGCAAGAAATATTATCGCTGCTCTAATAGAGGACCTGAATTCAGGCAAACTTGAAAGTTTGAAAGAAGAAGAGTTTAAATCAAGGTTTTTGAATGAATTCTTCGGAGACGTTTTAGGCTTTAATTATGGAAACTCGAACTATTGGAATTTAAGAGAAGAAGCAAAAACAAAAGTAGATGCTACTAAACCCGATGGTGTTTTAGGTTTTTTTAATAAAAGTAAAGAACAAAATGATGTAAGAGTCGTAATTGAAATTAAAGATGCCAAAACTAACCTTGATAAAAAACAAAAGAGAAATGAATCTAAATCTCCTGTTGCACAAGCATTTGAATATTCAACTAAAATGGGAGAAAATTGTAATTGGGTAGTAGTCTCTAACTTCAAAGAGATAAGATTCTATTCTTCAAAATTTCAAGGTAAATATCAAACGTTTTTTTTAGAAGAATTATCCAATGAAGATAAATTTAAAGAATTATTATTTCTATTTCATAAAGATAAATTCGTTCATAAAAATCGGGCTTCAAGCACGGAGCAACTTTACAAAAGAAGTGGCCTAAAATTAAAGGAAGATGAACGACCGAAACATATAGTCGATGAATTGTATTTTTCAATTATTAGGTTTAGAGGATTACAATATGTTGACCCAAATTACTTGGCAAGTATAAAGCCGTTTAACATCTTAACCGAATATGTGTGGCACTATCATAGCGGTAATTTGCTTACGATTAATCCAAAAACCCATAACCTTTTCAAAAATTTGGAATTTAATGATGGCATAATAACTATTTCAGAACAATTAAAGCAAGAATTAAAGGATAATAAAGTAATTGAGTACGAAGATAAAATAGGTTCGTTTATTAGATTTTTGAATCATTCTGGAATAACTGAAATAAGTTGTATTAAAGATTATAAAAGTGTAATAATTGCAAGATCAGGCGGGATAGGTTTTTCTCATAAACATCATTTTGGTTTTTCTGATAAAGAAGGGTTTACAAAAAATATTGACGTTTTAAAGTACATATCTTGTGATTGTATTTCATGCAATTTCTCAAGCCTTGATTTTAGACACCTTCTAAGTAAACTTAAATTGGCTATAAATAATGAAGATTTTGCCAATTTAGAATATGCTTATGGGAATTATCTTGTTTCATCTAACAATTATAAAAATGCCTTCAATATTTATAAAAAATTTAGCGAGAAAGTAAAAGGAAAAGAAGGTTATGAGGTTGAATATTTTTTGGCAAAACTGAATATGAAATATTTACTTCATTTGGTTTGGGAAGATGAAAAACTACATGATAGTTTTGTGATTAAAGATGAAATTCGAAGCATAGATTTGAATAAAATTCTTTATGAAGAAATAGAATACGCCATTAGTGATGATGTTAGAAATTATCTTCTCAAAATTAAAGATGACAACCTTTTACGTTCAGTTAAGAAAGAAGTAAATGAATTAGTAGACAAAATTACTAATTTAAAAGAATTTTATGATAAAGGGAATGATCATTATTCTGGTTCAAATTTTATTCAAGAATTAGCGAATGAATTTGATCGCCTACAATTGCATTTAAATAGAAATAGAATAATTTATAATGTATTCCATGATTATAAATTGCTAACAGCAAAAATATTTGAAGGTTTTATTTTAAGCTATCTGACAAAAGGAAACGGATTAATCTCATTTAATTCATTTTATTTATTAGAGTTTTTAATTAATACTAATCCAAAAGAGTTTCAAAAAGCTCTATCGAAAGTTGAATCAATAAAACTTGAAAAGAATGAAGATGAGAAATTAATAAGAAATATTACTAATCTTTTTAAATCATATTTTAATGATGGTCTCTTTGCCAATTCTTACTTTAAAGATAGAATACTTGAAGAGTATTTAATTGACATGCAATTTAATGATAGATATACCGAGTTAATATCAAATTCGTTTACATTATTGTCAAGAATTGATCTTTCAGAAAAAATATTTAACAACTTATCTAAAACAATAATTGATTTTTTAAGTATTGAAGATGATTTATCATGGTATCAATTAGAAGAATTAGGAAAATTTATCACGGAAAAAGGAAATTCTTTTTCATCTGAACAACTAATTAGAATTATTGAAATAGCTATTGAAAGAGATAAGCCGAATAATAATAAGTATGAAAAATTAATAAGAGTCACTTCATTAACAATACATCAATTTTACCCAAATACTAAAATCAACAACAAGAGATTAGTGAAAAAGGTTGTTAGTAACATTAATGGAATTTCTAAATGGCGATATGCCTCCTTTCTGTTAAAGGTTACTGATGAAAAGTGTCAAGCTATTTTACAAAGTGAAATTGAAGACATGTTAGATGAAGAATTAGATTTTGATTTCTATGACCACTTGATTAGAAAAGAACTATATGATTATAAGAAGAAAGGTTATTTTAAAAGGCTGGTAGAAGATGTAAGTGCTACCAAAGAATTAGGATTTAAGAATGAATTTAAAAATGGTAAACCAGTTTTTGAAGGTTTCAGATTCTATAACTTTGTTATTTTATTAAGTATTTTAGGAATAGATCGACAATCGAAATTATTAAATGTCTTTAAAAGTATTTCTGATTATGAAAAATGGTTATTGAGACCTAAAGATTATGATTATTCAAACTTTGATGTAAAATGGCTTTTAGCATCTGATAATAAGTACATATTAAAAAGTCTAAGAGGGATAAAAGATTTATTAAACGTTGTAGATTCAGAACTTAAAAAAGAGTTCAATCCTACCCTTTCTGAAATCTATTACAAATACTTGCTGTAGCTTTTTGAATGAAAATAGAAGAAAATGTATAGTTTTAAACTACAATTTTTTAACGTTAAAGAGGAAGTGGGCTTTGTAATGAAATCTCCAAATAAAAGTGAGGTTGAAGATTTTACTAACGAGCTAATAAATATTTTTGTAATAATAGATAATGATGGGAAACCCACACTTAATACGCTTCAAAAATATTCAAAGGAAAACAAAGGAAGTATATTAGCCTTTATAATCAAGTATGGTGATAAATTACCACAGTTAAATGCTTTACTTGCTTTTTTTAAAAAATTATGCCCTGATGAGTACTTTATTTTTCTTCCAAATATGAATCTAGATCAGATTGAATCACTAAAACTAAAGGATTATTTAAAAACCATTTCAGCTGGTAAAGAATATATTGATTCCGGTAAATATTCTCATCATTTTTATAAAGATTTATTGGATAAATATAAAATTCATTTTGTTGGTCTTAAAAGAGTATCAATTGGAGAAAGGATTAAAAGTAAGCGTACTTGCAGGTTTTGTTATAAGAAAAATGATTCTACAACTTTTAATAATAGAGCACATGCTATTTCTGAAGCATTAGGAAATAAAACTGTTATTCTTTTCGATGAATGTGACAAATGTAATAAAGAGTTTAGCGAAACAATAGAGCCTGATATTATTCAATTGTTGTCTCTCCTTAGAACTGTTTATGGAGTTAAAGGAAAAGGAGGGAAGAAAATGGTTAAGGGAAAAAATTTTAATTTAAATAATGATGGAAAGGTAAATATTGCTTTAAAAAATGGTGATAAGCCAAATGTAAATGACAAAAATTATAATGTAAAACTCAACCTTCAACATCCCATAATCTCACAGAATATTTACAAATCTCTGTGTAAATATTTTTTATCGGTAATTGATAAAAAACTACTTTTTAATTTTAAAGAAACTACTAAATGGATCAAAGGTAATTTGGAAGTAGAAAATCTTCCAAAAATTGGTGAACTAATTACATATGATTTTTTTAATTTACAGCCAACATTGGCATTTTACATTAGAAAAAATGATGACAAAAAAAAACCTTTTGCCGTTGGTGAATTTCGTTTTACATGTAAAGTTTTAGTTTTTATTATTCCCCTTTCAAATTGTGATAATATAGATTTCTTATTGGAAACAGATTATCAACATTTTTGGAATACCTTTAAGCATTATAAAAAGTATAATAGTTGGGTGTTTAACAATTACTCAAATAATATTCCAAGAGATTTCAGTTTAAACTTCAATTTTAACTTTCCTAATACTTAATAATTTTCAAACCTCTTTTGAAATTTATTATATGAAATAGGATACTCAATATGAATGGAGTTAAAATTTAAATAAACAAAACAATAATGAATGAAAATATAGACAAACTATTTAAAGACCCAGAGTTTGAAAAGAAATATTCTAAATTAACCCGTTGTGCATTTTAAATAATGCTAATTTTAATATTATTGATATTTCTTCCAAAGATAAACTTGTTGATGTATTGGACGGTTGTTAATGCTGTAATTTTAGATAGTATCCTAGTTTTAAACCCT
>Ga0209633_10006342_pt1 | contig 10144 bp, 9 predicted proteins | sample Cruoilmetagenom1_FD_187290 | JGI IMG/M metagenome (GOLD analysis project Ga0209633, IMG submission 187290) | Oil polluted marine microbial communities from Coal Oil Point, Santa Barbara, California, USA - Sample 1 (SPAdes) (version 2) | ecosystem: Environmental > Aquatic > Marine > Oil seeps ... | reverse complement strand
CGCGGCTGCGTGCTCAAAAGCTGGCGTTGCTGCCACAAGACCACGTCGTGCACTGGGCGATCAGCGTCGAGGATCTGGTGGCCTTGGGCCGATTGCCCTATCGCGGCTTTGGATCGGCGCTCTCGCCAACCGACCGGACGGCGGTGGCACAGGCGGTGGCGGCGATGGACGTCGCAGACTTCGCCAAGCGCTCGGTGATCGAACTTTCCGGCGGAGAGCGGGCGCGTGTGCTGATCGCGCGGGCGCTGGCGCAAGACACGCCCATACTGCTCGCCGATGAGCCTGCAGCCGGGCTTGACGCCGTTCATCAGCTCGATCTGTTTGCACACTTGCGCGGCCTTGCCGAACAGGGACGATGCGTCGTTGTCGTGTTGCACGATCTCACCATGGCTTCGCGGTTTTGCGACCGGCTTGTGGTGCTGGACGAGGGCAAGGTTCATGCTTCCGGTCCGGCCGCAAAGGTGTTGACCCCCAAGGTGCTGAAATCGGTTTACGGCATCACCGCCTATCGCGGCCAGGCGGACGGCGTGCCATTCGTGGTGCCGCTCAAAAGCCTTGTGGGGACGAAGGCTCCGGCGCGGCGAAAGACCTGATCTCCATATCTGGCAGCGAAGCCAAGTTGGACGTCCAGAACACATGGGATGCGGCGGCGATGGGCGTGGGACGTGAATTGCCAATCGACGCAGGGCAGCAAGACGCCGCAAATCAAATATAACTCGAATTGACCTTGGTCATTCGGTTCTGCGCAGCTGTCCATTAAATCAATGAACATCCGTCGCGAGTTCGGCGGAACGGTAGTCGTCTATTGGAGAGTCCGGTGGTTCTTTCACGCAGATCGTTCTTGACTGGCGCGTCCGCGCTTCTGGCCACACCCTATATATCCAAGCAATGCTTGGGGCGGGAAGCCGGTGCGGCGCTGCCCATCCCGCCGCTTGTGGATCTGAAGAGCGGAGCCGAGACCTTGGAGGCGGTCGCTGGACAATCATCGATCTTAGGTGGCGCCAAGACGCCGACGCTGGGATTCAGCCAGCCTTATCTTGGCCCGACGCTCCGGGTGAGCCGAGGGAGCGTGGCGCGCCCGCGAGTGGTGAACCGCTTGAGCGAGCCGGTCACGTCTCACTGGCACGGCCTGCATGTGCCGGCAATCGTCGACGGCGGTCCCAAACTGGAGATACTTCCCGGAAACACTTGGGATCCGGAGCTTCCTATCGACCAGCCGGCATGTACCGCATGGTACCACAGCCACGTGCACAACCGCACCGCTCAACAGGTCTATAAGGGCCTTGCGGGCATGATCATCGTCGATGATCCGAACGCGCCCGATCCCGGATTGCCCAATACCTATGGGATCGATGATCTGCCGTTGGTGATCCAGGACCGCGCCTTCGGTACCGACGGGTCGCTGACCTACAGCAGCCACCACCACTTTACGATGCACGGCTTCCGCGCCGATACGATCCTGGTGAACGGCGCCATCCGGCCCTCGGCCCCGGTGCCTGCTGGCCTCGTCCGCTTGCGCCTGCTCAACGGCTCGAACGCGCGGATTTATCATCTGCGCTTCGCCGATGATCGCACCTTCCATCAGGTCGCCAGCGACGGCGGCCTCCTGCCTCGCCCTGTGGCGCTCACCCGCCTCCGGCTCGCACCCGGCGAGCGTGCCGAAATCGTCGTCAACTTCGCTAAAGGCGGCGCCGTTTCGCTTTTGAGCGGTCCCGACCGCAATAGCATGATGGGCATGGGGCGAATGGGCGGCATGATGGGCGGCGCCAGTTCACCTCCCCAGGCGGAGGGGGGAAGCGACGGCGAATTCGAAGTCATGCGTTTCGTTGCCGATGCTGGCAAGACGGCCGCCATCAAGACCCTGCCCGATACGTTCGCCGGCGCACCCAAGCCGGCGCTGGGCGAGCCCGTACGCCGGCGCCACATCAGCCTCGACATGGGCATGGGCATGGGCGGGGGCATGGGACGACGTGGCGGTATGATGGGCGGTGGCCCCATGCGCGGCGGTGGCAGGCGCGGCGGCATGATGGGTGGGCTCGCGATCAACGGGCAATCCTTCGACATCGACCGGGTCGACCTCGAGCTCAAACGCGGCGAGACCGAATTGTGGGAGATCACGACAAACATGATGGCCCACCCATTCCACGTGCACGCGGCGTCGTTTCAGGTGGTCTCGCAAAACGGCAAGCCGGTCGATTACGCGACGACGGGTCTCAAGGACGTGGTTCTGGTCGATGACCGCGCCGAAATCTTGCTCCGCATCGACCATCCGGCCGATAAGGCCGTGCCCTTCCTCTATCACTGCCACATCCTCGAACACGAGGATGGCGGCATGATGGGTCAGTTTACAGTCAGCTAGGCCCGCACAGCCTTGCCCGCAGCCATGGCAAGGAAGAAATAGGCGAAGCCGGAAGAAATCATATTGATGCCGACGAGCAGGCCAATCGCCCATGTCGCCGAACTCGGCAATTCGGCGATAATCAACACGCCGACGGCGATGCCGATGATGCCGGCAAGCAGCATCCATATCCAGCCCTCGCGCGGCCGCAGGCGAAACGCCATGCTGGCTTCAAGCGCGCCCTGCAAGATGAACATGGCCGCCAAAAACGCCGTGAGCGTGAGAAGTCCGGCAAGCGGCAGGAAAGCCAACCAAGCACCCGCCAGCAGATAGACCGCGCCGATCAGCAGATTGAGAAAGAACTCGCTCCATTTCTGGGTCGAGAAGGCATGGAATATCTGGACAATGCCGCCGACCAAAAAGAGCCAACCAAGGAAAACTTTGGCCGCTATCGTCGTCACCAGCGGAAAGCCAATGGCGATGGCGCCAAGCACGATCAGGGCGAGCCCCAACACCATGAACCAAGTACGATTTTCGGCAATGGCGGCTTGCATTGCAGCCAAGGATGGTGGGGAAACGTTGGATGTCGGCCGTTTTGCCATGGGTGCACCTCACATTTGCCGTTGCTAGGATTCGATTCGGGGAGCTTGGCACAAGGATAACTCAAGTACTGGTCGAGCCAAAGTTTTCAGACCCAAAAAACGAGTGCTGAGGGCAGACCAAGGACGCAAAGCGAGGTCGAGACCTTGATGGATCCCGCCTCATCTGGCGCGTCATCGGGATTGGCTGGTAGCATCCTGCCGTCACGAGAGACAGGTGGCGAGATCAAGCAGTGCTGTTCTGCTTTTCGAGCTTTTCCCGTTGAATTCGGTATTGGCTTTCCAAGACCTCGATATGTGCAAGCACGTTTGTGAGGGCCTCATGCTTGGATTCGTCTTGCGCCTCGTCCACCCACTGCTCCAACTCTTCGCGCAATATCGACAGTATCTCCAGACCTCCCTTGATTTCGAGGAGGGCGCGTTCCGGCTGAGAGGTGCTATCGCTTGGCATTCTTACTCACCTAGTTTCGTCCAGCTGCAGGATGCCACAATAAGGGCTTCCCAACATGAAGCCACGCGGCGGAGCGGGGATGATAGCAACACTTTGGGTGGATTCAATCCAACCGAACCATTGACGCCTTGGACGCTGCATTCGGTCTCAAGCTTTTTGACCCGACAGAGATTGTTCACCGCCAAATTGCCGATCGGGAGCACATCGGCTACGATCGGGCCGACCGGCGGGCGCCAAGCGCTCCGCATGGCTCCAACGGTCAAACGACGCTGGTGAGGGCTCGCAGATATGATGACCTTGGCGTTCGGATTGTTGGCGGTGAGCAGCTTCTTCCTGTGGTTCAACAAAGCACGGTGGGGATGGTCTCTGGTGCTGGCCGCGTTGATCATCGGCATCATCATCTTCGTGCAAGACGTCGATTTCTCGACAAATCTGGGAATTCAACTATGAGCCGGCCGATCGTTTCGCCCGAGCTCGCGCGCGTGCTTAATTTCGTTGGGATGATGGCCATGGTCGGGGTTCTGATCGGCGCCATTATCATCCAATTTTATTATCGCGAGCTCCCCTGTACGCTTTGCCTGTTACAACGCCTGGCCATGGTTGGCGTCGCCGTGGGCGCGGCGATGAACCTGATGCTTGGACCCGATGCCAGAAACTACGGCGTATGTCTGGTTTCCGCCGTCTTCGGCATGACCATTTCGCTGCGCCAGTCGATGCTGCACATCAACCCATTCTTCGACAAATCGACGGGCCTGCCGACGATGGAGTCCACGGCCAACATGCCCTTCGGCGAATCCATACTTGGCTTGAACATGTATGTTTGGGGCGTCGTTATCTTCGGCACGGTGATGCTGGCGGTCGCCATCGCCCAATTGTTCCACGGCCAGTTCGAGCCTAGCAAAAAAGAACCGAAATGGTTGAGTCGGCTCGCCACAATCGGCGTCGGATCGCTGTTTGCGGTTGTGGCGCTGCAGACCGTGCTGACATTTCTGGAATGCGGACCCGGCGATTGTCCCAACAATGGCGGCTGGGATTGGTGGATTCTTCGCTGACGAGCGAGCGTCCGTCACATCATGCGGTGGTGCAAGTCAAACATGATCCACAGGCTGCCGCCGACCAAAATGAAAATCAGAAAAGCTGCGAACAGCAGCGCAAACAAATTCTCGCGCGGCGTGTGCTTCAGATCCAGGTGCAGGAAATAACGCAAATGCACCAGGACCTGAACGATCGCCAACCCGGCGATCGTCAGAAGCGCCGGTGTGCGCGGCAGAATCTCGAAGGCCACCAAGCCAAAGGGTATCGCGGTCAAGATCAGCGCCAGCGTGAATCCGGTGAGATAGGTGCGGAGGCCGGGCGCCATGCCGTGGGTTGATCCTTGCATCTACAGAACCCCAGGGAGATAGACCACCGAGAATATCCCGATCCAGATGATGTCCAGAAAATGCCAAAACAGGCCGAGACGGAAAAGACGAGATGCGACCGGCGGGGTTATGCCCTTGATCAAAAGCTGACCCATAAGGACAATAATCCAAACGAGCCCGACGCTGACATGGAGACCATGCAAGCCGACAAGCGTGAAGAAGGCCGATAGAAATGCACTGCGCTCGGGACTGGCGCCAGCCTCGATCATGCCGAGGAATTCGCCGATCTCCAAGGCGACGAATCCGGCGCCCAAGACAACCGTCAGCACGAGCCACACCAACAACCGCGCCCTGTTTCCTTCAAGCATCGCCAAGGTCGCGAAGCCAAAGGTGGCGCTGCTGAACAGCAGAAGCATTGTTTCGCCGAACGTGCGCCGCAGATCGAATAGGTCGTGGGCGGTCGGGCCACCTGCGTAATTGTGCGACAGCACAACATAGGTGGCGAACACCAACGCGAAGATGATCGCGTCGGACATGAGATAAACCCAAAAGCCGAGCGCCTTTTCGCTTCTACGTTCAGTGTCCAGAAAATCCGCCGGCATGGCGGCCGGGGCCGATTGGCTCGCTGCGCTCATATCACGCCACCCCGCAGAGGCGCGCCTGGAATGACTTCTTCTTCGTCGAATTCCGGACGCGGCGCCCTCGCCAGTTGCTCGTAGCGCGCGTTCTCGATCGCTTCGACCTCCTTGGCCGTCATGGTGTATTCGGTGTCGTCTTGGCTGCCGCGGATGATGACGGCAACAAGACCCGCCAGAACCGATAACACCGCCAGCCACCAGAGATGCCAGACCATGGCAAAGCCGAAGACGAACGCGAAGCCGCCGATGATCAGGCCGCTGGCCGTGTTTTTCGGCAATCGGATGTCCTCGTAGCTTTTCGGCCTGGCGTAGGCGATGCCCTGCTCCTTGAGATCGTGGAATGCGTCCAGCCCGCGCACCTGCGGTATGACGGCGAAATTGTAGGGCGCCGGCGGAGACGAGGTCAGCCACTCCAAGGTGCGCCCGTTCCAAGGATCGCCGGTGTGGTCGCGCAACTCTTCACGGCGCCGAACCGAGACGACCAGTTGGACGATCATCAAGATTATGCCGACCAGGATTAAGCCGGCGCCGGCGGCTGCGACGATCAGATGCGGCTGCCATTCGGCGACGTTGTAGTGCTCCATGCGCCGCGGCATGCCCATGAAGCCCAGATAATAGAGCGGCATGAAGGCCAGATAGAATCCAATGATCCAGCACCAGAAGGCGCGGTTGCCCCAGCGCTCATCGAGCCGGAAGCCGAAGGCCTTTGGGAACCAGAATTGCAGTCCGGCAAAGTATCCAAACAACGCGCCCGGTATCAGCATGTTGTGAAAATGGGCGACAAGAAACGTCGTGTTGTGCACCAAAAAATCGACCGGCGGCACGGCCAGCAAAACACCCGTCATCCCGCCGATCACGAATGTTACCAGGAAGCCCAGGGTAAACAGCATGGCGGTGTGAAACCGGATGCGGCCGCGATACATGGTGAAAATCCAGTCGAAGACCTTCACGCCGGTCGGCACCGCGATGATCATGGTCGCGATGCCGAAAAAGGCATTCACGTTGGCACTGGAACCCATGGTGAAGAAATGGTGCAGCCAGACCGCGAAGGAGAGGAACATGATCGCGACGGTCGCGTAGACCAGCGAGGCATAGCCGAACAGGCGCTTGCCGGAAAAGGTCGTCACCACGTGCGAAAAGACGCCAAAAGCCGGCAGGATCAGAATATAGACCTCGGGATGTCCCCAGATCCACAGCAGGTTGGCAAACATCATTATGTTGCCGCCGGCGTCGTTGGTGAAAAAATGCATGCCGAACAGGCGATCGAGCTCGAGCATGCCGCCAGCCACGGTCAGTGCGGGAAAGGCGAAGGCCATCAGCAAGCTGGCGCACAGGGCGGTCCAGGTGAGCAGCGGCATGCGCATCAAGGTCATGCCGGGCGCGCGCATCTTTAAAATGGTGACGATGAAATTGATGCCGGTCAGCGTCGATGCGACACCGCTCAGGACGAGCGCCCAGACCCAGTAGTCGACGCCGACATAGGGATTGTAATCAATGCCCGAATAGGGCGGGTAGCCGGTCCATCCGGCGGTGGAGAATTTGCCGATCACGAGCGACACCAAAACCAACCCGGCGCCGCCTGCGGTCAGCCAAAAGCTCAGGGAATTCAGAAACGGAAAAGCAACGTCACGGGCGCCGATTTGCTGGGGCACGACGATATTGATCAGCCCGGTCAGAAACGGCATCGCCATGAAGATGACCATGATGGTGCCGTGCGAGCTGAATATTTGGTCGAAATGATCGGGCGGCAGATAGCCCTCGGAGTTCAGGGCGATCGCCTGCTGACTGCGCATCATCAGCGCGTCGATGAAGCCGCGCATCAGCATAACGAGCGCCAGCACCACATACATGATGCCGATCCGTTTGTGATCGACGCTGGTCAGCCACTCGGTCCATAGGTAGCGCCATTTGCCCATCCAGGTGATCAGACCCAGCACCGACAAGGCGCCGGCGACCGTGACGAAGGCGCCAAACATGGCGACCCCGCTGTAAAGCGGCAGAGCATCTATGGTGAGCCGGCCGAACACGTCAGGCACTCCTTGGGGCATGGCCGATAAGGCAAGCCATGACGGGCGTCGGCGTCATCGCGATATCCCCGTACCGGGGCAATCGTCGCAACTGCCGTATTTCAGAATGATCTGCTCGAACAGATCCGCGTCATATCCAGAGAAATAAGTCACCGGATGAGCCGCGCTGGGTTTGGCCAGCTCTGCGTATGACGTCCCGTCGAGCTTATTTGGCGATCCCCGCACCTTGGCGACCCAGTTTTCAAAGTCCTGCGGAGTCATTGCGATTGCCTCGAAATGCTGATCGGAAAATCCCCGCCCGCTGTATTGGGTGTTCTTGCCGACAAACTGGCCCGGCTCATCGGCGATCAGCTTGAGCTCGGTGCGCATTCCCGCCATGGCGTAAATCTGGCCGCCCAAGGCCGGTATGAAGAACGAATTCAAGACGGTGTCGGAGGTTATCCTCAGGTTCAGCGGCACGCCGTTTGGAAACACCAGCTGATTGACGGTTGCGATGTTTTGTTCGGGATAAAGAAACAGCCACTTCCAGTCCTGTGCGACGACGGAGACTTCGAGCGGCTTGGCCTCGACATTGAGCCGCTTAAAGGGGTCGAGCAGATGGGTGTAGACCCAGACGTGGAGCCCGAGCGAGACGACGATCAGTGCGGGTACGAGCCAAGTGACAGAGTCGATTTTCCAGGAATAGGACCAGTCGGGGGCGTAGGTCGCCTTCTTGTTACCCGCGCGATAGTGCCAGGCAAACCAGAATGTCAGGACGAAAACCGGGATCACCACGATCAGCATGATCGTGAACGCGTTCATCAGGAGATCGCGCTCGACCTCGGCGATGGGACCCTTGGGATTGAGGATCGGCGTGTTGCGTATGCCGCAGCCGCTCGTCATCAGCGCCAGGCCGATCATCGCAAAGACTTGGCGAATGTAGTGCAGCGGCCGCCGATCGAGTGTCCAAAGACGCAAGCTGGCTGGATCGCGCTTTCGCCATCGGACCAGCTGCTTGGACACTGCCATCATTTGGACGAGGCCTTTGCCGATTTGCGGGCCCGTTTTACCGGCGCCACTGCGGGCGGGCCGAATCGCTCGCGCATGCTCTCGAAAACATAATAGAGGACCGGGATAAAAAGAAGTCCGACCACCGAGTCCAGGATCATGCCGGAGAACACCACCACGCCCAGCGAAATCCGGCTCGAGGCGCCGGCGCCGGAGGCCAGAATCATCGGTATGACGCCGACAATGAAACACAGGCCCGTCATGGTCACGGGACGGAACCTTGTGCGCGCCGCGCTGATCGCCGCCTCGTAGACCGACTCTCCCGCCTCGCGCCGCGAGACGGAGAACGCCACCAGCATGATCGCTTTTTTGGCCGCCAGCCCGATCAGCAAGACGACGCCGATCTGGGCGTAGATGTTGTTGTCGAGCACGGAGATCGCCCACAGCGGCAGGAACGCGCCGAAGACCGCAAAGAAAGCCGATATCATCACAGCCAGCGGAAGGCTCCAGCTCTCGTATTGGGCGACGAGAAAGAAATAGGCGAACAGGAAGGCCGCAAAGAACACATAGACCATGAGCTGGCCGGCTTTGACCTCCTGGAAAGACATGCCCGTCCACACGATGCCGTAGCCGTCGGGCAGAGCCCTCGCCACCATGCCCTCGATCGCCTCGATGGCCTCGCCGGTGCTGTGGCCCGGCGCCGTCATGCCGTTGATCGCGGCGGTGCGGAACAAGTTGTAGCGGTCGATGGATTCAGAACTCAGCTGCGGGTTGATCGTCACCAGGGCTTGCAACGGCACCATGTCGCCGGAATTGTTGCGCACCTGCAGGCGGCCGATGTCCTCCGGCGATTGGCGGAACTCAGCTTCAGCCGAGAGCACGACCCAGTAAAGCCGGCTGTCGAAAACGAACGTGTTCACATAATAGGTGCCTATCATCGCCTGCAGAGAGGCGAAAATTTCGCTGATCGGAACGCCGAGAGCTTCGGCCCGGTCGCGGTCGATATCGATAAAGAAGCCGGGATTGCTGGCCGAAATGGTCGTGAACATCTGCTTGAACAGCGGATTGGTGTTGCCCTGGATCACAATTGCGCGGGCAGCGGCCGCCAGATCCTGCATGCTGGCGTTCTTGTAGTCTTGCAGCTGGGCGTTGACGCCACCGCTCAAGCCCAGACCATTGATCGGCGGCAATGGGAAAGCGAATGAATTTGCCGCGGGCTCCTCGCCCAGCACGTCGTCCATCTTGGAGAGGATGTTGTACCACTGCAGCTCAGAGGATTTGCGGTCGCTCCAGGGTTCAAGAATGGCGATGAACAGGCCGTAATTGGACCCGGCGCCCGCCAACATTGAATAGCCGGAAACACCCATCACGTCCGAGACGCCATCGACCGCATTCAATTTTTTAGAGAGACCATCCATCACTTGGTTGGTCCGCTGTAGCGAGGCGCCTGGCTGAAGCTGCACATTGACCATCAGGGCGCCCTTGTCTTCCAGCGGTACGAAGCCGGTTGGCGTGGTCTTGACGAAATAGGCGATCGCCACGGCAAATAGCGCGACGACAGCCATCGAGGCCAACGGGTTTTTGCACATCAGGCCGACATATCTGACGTAGTGGTCCCTGGTCTTTTCCACCACGCGCTCGAAATAAAGCAGCGGGCCGGTGTGGATCGCGGCGCCGCGCTTCAACAGATGGGCGCACAGCACCGGGCCCAGCGTCAGAGCGTTGATGGCCGAGAGAATGAAA
>Ga0209633_10006341_pt1 | contig 10144 bp, 9 predicted proteins | sample Cruoilmetagenom1_FD_187290 | JGI IMG/M metagenome (GOLD analysis project Ga0209633, IMG submission 187290) | Oil polluted marine microbial communities from Coal Oil Point, Santa Barbara, California, USA - Sample 1 (SPAdes) (version 2) | ecosystem: Environmental > Aquatic > Marine > Oil seeps ... | reverse complement strand
ATAGTAAAATAGCCGCCTGTTATTCAGGGCCAATATGCTGAAAATCACGCATATTATTGTTTGTTCGAGGCCGGTTCAGTTCCAGCTAAAAAGTCGTAAGCAACTGTTAATCAAGCTAATAATACGGAAATTTAGAATAAAACAGTGAACATATAGATGTACTATGTGACATGTTAAATCAGGATGATATCAAGCTCATGAAAGATCTCTGCACTCAGGTACTTCTCCTGACAACGCCCCGTTATAAAGTCGCCCAAGTGATGAATGATGTCTGTGCCTGAAATAAAAAAAGTACTGGTAGTACAGTATTCCCAGACCGGTCAATTATCACAAATCGTCTCATCAATCCTGGCTCCGCTGTCCCTTTCCCCAAAAACGAGTATCACGACACTGACCATAGAACCGCAAAAACCATACCCGTTCCCCTGGGACTTTTTTTCTTTTTTTGATGTATTCCCGGAATCCGTTTATCTTGATCCGCCGGCAATCAAACCCCTTGCCGTAGATGAGAGCGAGGATTTTGATTTAATCATTATTGCGTATCAGGTCTGGTTTTTATCACCGTCTTTGCCGATCACCGCCTTTATGAAAAACCAGACTGGAAAAAAACTCATCAAGGATAAACCCGTGATCACCGTTATAGGCTGCCGCAATATGTGGGTGATGGCCCAGGAGACCATGAAATCACTACTACAGGAGGCGGGCGCCCGCTTAATCGACAATATCGCCCTAGTGGATCAAGGCTCGGCCTTGGCCAGCTTCGTCACCACACCACGCTGGCTACTGTCTGGTAAAAGAAATGCTTTTCTCGGTTTTCCAGCCGCAGGGGTTTCGATTAAGGATATCCGTGCCTGTAGCCGCTTCGGTGAAGCTATTCTTGACAGCCTGATGTCCGACAGGGAAAAAACCACAGGGCCAATCCTGAGTGGTCTTGCCGCCGTTAAGACTGACTACAGCTTGATCCAATCTGAGAAAATTGGCTTCAGAAGTTTCAGGATTTGGGGCAAGCTGATAAAAAAGGCAGGCCAACCCGGAGACTCAAAAAGAAAACCGATACTGCTTATTTATCTTGTATTCCTGATCCTGATGATTATCACTGTCGTCCCCGTTAATATGTTATTAAAGAAACTATTGGCACCCTTCAGAAAAGAGCAACATAAGCGCCTGCAACAACACTTTGAACTGCCTTCGGGTTCCGGTACGGAAAGAATGGATGAATTCCCATGTCGGTAAACAATGCCTATATCACCCGCACAGCCGTCTGTCTTCCCAATGATCCTGTTGACAATGATGACATCGAATCCGTCCTTGGACTCGTGGGTGGAAAACCTTCACGAGCCAAAAGAATCATACTCAAAAGCAATGGCATCAAACAAAGGTACTATGTCCTCGACCCTGAAACCGGCAAGCCTGTTTACACGAATGCACAACTGACGGCTGCTGCGATCAAAAACCTCTTCCCGCAAGTCGAAGACATGAACCATATCGAGTGCCTGGTATGCGGCACCACGATACCCGACCAGATCGCCCCCAATCATGGCGTGATGGTACATGGTGAGTTAAAAATACCCCCCTGTGAGGTGGCTGCCACATCAGGGATTTGCCTCAGTGGCGTAACAGCGCTGAAATATGCCTTGATGGCCATTAAATGCGGTGAACATAAAATGGCCGTGGCGACTGGCTCCGAGACAGTTTCGATCAGTCTCAAGGCAGAAAATTACCAGGAAGAGAACAGTCAGAAGATAAAAAAATTACAAAAACACCCGGAAATTGCCTTCGAAAAAGATTTTCTTCGCTGGATGCTATCCGATGGTGCAGGCGCCGTTGCCATCGAGACCGAACCGCACACCTACACAGATCAACCCGCGCTTAAAATAGAATGGCTGGATATTATATCCTATGCCAATGAATTCGAGACCTGTATGTACATGGGTGCTGAAAAAACGGATGATGGCCACCTGCAAGGATGGAACCAGCATCAGGCGCAGGATCTCATGAGTCATTCGACCCTGACCCTCAAGCAGGATATCAAGTTACTCAATGAGCACATCGTCCCCGTCACTTTTACCAGGACCTTGCAGCACATCATACCAAAGCGAAAACTGTCAGCTGAGGATATTGATTTTTTTCTTCCACATATCTCTTCCATGTATTTTTATGACAAGGTGAGGGAAGCTCTTGAGGATATGGATTTCAACATCGCTCAGAAAAAATGGTTTACTAACCTGAGCAACAAGGGAAACACGGGCTCCGCCTCCATCTACATTATGCTGGATGAACTGATGAAATCAGGTAAAGTAAAAAGTGGACATAAAATATTATGTTTTATCCCTGAAAGCGGGCGTTTTTCCAGCTCCTTTATGTTGTTAACAGCCGTATGAAGAAAAAAGACATTCCCCAACAACCGCATAGCCTCTATGAAGGTGAAACCAAGGCTATTTATGCCCTGAATGAAGAGGGTAAGCTCGAAATGGCACAAACATCCGGCTGGGAAGTTGAAACCGATGTACTGCAACAGGCGATAGAGGAAATAAATCGTCTGGCTGAGGAAGCACTTGTTCGGGTACAAAAGGGTGAATCATCACCACTGGAATATCATATGTATGCCCAGAGAATGGATCTACCTATGCTGGCCCAGGCGGTCGGGCGCTTCAAATGGCAGGTAAAAAAACACCTGAAGCCAAAACATTTTAACAAACTTAACGAGCAGCAACTGAATTTGTACGCCAGGGTGCTGGGTATCGATAGTGAAACCCTGAAAGAGATTCCTGATGAGCATTGAGTTCAAACATAGACAGGCCGCTCACTGCGAGACGGGTGTCATCTCCAACCTGCTCAGTCATTATGACCTGGATATTTCCGAGCCGATGGCCTTCGGGCTCGCGAGTGGCCTCACCTTTGCCTATCTCAAGATGGTCAAGATAAACGGCCTGCCATTGATGGCCTATCGCATGCCCCCGAGGATGATCATTAAATTACTGTCCAGGCGTATTCATGGTCTGGAAATTCGGTTTCACAAATATAAAAGCGAAGAAGAAGGGATGGCTGCACTGGATGACAAACTCGCGCAAGACACTATTGTCGGCCTGCAAACCTCTGTTTTCTTTTTACCTTATTTTCCGAGAGAAATGCGTTTTCACTTCAATGCCCACAACCTCCTGGTCTATGGCAAGGAAGGTGACGACTATAAAATCAGCGACCCGATTTTTTCACACCTTGTTCAAACCGACCGAGAAAGCCTGAGTCAGGCGCGATTCTCCAGAGGAGCACTCGCGCCAAAAGGCATGATGTACTACCCTGCTCGCATTCCTGAGGCGATCGATTATGAAAAATTGATACCCAAGGCCATCCGTTTCACGGGTAAAATGAACGGGCGCTGGAACCCCATCCCGTTTGCGGGTATCAAAGGCATGAAAATGATCGCCCGTCGAATCGAAAAACTCAAATCGGATGACCCGCGGTATGCGCGTCTTTTTCTGGGACACATTGTCAGAATGCAGGAAGAGATAGGCACTGGCGGCGCCGGTTTTCGCTTTATGTACGCTGCATTTCTGCAAGAGGCTTCAGAGAAGCTTAATAGTGCCGAGTTGGCTGACTACGCCCAGGAAATGAACCAGACAGGCGACGAATGGCGCGAGTTTGCATTATTGTGTGCCAGAATGAGCAAGCAACGAGGTGACCAGGAGTTTCACGATATCGCCGAACAACTAAGGCGGGTTGCTGAGAAAGAATATGAACTCTATAACCAGATGAGCGGTTTTAAAATCAGGTGATTTTTGTTCTACGGTAAAACCAGATCGACAGGCTGAATAATACCATAGCGAAAACCGCCAATTTAGCAACCTCTGGCATGATATCAGCCAGGTTGCCCTGTCTTAGTATGATCGTCAAATAGCCTTCCAACCCCCAGTTCATCGGCGAAAAACGCGCGAGATTCTGCATAACTTCAGGCATCACAAAAGTAGGCACCATAACACCACCAATGGCAGCAAAAATAAGGTTACTGACGCCGCCTATCGTTGTTGCCTGTTCTGTCGTTCGTACCAGGGTCGCAATCAACAAGGCAAAACTAATAGCGGCGACACTGACGGCCAATGACATGGGTAAGAGTAATATCGCATTGTCACTCAAGTGTAGCGCCTGCCCACCCAGCATAGGTAACAAAAAAATACCGACCATAAACATCAACAAGGTCTGGATGACATTAATACACAGATAGGGGATCAGTTTTCCAATCAAAAAATAGACACTCGGGACAGGCATGGTCCTCAGTCGCTGCAAGGTGCCATGTTGCTTTTCTATCAAGAAGGTCGTTGAAATAGGAATAACAACAAAGAACATAGAAAAAATCAACCACGCCGGCACGGTTTGCTCGACTGAACTGGGTTGCCTGGCCTGTTGTGAATAAAGTTCATTTTCCTGCACCCATGACGCTATTTTAAGATTTTTTTCAGAATTATTTTTTTCGACCGGTTTAGCATTCACAATCATTTCAGCCTTGTACACAGCCAGCTTCAGATTGATAGCTGTAAACAAGATCTTTCTGATACTTTCCGGCGTGGTAGGTGCATAATAAACCTGCAATAAGACAGGTTCTTTTGCCATTGCTGCGCCGGAAAGGCTGTTGACAAATTCACGAGGGATTTGAATAGCCGCCACCAACTTATCAGCAATGACTACGTCTTCAGGATTTTTATTTTCATAAGCAATCAACTGGAAGCCAGACAACTCGGATAATAACTGAACGACAGGTGTTTCTTTATCCGCGGTGTTTTCAAGAAAGAACCCAACCGCAGGTAGATCAGTTTCATTCTTTTGAAATGTATCCTGCAAACTGAGTGACATAATTAATATAAATGCCACCGGCATAACAAACAAAACCATGAGCGCATGAATATCACGGCGTACCAGCAAAAATTCCTTTTTAAGGATGGCATACAACATCAATCAGGGTCCCGTAAACTTCTATGCGTCAATTGAAAAAATAGCGATTCAAGAGACTGGCGACCATAGTGAACACTCTCAATGGGGATGTTATATTGTTGCAGTAATTCCATCAAGATATAAAAATCTGACGAGGCCTCTAATAAACCTTCCAGACAATTATCCTCGAATGCCAGTGAATGTGTTTTCATAAAATTAACCAGGGCGGGATGTTGCATCAACACTTCTTTTGTACAGGCCAATGCACACTTCACAACCGAATCAGAATGCAACAAACTATCAAGCGTCCCGGAGACCAGTATTTTCCCATGATCCATTATGGCAATGTCATCACAAAGTTGCTCGACTTCCTCCATGTAGTGACTGGTATACAGTACGGTTGTACCTTGCGTGTTCAAATCTTTTATTGCCTGAAGGATAAAATGCCTGGATTGAGGGTCGATACCCGTTGTCGGCTCATCCAGTATTAACAGATCGGGATTGTTCAACAGACCTATAGCCAGGTTCAGTCTGCGTTTCAGGCCGCCTGAAAATTGTTTAGACAAACGATGTTGATAATTTTCCAGACCGGTCAATTGTATTGCTAGCTGAATAGCGTTAGTGACTGACTTGATACCAGGATACATACGAGAGAAAAAATCAAGATTTTCATAGGCCGTCATTTGGCCATAGAATGCATATTCCTGCGGGACTACTGACATCCGCTGAAAAATCGAATTTTGATTAGCGGTATAACTTTTTCCGTCAATGAGTACATCACCCGATTGTGGCTTGTTCAAACCTGAAATCAGGGAAATCAAAGTCGTCTTGCCCGCACCATTCGGCCCCAGTAATCCGTATAAACACCCTTTTCTGACATGTAGATCAAAATTCTGAATCAAGGGTGACGCAGAGGGATAGGCATAAGTCAGGTCATGGATAGAAATCACAATACGTCACTGATGAGGGTTTTTATTTAAGAAGATGAGGCACGGTTTTCCTGAATATAATCAGTCAACGCACGTAGTGAAGAAAATATTTCGGCATTCTTCTGGTCACCGGAACGCAACTGAAACCCGTACGCTCTCGAGATGGAAACGGCAAGTTCCAGGGCATCTATTGAATCAAGACCCAGACCAGTATTGAATAAAGGGGCATCAGCATCGATCTCCCCCGGTTCAACTTCATCAAGACATAAAGAATCAACTAATAACCGCGCAACTTCCAGTTGCTGAGCAGTAAGCTCGGCCATAACCCCCCCTTTCGATTTACAACAAATACCATCGCCAAACACAGCCCTGCGTTGACAAATTCCTTTTTAGGGCGGATTGTATCAAATATAATTTACCAGGGTTAGTTTTGTCAGCCACCTCCCTATTCAATAAGGCAGATGTCCCCAACATCTCTTATTTCCACAGGTATATTAGCGTTTTTAACGCTTACCCAGCCAATCGATCTGATCAAACATGAGTGTTGCACATCGGGTATCGGCTGATGCACTAGCTGCCACGCATAAACAATTTATCCAGTTCGGACATACTCAGCTGCCTCCAGGTCGGCCTGCCATGGTTACACTGACCACTGCGTTCGGTTATTTCCATATCACGCAACAAGGCATTCATTTCGGCAAGGTTCAGCTGTCGGTTTGCCCGGACCGACCCATGACATGCCATGGTGGACAGGACCGCATTGAACTCATCACGCAAACGTTGACTACTGCCAAAGGCGACAAGATCTGAAAGCACATCACGAACCAAAGAAACACAGTCAGCATTCCTGAGTAATCCCGGCACTTCTCTGACCACCAGGGTCTCAGGACCCATGCGATCGAGTACCAGTCCCAGCTCGGAAAAAGCCTCCTTACTGGATTCGGCAAGGTCCGCCTCCCGGGCACTCACGCTGACAGACACGGGCACTAACAAGGGTTGCGACCGAATACCCTCTCCTGCCATCAATGATTTCAGACGTTCATAAGTAATACGTTCATGAGCCGCATGCATATCAACAATAATGAGCCCCTCCGTGTTCTGTGCGAGGATATAAACACCATGTAATTGGGCAATGGCAAAACCTAATGGAGGTATATCATCCGCCGCGACAGTTTCCTTTCGGGCTTGTGGTTGCTCGGGATACTCACGTACCGCTGACTGCATAAAACTCTGATAGGCGCTCGCCTGCTCCATGACCGGCAGCCCCATGCTGGATTGATGCGTATAAGCCCTTCTGCTGCCTGTATCGCCAGGCACACTACTGGAGTGTTCAGCAACCGTGTCAAGGCCTGCTCCCTGCATGACCTCGGTAGCCAGCAAGGCCTCCGCCTGATCTGCCGGACGAACATCGGCGAGCATCTTCTTGAGTGTGTGGCTGATAAAACCGTGTACCTGACGACTCTCGCGGAAACGCACCTCGAATTTTGCCGGATGGGCATTAACATCGACCATCACCGGATCGATCTCCAGATACAGGATATACGCGGGTTGCCTTTGATGATGCAACACGTCCTGGTATGCCTGTTTAACGGCATGGACTAACAACTTGTCCCGTACCATGCGCCCGTTGATAAAAAAATACTGAAGGTCCGCCTGGCTTCGCGAGAAGGCTGGCACGGCTATCCAACCTGATAATTTCAACCCGGCCGATTCATGTTCAACATACAACACATGCTCGACAAAGGAAGACCCGCAGAGTTGAATCAGACGCCTCTCCTGTTGTTCCCGTGTTTGCGCAACAGGCAAGTTATAAATGGGCTTGCGCTGATGGATAAAATTGATCTCAACATCAAAACGACTGAGTGCAATACGCTTGACAATATTCTCGATATGATTGAATTCGGTTTTGTCCGTCTTGAGAAATTTTCGTCGCGCCGGTGTGTTATAAAATAACTCTCTGACTTCAATAGTCGTACCCTGTGGATGTGCCACCGGTTGAACATCACTGTCCGCATGGCCCTGGATAGTCCATGCTGATGTTTCCTCTATCGACCTTGAGCTGATCTGCATCCGTGAGACCGAGGCAATACTGGGCAATGCCTCGCCCCTGAAACCCAGGCTGGTAACACGCTCCAGGTCTTCCAGTGTGCGTATTTTGCTGGTGGCATGACGGCGTAAGGCCATAGAAAGATCCTCGGCGCTGATGCCATGACCATTGTCGCGTATACGAACCAGATCCTTGCCACCCTGCTCCAGTTCGATATCGATACGGGTCGCACCGGCATCCAGGCTGTTTTCCAGCAACTCCTTAACGACCGAAGCCGGTCGTTCTATAACCTCACCTGCGGCTATCTGGTTGATAAGATGTGACGGTAATTTTTGTATTGTCATGCAATGTGTGACCGACTATTTTGCGGATATGTCAGGCGATTAGCATAACATATCTGGCATTCAGTCGGGATAACAGAAATGGGTAGACGCAGGCCAACTGAATCTATGGAAGGAAATCAAGGTAGAAGCAAGGCAGGCCTACCTTTTATCGTGTTTCACCCACCAGGAATGACCAGTACCTTGCCCACTATCAGGCGATCTGATTTAAGCTCATTTTCGTGGCGTAGCTCTTTCAGACTGACTTTGTACCTATCTGCGATGACGGACAGACTTTCGCCTTTCGCGATCACATGGTGACGTTGCGCCAACAAGGTACCAGGCACTTCGTTCTGTTTAAAGTAGGCATTCACCCCTTTCAAAATAGAATTCGCCATACGCTGTTGATAACGTGAATCGCGCAACTTCTTTTCTTCCTTGGGATTCGAGATAAACGCCGTTTCCACCAGGATAGAGGGAATGTCAGGAGACTTCAGTACCGCAAACCCGGCCTGTCCGACGTTCCTTTTATGCACGCGGCTGACGTTTTTCAGTTCGGATAAAACGTAATCACCTAATTCCAGGCTGGCTTCAACCTTGCCATTCATGGACAGATCCAGTAACACAGAAGCGAGCAGATCATCCTTATCTTCCAGGCTGACTCCGCCGATAAAATCAGAGGCATTTTCACTTTCAGCCAACCAACGGGCCGTTTCATTACTGGCTCCCCGCTGAGACAGTGCAAAGACAGACGCGCCTCTGGCACTTTTATTATGAAATGCATCCGCATGTATAGAAATAAACATATCCGCCTTATTCTTGCGCGCTATCGACACACGCTTGCGCAGGCCAATATAATAATCACCGGTACGTATCATAACCGGACGCATACCCCGTTGTTTTGAAATCATGCGCTGCAGCTTGCGTGCTATGGCCATAACCACATCTTTTTCACGCGTACCCTTGTGACCAATCGCGCCTGGATCCTCACCACCGTGACCGGCATCGATGGCGATGATCAAATCACGTCGTGATTTTTTCTTTTTGACCTTGGCTGTTTGTTTGCGAGATGATTTCTTTGCGTGCTTGCTTTGCAGATCAATGACCAGGCGGTGACCATAGGACTGGTGGGGCTTGAGTAAAAAACTCCGCGGAGTAACATCTGCTGCCAGGTCCAGGACGATACGGGTATCCGAATTATTTTGTGTCGCACTGCGGATACGCCTGACCACACCCTTGGAATACTGGGAACCGATCAGTTTTTTGTTTAATTTGCTCTTACGTATATCTACAACAATTCTATTGGGCTTGCTCAAGGTGAACAGCGAATGCTCTACCGGGGCACTGATATCAAACACAATGCGCGTGCTATCGGGTGCAGACCACAGGCGCGCGTCACGTATCACCGCGTTGCCCGCCCATGTGCTCGTGCACAACATGGCAAATATCAAAGATATCAGTAGCTTGCCCAATAAGTTCATGGGGTATCCATATCTGCTTAAATAGATACTTTTGATTTTAGGTTGTCAAATAATAAATGTCAATGTAATCCGTAAGATACATATACTAGCTATTCTAGAATATTATATAACCCCTGTAATTCATTGATGGTTTTTTGCGTACTGTCTGTCAAAGCCTCGATACTGACCTCTCGCCCATCCCTATCGGGACGGATCGATATCAGCAAATCGGCCTCGGGCAAAACCCCTCTGCCTTTATCAGGCCACTCAACCAGACAAATCGCATCACCCTCAAACAGATCCCTGATACCAATAAATTCAAGCTCCTCTGGATCAGCCAGGCGATACAGATCCATATGATAAATCGTTCTGTCTGCCAGCTCATACGGCTCGACAAGGGTATAGGTAGGGCTTTTAACATGGCCGACATATCCTTGCCCGCGAATAAACCCCCTGGCCAGGGTG
>Ga0209633_10006340_pt1 | contig 10144 bp, 8 predicted proteins | sample Cruoilmetagenom1_FD_187290 | JGI IMG/M metagenome (GOLD analysis project Ga0209633, IMG submission 187290) | Oil polluted marine microbial communities from Coal Oil Point, Santa Barbara, California, USA - Sample 1 (SPAdes) (version 2) | ecosystem: Environmental > Aquatic > Marine > Oil seeps ... | reverse complement strand
AGTTGCAACAAGTAGCATCGCAAATAACACATGGCGCCATTTAGTTTGGAGACGTACTGGAGGGCAATCTTGTTATTTTATAGACTCCCAGTTACAAGGTTGTCAGCCCAATAACCAGCCAGTTGCATTAAATATATCGCATTTAATACTAGGTCAAGAACAAGACAGTTTAGGTGGGAATTTTGATATTAACCAAGACTGGGAAGGCTTAGTAGATGAAATGCTGATATTTAGACGTTCGTTAGCAAATGCTGAAATCAGCAGTATCTACAATAACCAAAATAATGGAAAAAATTGGGATGGAAGTTATCGCGCCTGCCCTAATATGCCAAGTATGAAGCTCACCAAAACATCGGTGGCTCTATCTGATCCAATTAATCTAACAAATAATCCTAAACGTATACCTGGCGCTATTGTGCGTTATACGATACATGCACAAAATGCTCATGGTACATCAGCAGAAAATGTCATTATTCATGATGACCTAACAGCACAAATATCAGCTGGAAATATTCTTTGGTTTGGCAATATAAATGCCACATCACCCAATATTAACGGAGGAGCTTCCACAGTATTAACCGACGCCGTCGGCGATGATCAGGGAGATTTCAATAATAATAAATTAAACGTACATTGTGGCAATATTAGTAATTCTGCACCTTGTATTGTGACCTATGAAATAGAAATCACTCAGTAGATCAATATAAACCCTGACTTAACCCACACACCACGCAGTTGGTCTACGCATACCCGCAAGTTGTACACCTTGTTGCATATAACCATTTGGAAATAATTTAAAAAGGTATTTCTTTGCTTCTTTTTTATCCATACCGTTTTGGATTAAATATTTTGTGGTATCACGTACATCAGGCGTGACTTGATGCTCTGCATGAAAAGAACGCACAAAGTGTAAAACAGAAAAATGTTCATCGGTAAACTCTAAACCACGCCATTCAGACGCGAGTTGGCGCGCAAGACCTTCGTTCCAATCTTCTGGATTTCTCAAATAACCATCAGGGCAACGCTCAACGGGTAAATCAATTGCAGTTCTCATGCTCATTGCTAATAACCTCTAAAATAATTAGTGCTAAAGTTATATAGTATCTGATTGATTTAGTTGAATATACTAGCCTTAGGGGGTACACAAATCAGTGCGTGTGCGCCCCAAAAAAGGGCATATTTTTATAATGATGTGTAATTTAAAAACGAATACCGAAATTTACTTTATTTATTCCTGCATTTGATAAGCGTAATACACGTGGATTTTCAGTCGTTATACTTGAGCCATCCGGTAAACTTGCGGGGTCTAATTTTAAAACTATCTTTTCTCTGTTCATCAATATTGTTGGTTTTTTATCAACGCTATCAGCAACATGAAAACGTCCATAAGCATCTGTTTCAACCATTAAACCTTCAATGGTAAACAAGCGAACACCCGGTATGCCTTGTTCTTGATTATCCAGATAACCATTGCTGTTACGATCGTGGAAGACTTTTCCGATGAGTGCCGCTTGTTCAAATGTTGAATTTACGGTTGCATTGGGTATAGCTATAACAGTTTGCATATTGACTAAAACAGAAAAACTGATTAACCATTTAAGTGAAACGCTGTGTTTTAAAAATCTCATCTTTAAATCCAAAAATCATAAATGAAAAGTCAGCATACCTAAAATTTAATTTTAATTATGAAAACACTGGAAACAATTGATTTAACAGTACAAATACCGTGACAAAAGGTTTCAAAAAATTACAAGTTTTCTACAATTTTATCCCACTTATCTTTTCCAACAAGATGAGTTACCTTCTTTTCCATGCCCCGCCAACCTTGCAAACCACCGCTATGTACCATGCAGATTGAAGTATCGGGCGCAAACTCCTCCGCTTCAATCTGTTGCATTATTCTCATACACATTTTGCTGGTGTAAATTGGATCTAATAAGATACCTGTTTTTTCTAGCCAATCAAAAATAAACACCAACAAATTTTTATCTATTTTGGCATACCCTCCAAAATCTGCATTTTTTAATGACCAATTAGGTTTAGTAGCGCTATTATTTTTAATTAGCATCGCTATGCGTTGCTGCATACTTTGATCACGCAAAACCGAATAACCGACCGCTATTTGTTGGTCGTTTAAGCCAGAGGCAATGCCCGCCAGTGTTGCACCAGTTCCGCAAGCAACGGTGATTATATCCGTTTGTTGTATTTGATTTATTTGTTGGCTAATCGCCTCACAACCCGATACAGCAAATTGATTACTACCCCCTTCGGGAATTATTAAAGCATCGGGGTATCGTTGTTGTAAATTTTCAAGATAGCGTTTGTCATGACGAAGACGATATTCTTTACGATTAATAAATTGTAATTCCATCCCCGCTTTTTGAGCTTCTAATAAAGTCGGGTTCTCGCTGTATGCTTCCGCATTTTCGGGTTCGCCTCGAATGATACCCAACGTCTTAAAGCCTGCTTGTTGACCAAATAAGGCAAGTGCATGAATATGATTTGAAAAGGCACCACCAAAGCTGATCAAACGTTGCTTGCCTTTTTGTTTTGCGTACTCAAAATTAGGCTGTAATTTATAAAATTTGTTACCGCTGGCAAGCAAGTTTTGCTCATCCAATCGCGCAATTGATAAACGCAGCTGTTTATTTTTTAAACGAATGGGAACAATGTTCAATTTGATAGAACTAATCCTAGAATAAAATCTTGTTCAACGTTGTAACCGAGAAAGAATAAGTGCGTATTTCTCATTATCTAAAACGTCTTCTTGCTTTGCGTTGAGCGTCACTTCTTCGTGAAACCAGTTTAAGGCAGACTTTAAGATTGGACGTTGACGCGTACTTATCTCAACGATTTCATTCTGTTCATCTGGCTCTTTATTGGCTAATGGTTCTTTATTAGCTAATGGCTCTGGCTCTAATTTAGCAGAAAGTGCTAACAGTGCCTGACGCGATGTCGCTGCGCAATCTGAACCACCCTCAGGAAAAGCCACTGCAGCATAATATTCGAGTATGCTTTCCAATGTTTTTCCGGCGTCTTCGGATGTATCAAATTTAAATGTACGTTTTTTCATACTTAAATAAAAATATCAATCCCGCCCACAACAAGAAGAACCCACAAACTGCGCTTGTGGACAAGGGTAATCTGCATAGGAACAGTACACACAACACTCACCTTCTTTCGCCTTAATTTGCTTTTTACATTGATCGCAACGCCAAAAATATTGACAAGTGTTTTCTGGCATTTGTTCTAGCTTTTTAAAGCCACATTCGGGGCAAGTAATAGTGGATTCAAGAATCATAGGTTTCTCATTAGTTAGTGCAAGAACTTCAAGGAAAGTATAAACTTAGCGAAAAATAAATAACAGCTAAACAAAAAAACAGATACGAACATAATTAAATCAAAGGAATAAGGCATTTATATGAAGAATGTTATTAATACAATTATAAAAAATGCGATTAAATCGGCAAGGATGCCAAATACAGTTGCCACTCTTAAAACCCTAGCTAAAAAAATAGCACCTCTAAAAACGATATTTCTAAATACAGTACCACTCGGTATTTTCATAAGCGCATTAATTAGTAGTTTAACCGTATCAACCGCGTCAGCAAATCCTGGCAATCGTTTGGGCTATAACACCAGTGGTTTACACAGTATCGCTTCTTCAAATCCTTTTATTGATATTTTTAAGATTTCACGCGGATGGATAACCGGCTGTGAGTTTGATTGGCAACGTAATCGTGCCATCGACCCCGGCTGTACGCGCAAGTCTTCGTTCAACACTAAAGAATCAGAGAAAGTCAGCGTTGATGCCAATGGTTGGCCAACGCGCTTACCTGCGCGTAACGAAAGCCCTATATTTACCAGCATTTCTGCCATTTGGGATATGCCCGATAACTTCCAAACGGGGCAATACTTTATGACTTATGAAGGAGATGCTGATCTAAAAGTATTAGGTGATGTCGATATTCTTCAACAAAGACCAGGTCGCGTTGATTTTAATCTTAAAACGGCAAAGCGTAATTTGCGTATTCACATCACGCGCATTAATCCACGCAACCATATTCGTAATATTAAAGTGATCCCCAAAAAGTACGCAAGTATTTATACCCGCCAGACTTTTAATCCAGATTACATTCGCAGCGTTCGCCCGTTTAATTCGATTCGTTTTATGCCTTGGCAAAACACTAAAGATACCACGCTTGCACATTGGCGTGATCGTACTACACCGCGTTCTGCATTTTATAATGGCAATGCTGGTATGCCGGTTGAAACCATGACAGACCTTGCCAATGCTGCACACGCTGCGCCTTGGTTTTCAATGCCACACATGGCAACCGATAGCTTCATGCGCAAGTTTGCGCAAACGGTTAAACAACGTTTAAAACCGGGACAAAAAGTATACGTCGAATATTCAAATGAAGTGTGGAATTCGATGTACCCTGCGACCCATTATGCATCTCGCCAAGGTTTAAAGTTATGGCCTCGTGGTAAAACTGAAATCAAAAATCCCGGTACACGTCGCTTATTTTTAGCCTTAAATTACAATGCTAAACGCAGTAAAGAGATGTGTAATATCTGGAAGCAAACCTTCGGTGGTCAACGTAAAAATGTGGTTTGTGTGGTATCAGCCTACGGTTCTGCGCCTAAAATGGGTGAAGAGTTAATGAGTTGTCCATTGGCTGGTGGCGATTGTTACAAATCTTTCGATGCTTACGCAGTTGCACCTTATTTTGGTGATTATATTGCACGTATCGAAAATCGTCCTTTGGTAAAACGTTGGGCGCACCAAGGAAATGCAGGGGTTAATCAGCTTTTCCGCGAAATCCTAAATGGTGGTTTAGCCAAAGATAATTACCAAGGTGGTGCAATTGAAAATGCCATTCAAGATCGAGTCGTTAAAAATGTCGCACTGGCACGTAAATATGGCGTTAAATTATTAGCCTATGAAGGTGGACAACATTTATTACGTGTTGATCGCCCGCATGTGATTCACGATCCTAAAGTGTATAGTTTGTTTGCGAAAGCCAACCGTAATCCTCAGATGGGTCAAGCGTATATTAAATACTTAAATGCTTGGAATCGCGCGGGTGGCGGTATGTTAATGCACTTTAACGGCATTGCAGCAATCAATGACCGAAGTATTTTCCCTATGTTGGATAAACCCGGTGGACGCTCGGCCAAATACAATGCGATGATTTCGTATTTACGCGGTCGTTAAACCGTTTAACGTTATACTGTGTTTGTAAAAAACGTCCTGTGTTTGTAGAAAACGGTGGTAACAGCCCCATTGGGGTGTTCGATTCAGGCATCGGTGGACTTTCTGTGTTACAAGAAATTCACCGCTTACTCCCCCACGAAAATTTAATCTACGTGGGGGATTCTGCCCACGCGCCCTATGGTGACCGCAACGCCGAACATGTTCGTAAACGCTCACAATTTATTGCTGATTTTTTAATAGATCAAGGTGTCAAAGCATTGGTGATGGCATGCAATACTGCTACGGCAGAAGCTGCTTCTCTTTTACGCGAAACGCTAGATACACCTGTAATTGGCATGGAACCCGCAATAAAACCTGCCGCAGAACTAAGTAAAAGTGGCGTGATTGGGGTACTTGCCACCCAGCGAACCATCAATAGTGAACGTCTGTTAGGATTAACCGAACGTTATGCCAAAGACAAACAAGTGCTTGCTCAAGCCTGCCATGGTTTAGTCGAACAAGTTGAAAGTGGTGATTTAAGCAACAATACAACGGATGCATTACTAAGAGAATACATCGAACCTTTACTCGCACAGGGTGCAGATGCGCTAATTTTAGGCTGTACCCACTACCCTTTTTTACTCTCTGCGATTAGAAAAATTACTGGAAACACTATAGATATTCTTGAAACAGGTCGCCCAGTTGCTTCTCAATTAAAACGGGTACTTGAAAAAAACCAATTAATTAATCATCAAGAAACTGATAAAGTTAATATCCATTTTTACAACTCGAGTACAGACCAGCACCATCACCAAACAATGCAAAAACTCTGGGACAAACCCATAAAAATCAAACTATTATAACCGATAACTCTTAATGACTGACAACTCTCACCAACTTGATGATATAAACCCGCACACAGGCGAGCCGTACAAAGAGCGCCCGAATAAAACACAATTAAAGCGCGATATGAAAGCGCATCATGACTTGGGCAGAAAATTAGTCGAATTAGCCAATAGCCGATTAGATGAAGTGACTCTATCAGATAGAATGTTAGAAGCAGTGGTACTGGCAAAAAGTTTAAAAAAAGCGGCATTACAACGCCAACTACGCTATATCTCTGGGATCATGCCAGAAGAAGATACAGACCTTATTCTCTTACAACTAAAAAAGATTGCGCTGCCACAACAACAAGAAACAGTGGCATTTCACGAAGTTGAACAATGGCGTGATCGTTTAATCGCGGGAGATAATGAGCTAATTAACAAGCTACTCGAGCAATTTAAACATACCGATCGCCAGCATTTAAACCAGTTAATTCGTAATGCAAACAAAGAAATAAAACTGAATAAACCACCTAAATCTTCTCGTTTATTATTTCAATATCTGAAACAACTGCAAGAAGACAATGACTAGACCAGTGTATAAAAACAACCTAGGAAACCAAAATGCCAAGAGCTAACGACCTAAAACGTGGAATGATTATCGACTTTGATGGCGTACCACACGCTGTAAAAACAGTCGATTGTAAAAGCCCATCGTCACGTGGTGCATCGACTTATTACAAGATTCGCTACAACAACCTGCAAACTGGTCAAAAACGTGATGAATCACACAAAGCAGAAGATATGCTTAAAGAAGCGGATTGCCAGCGCATAAAGGTATCTTTTTCATACATTGATGGCGACAGTTATGTATTTATGGACAATGAAGATTATTCTCAGCATAGCCTCAATACCGAAGACCTTGGCGATCAAGTGGGGTATATCACAGAAGGCATGGAAGAAATTACGGCTTTATTATTAGAAGGCAATATCATCGGTGTGGAGCTACCCTCGACAGTTTCTTTAGAAGTGACTGAGACTGCACCAAGATTAAAAGGTGCATCAGCGACCAATCGTGATAAACCAGCTGTTTTATCAACAGGAATTAGCGTTCAAGTACCAGAGTATCTCGAAACAGGTGAAATCATCAAAGTTCATACAGGCACGGGTAAATTTATATCGCGCGATTGATCACAAAGTTTTGAAACACTACGTTTACTATAAAAAATAACCCCAAATACCAGTAAGCGCAGAGTTTTTATTTATAAACTAAAGAACAACCAGCACATTATATTATTAAAAAAAAACACCTTACATCTGTAAAATATTCTTTATTTTTTTAAACTACAGTAAAATATACAAATATTTTTCTGACAATTATCAAATACATAGCTATAATTATTATATAAAATTAAACCAAATGTAATTGATTCGATTTTGGGACTTTTAACTTTTTAATGCTCCCTCGTGAGAAATATAGCCATTGGCTTGCACGTATAAAAAAATGAAAAGAATAAACTTTCAGACAGCTTCACTTGCTATCTGTATAAAAAACAATAAAGCTATTCGGACGCGTTATTTGCTGTCTGACCGTTTTCTTGCGTTGTTTTTAATTCTCTTTTTATTCCTAATAGTTACACCTTGGCAGAAAACCTATGCCCATGCAGGACATGGAACTTCCAGTGATGATAGTTATTGGGCTGAGCTAGCAAAAGACTATCCTCCCTATAAAATACCCGGTCTCTCTTCGAAAAATACGACGCAACAAAAAGTTACTGAATCACCCAAAATAAATGGTGCGTGGAGTGAAATTATCGAATGGCCTCATGTTGCAGTCTCCGCTGCCAGCTTACCTGATGGGCGTATTCTTACATTCTCTTCTTATCTCCCTGATAAATTTACCAGTGGTAGTGGCAAAGAATTTACTTACGCTGCAACCTGGGATCCTAAAACTGGCACAATCATAGAAAATAATCACCCTTCGCATGATCTATTTGCTGCCCATTTATCTTTTCTTGAAGATGGCCGGCTTATCCTCAATGGAGGTAATACACGTACCATTATGACCAGTTTTTATAACTTCAAGACGGATCAATGGACTAAAGGTGCTTCGATGAATCGAGGTCGCTGGTATCCCACTACTGTGGCTTTACCGAATAACACCGTTTTTACCGCATTAGGTACAGCGGGTGGACAATACCCTGAATTATGGAAAGAAGGTGAAGGCTGGAAAGTACTCACTGGTATAAACTTGCAAAAGCCTATTTTGGATTATAACCATTACGAACGTGAATGGTGGCCACTATTCCATGTTGATCCACGCGGAAAAATATTTCATTCTGGACCTACACCAAAAATGCATTCCATTGATGCCGAAGGGCTAGGAAGCATCCAACAAATAGGTCCAGAAATTCATGATTGGTATCCCAAACACGGCGTAACTATCATGTATGACGAAGGAAAGTTGTTAGTGGCTGGTGGCGCAATTGCGGGTGGTAACCAAAAGAGCACTAACAAAGCAATGATTATAGATATCAATGCTCCTACGCCTATTGTTACACCCATTGATTCTATGAAATATGCGCGCAAGTTTCATAACGGTGTTATCTTGCCGAATGGTGAAGTATTGGTCGTGGGTGGCAACACATCCGGTTTAAAATTTAGAGATTTAGGAACTATTTTACCTGCAGAAATTTGGAATCCTGATACAAGAAAATGGCGTACCGTTGCCAGTATTTCGGTGCCTCGTAATTATCATTCCGTAGCATTATTACTAAAAGATGGGCGAGTTTTCTCTAGTGGTAGTGGTTTATGCGCCTGTGCAGCAGATCATTTAAATACGCAATTATATACGCCTCCTTATTTATACGATGACAATGGTAACCTTGCCCCTCGGCCTGTTATCAATAATGCGCCTGATACGATTAAACATGGTCAAACTTTAACGCTTGAAAGTGACAATGATATAAACAAGTTTACATTAATCAAAATGTCATCGACTACACATGCGATTAACACCGACCTGCGTTTTCTTAAAGTAGCATTTAACAGCGATGGTAATGGTGAATATCATTTAACCATGCATGCGAATAAAAATATTCTCACCCCAGGTTATTGGATGCTGTTTGCCATCAATACAAAAGGTGTACCATCAGAAGCAAAAATCATTCAGATTAAAACGCAAGGTTCACCGAAAATCACTCAATTACAAGATCAAGCACATCTTGTTGGTAGCACTATATCAGTCAAAATTTCAGCAACAGATCCGAATCAAGAAACACTTTACTATAGTGCAGAAAACCTTCCTCAAGGACTTTCTATCGACAGTAGCTCAGGCAAAATTAGTGGTACAGTAAATACCGAAGAAACCAAAAATGTTACAGTAACCATTGCCAACTCTGATAGTAAAAATGCCATCAATTTTGAATGGAAGGTCTATCCAAGAGGTAAAGTAGCGGGTGTTTCTTATGAATATTTCATCAACAATACGAGTAATAATTGGCAACAATTACCTAATCTTTCCCAACTCACTGTCAATGAAACTGGCGTTGTAGATAATATAAAAATACCTGCTATCGCACTCGACCATCAAGAGAACTCAATAAACTATATAATACGTTTATCAACACAAATAAATATTGAAGATGCTGATAAATATACGTTTTTTTTGAAATCAAAAAATGGCAGTAAATTATGGGTCAATAATACACTTCTGATAGATAATGATGGTCTACATGATACACAAGAAAAACAAGCCAGCATTTTTCTAAGCGAAGGAACACATACACTCACGCTCGTTTATTTTAATCATGATGACAATGGTTTATTAGAATTACACTATCAAGGTGCTGGGTTCGATAAAAAGAACATACCTAATAATTTACTTGTGCAAAGCCCTTTACATAATGTTGCACCAAAGATTCAAAATAATATTGAAGATCAAACGCTCAATGTTAATTCAAATATTGATCTATCCATTATTGCAAACGATGCTAATGGCGATAACTTGCATTATTCCGCTATCAACCTTCCAACAGGAGTACAAATAAATGCGTCAACAGGACAATTATTTGGCATAGCATCAACCATAGGTAACTATGATAGCCAAATAACTGTCACC
>Ga0209633_10006339_pt1 | contig 10145 bp, 7 predicted proteins | sample Cruoilmetagenom1_FD_187290 | JGI IMG/M metagenome (GOLD analysis project Ga0209633, IMG submission 187290) | Oil polluted marine microbial communities from Coal Oil Point, Santa Barbara, California, USA - Sample 1 (SPAdes) (version 2) | ecosystem: Environmental > Aquatic > Marine > Oil seeps ... | reverse complement strand
CGGGGGTGCGAGGAGTTGCTTGACCAATTCTCTTATGTCTATGTTGAATGCTCGTTTGTAGAACTGTACGTCGGCCAGCCCCTGGTGGACGACATCATTGACTGGCTCCGGGAACGTGGATGGTGTCTCAGTGGCATTTACAACATGACTTACGATCGCAAGGGGAAAAGTATTCAAGCCGACTTTCTTTTCGAGAATCCGTTTCTAAAGGATGCTGCATGAGCGACGATATGCGAATTTCTCTTATCTGCATCAAAAAGCCACCAAGAAAAACTGATTGATGCGCATCGCCGTCCATGATTATGCGGGGTTTTCGTTTCCTCTTGAGTTGAGTCGCGAACTATCAACAAGAGGGCACGATGTTTTGCATCTTTTTACCGAAGCAAGCGGCGGTCCGAAGGCGTCATTTAAAGCAGGCGGTAATGGAAAACTTCAGCTCGTTAATATCGATATTGATCGCGTTAAAAAAGATAATTTTTTAAAAAGATGGTTACAGGAGCGACGCTATGGGGATCTGGCTGTAAACCAACTGAACAAATGGCAGCCGGATGTCATCATATCAACAAATACACCTTTGGAAGCCCAAAAGAAAATAATAGGCTGGGCAGGAAAGCATGTAATTCCATCAGTTTTTTGGCTCCAAGATCTACTTAGCGTTGCAGCCAGATCGATTATTTCCAATGTCAGCCAAACACTCGGTCGTTGCGCGTACAACTATCTGAATAAAATAGAAATCGAATCCCTCTCAAGGGCAGATCACATCGTTGCCATCACGGATGATTTCATTCCCTTTTTAAATCAATGGAATATCGATCTTACTAAAGTCACTATCATACCTAACTGGGGACCGATCGAGCAGATTCCCGTATTGCCGAGAAAAAATAGGTTTTCCGATCACCATGGGTTAAATGATAAATTTGTAATTTTATATTCCGGCACATTGGGAAAGAAACAAGACATCCAGCTTATTGCGGATACGGCTGCCAACCGGGTAGATGACAATGAAATTCTTTTTGTAATCGCTACGGATGTACGCGGACACAATTTACTAAAACAACAGTTAGCTGAAAAAGACCTCCCGAATTTACTCAGGCTTCCACTTCAGCCAGTACACCTTTACCCTTACCTGTTGGCATCAGCTGATGTGTCATTAATCACTTTGGAAGCCTCTGCCGGCGCGTATTGTGTGCCATCCAAACTATGGTCCGCGTTCTGTGCCCAAAAAGCATCCATCGTTGCAGTTGATAAACGGAATTTATGCGCACGAATCACCGATGATATCAGCGCCGGGGTTGTTGTTCCTCCAGGGTCGATCGATGAATGTCTCTCGGCAATAAGAAAGCTGAAAAACGATGAATCGTTGCGTGTCGATATGGGAAAAAACGCCAGACGATATGCAGAGACATACTTTCCCATCTCCCAAATTACTGACGGGTTTGAAACCATACTACGTCAAATTGTGATTAACTGAATAAAAATAAGAGGTACTGAGATGCAAAACGGTAACTCCAGAATCCTGTTCATCCTCGATTTACTAATCATATTCTCCTTTTTCTTCGTTGCATTTACATACTACAACGGCGGCACGATGATTCCATTGAAAGGTAACATCCTGATGGGACTCATCGTAATTTTTTGGTTTTTAATATCCGTCAACTCAGATATTCTCAAGATCAATCGTTTGTCCAATACGATTAACGTCCTGAAAGATATTTTAATCGCCTATTCCGTGTTAAGCACGGTTACGATTGCAACCGTTGCTATTTTTGGTGAATTCAGACCCAATGACAAATTGATCCTCTACCCGTTGTTGTTCGGAGCCATTTCGTCAACCGTCCTGCGTTTATTCTATTTGATCACCATCAAGCAAATTTTAAGATATGGGTATCAGCAAAAAAACGTTTTGTTGATCGGTAGTGGGAGATCGGCCAAACAAGTCATCACAAAAATTTTATCAACGCCGGCGTTGGGTTTTCGAATTCAAGGGATATTGTCCGACAACCATATCGAATCTCCACTCGAGGGGTTGTATCTTGGTCGATTGGAACAGTTTCCTGAAACGTTGCGTGATCATCAAATTGATGAAGTCATTATTGCCAAACCGCTAAGCGAAGCGCCGGCCATTAAGCGCATTGTTGAACGGTGTGAGCTTGCGGGTGTGCGGTTCTGCATTGTACCGGATTTTTATAATATCATTCCTAAATGGACGCGTCTGAACACCTTGGGAGACATTCCAGTGATTGCCGCTCGTAACGAACCGCTCAACATATTCAGCAATCGCATGATCAAACGCGTCTTCGACATCCTTGTTTCACTTGCCGGCCTGCTGCTTCTCTCCCCGATCCTGATTTTTATCGCCATTGCCGTCAAAATGAGCTCGGCGGGCCCGGCTTTGTTCAGACAAAAACGCGTTGGCAACAACAATGTCGAATTTACCCTGGTCAAGTTCAGGAGCATGACCGTGCAGCCATACCGAAACTCCGATACGATATGGACCACACCCGATGACCATCGCGTCACGCCGTTGGGAAAAATCCTGCGTCAAACCAACATAGATGAATTGCCGCAGCTATGGAATGTGCTCGTGGGTAATATGAGCATCGTCGGCCCCCGGCCGGAGCGGGAGCATTTTGTCGAGAAATTCAGCAGGGAAATTCCGAATTATCGAATCCGCCATCTGGTTAAATCAGGCATCACCGGTTTGGCTCAGGCCAACGGATGGCGGGGAAACACTTCAATTCAGAAAAGAATCGAAAACGACCTCTATTACCTTGAAAATTGGAGCCTACTGCTCGATCTCAAAATTATTTTTCGGACCTTTTTCAGTCGAGCCGCCTGGAAGAACGCTATTTAATCTGAAATAAGTGTCTCTCGCAGAGGCACGAATCACGCAGAGAAGGACTTGGGCCTCGCCCTTGGCGGCTCGGCGAGAGAAATTCTATTTTTCGTACTGTTGTATGAAACGTGTTCAAATCTAAAATCATTGACTCTCGGAGAGGCGCAAAGAATGGATGAAAATGAGATAGGCAAGGAAGTCGTCGATTGCCCGTAACCGAGAGCTTGGCCCGGACTTATTGGAGACAGTTTACGAGGTCGTCCTTCCGGACGAACTCCGCAAGCGGGGTCTCAAGGCAGAACGTCAAGTACCGGTGTCCATCACATGTCGAGGAATCTGCTTCGAGGAGAGGTTCCGTGCTGACATCATTGTTGAAGACAAGGTCATTCTGGAACTGAAGTCCGTCGAGAGAGTTAACAATACACACAAGAAGCAGCTCCTGACGTATCTCAAACTCACCGGAATGAGGCTTGGTTACCTGTTGAACTTCGGGGAAGCTATTATGAAACATGGCATCACCCGTACCGTCAACAACCTCCCTGAGTAAAAAACCCTTGGAGATCTTGGCGAGAGCATGCCTTAGGGCTCGCGCAAAAATAACTTAACATTGTAAAATAGGCAAATATAGCGTCATGAGAATGATCCGAATACTTGCTCTTTTTATCATCGGCACCATGCCGATTCTCTTTGCCGCCGTTCAGCCTTGGGTGTGGTCTATCTACTGTCTGCTGATGATCGCTGCATTTATCCTGCATCTGTGGACCATGGAGAACCAGTCCGCGTTCCCTCGGGTGAGATCCTTAAAAATATTGGTGGCCGTATTTTTCATCTGGACCTTTTTTCTGTGTATCCCTTTCCCCCACCCGGTTCTTGCTTTTCTGAGCCCCACGCGATCTGAAATCCTGTCCCGGTCATGGGCGCTTGCCGGCAGTTCCCCGACCTGGGAAACACTCAGCTACCTGCCACGGGATGCATTATGCCGGTGGGCGTTCCTTCTCAGCCTGGGACTCTTTTTTATCGTCGTGAGGGATCTTTGCAAAGAACGAAAAATGCTCCAACGCATCGTTTTCCTGATCATCGGGATTGGATTGACAGAGGCGGTATACGGCCTGATCCAGGCGCTGGTGCCTTCCATGGGTGTGCTCTGGGTTGATTATGTGCAGTCATACCTGGGTACGGCGCGGGGCACCTTCATCAATCGCAACAATTTTGCCGGATTTATCGAGATGATCTGGCCGTTGGCCCTGGGTTCTACCCTGGCCATTGCCGGCCGGTTGACATCATTGAAAGAGGCGCTCAATTCCGACAAGCTTAACCGGCAGGCTATGATGGCCCTGGGAATCATTGTTTTTTTGCTGGCCCTTATTTTCACTCGCTCCCGAGGTGGTATCATCAGCGGTCTTGTCGGCTTTCTGACCTTTTCCTTCCTGGCGCGATCGGGCATGCGGGCGGTGGCCAAGCATACTCGGGTACTGCTGGGTGGGATTGCAGTTTTGCTGTTAATCTATATGACAACCATCGGCATTGAACCCATCATGAAACGTTTCTTAGCCATCCGGGGAGATGGCAGTTCACGGATGGATATCTGGCGAGACAGCCTACCGATAGTAAGAGACTATCCTTTGGGCATCGGCTTGGGCAATTATGAAAATGTTTTCGCCGTGTACAACCGCTCGTTCGCCTCGGACAAGACGGTGATTTATGCCCACAATGACTATCTTCAGCTTCTGATAGAGACCGGCGGTGTGGGATTTTTGGCGATCATCGGCGGTTTTTTCATTTTTCTACGAAAAAGTGCCCGCCGTATCAAACAGCTTGATTTTCGAAGGGATCCGCTACGGTTTTATCTGGCCGTGGGCGCCTTCAGCGGATTGATTTCAATATCCGCTCACGGCTTGTTTGATTTTAACCTGCAAATCCCTGCCAATTGCCTCTATTTTGTTGTTCTGATGGCTGTTTTAAGTGCCTGCACCCACCCGTACAGGCCCTTAGGGTTCGCGAAAAAATAACTTCGCAGAATTGGCGCCCAAATTTGGTCCAGGTTTTGCTGATCCGAGAGAGCAAAACCACAGGAATAGCGAGCTATTTCGAGGCTTTTGAGAGTGAGGTATCAGCCAAAGATGGGCTGAAGCTGAGATGCTAAAATGTGAAGTTATTTTTGCGCGAGCCCTTAGGATTGGGGACGAAATAAAGTGAACGATTCCCCACACGCCGATCATGGTCAAGGCCGTCGAAAACCGTCACCAACAAACAACCATCGAATCCCCAAGTGATCGATTTACATTGTCACATTCTGCCCGCGTTGGACGACGGCCCCGAAACCGAAGCGGAGAGTCTGCAGATGGCCCGGGTTTTTGTCCGGGCCGGATACCGCATTGTTGCCGCCACCCCTCACATGGTTCCGGGAACCGCCTGGATGCCGACCATCGATCGGATCAACGCAAAGGTCGCCGGTTTGCATCAAACCGTCAAGGACCAGGGCCTGCGGCTTGAAATCGTTTCCGGTATGGAGATCGCGCTGGATCCGCAGATTCCCGATCTGCTCGATGAAGGCCGATTGCTTCCCCTCGGAAACACATCCTGTCTGTTGATCGAAGCGGCGTTTCAACAGCTTCCGCCGGGATGGGAACAGGTCATTTTTGCCATCCAGGCCAAAGGCTATTCGATTCTAATGGCCCATCCCGAGCGATGTGCACAGCTGGGGACCCATCCGCACCTGATTGCGCAACTGATTCAATCGGGTATCTACCTGCAGGTCAACTGGGGCAGCTTCCTCGGCCAATACGGCCGGGCAGTTGCCCGCACGGCCAGACTGATGGCCACAAACGGCTGGATCCACTGCCTGGCAACCGACAGCCATCACCCGGACGGACACACCCCTGAACGCATTCAGGCGGCAACAGCCAAGCTGCGTAAAATGATCGGGCAGGAGAACATTCAGCAACTGACCGTGGACAACCCCTCGCGTGTGTTGAGCGGTAAGCCCCTGCAGCCGATGAGACCATCGGCTGCGATGAGCGGGAGAAGGAAGAAGCGATGGTGGCGATTCTGAATGCAGGAGTCCCCTCACCCCGTCCCTTTCCCCAAAGGGGCGAGGGAACGTTATCAATAAGGGCTATGTTTTCTATGGCGAAATAAACTAATGCATATCCGCTTTCGTATTCTGGTAACGGCGATGCTATTGGTGTTGGGATGCTGGACGGTTTACTATAGTTGGCCGCAACGATCGATTCGTTACGGCAGTTATACGTTTTCAGATGAAGAGGATCGGCATCTCAGCAGCTATCCAAACGCCCGGTACGCCTACGGCATGCAGGCCTGGATGGAGATTCAGCCGGAGCGGGCCGCAACCTTTTTCAGGCAGGCCGTTTTGTTAAACGCCCTTCATCTCGATGCATGGCTCAAGCTGGCCGAAACCGAGGCTGAACAGGGACGTACGGCAAAAGCCGAAGCGATCCTGACCTTCACCACCCATATGACGGATCAGGTATTTCGCTGGAAATGGCCGCAGATCGTGCTGGCAAGTGAACTGGGCATGGACACGGTTTTTTACGGTAACATGAATTATTTGTTATCCGGCAAAGTACTGGTTCAGGATGTGTTTCAACTGCTGCACACCCACCTTGACGGAAACGCTTCAGCCGTGACGGCGGCGTTGGAACCTTCCCATCTGCCTGCCTATCTCGACTGGTTGATGCGCTGGGGCATGCCTGACGAAAGCGACGTGGTTTGGCAGGCCATGACGGCCATCGAAGCGCCGGACAAGGAGACCGCGCTGCGCTATTCCCATTTCCTGCTGGGCCATAAACGCATCGGCGAATCCAGGGACATTTGGCAACAGGTGACCGGCAGCAGGGGCTTGACCAATCCGGGGTTCGAAAAGGAGATCACCGGGCGGGGCTTCGATTGGCGCCATTGGGGTGAAAAGGAAGGCAACTGGGCCTTGAAGCGGGTCAACTACCAGGCGGCCGAAGGAAATTCGGCATTGAAAATCACCTTCAATGGTCGCCAAAACATCTCCTTTCATCATATTTACCAGATTGTCGCGTTGGAACCGAACACAAGATACCGCCTCACCTATGCCTGGAAAAGCAGAGGGATTACCACGGATCAGGGGCCGTTTGTGGAAATTGTCGGCTATGACAAAAAGGGGCTTTACCGAGCCGGCCCCATGATCACCGGCACGCAGGGCTGGCATGATGAAGCCATTGCGTTTGAGATGCCCCCGGATGGTCATGCGGCCGTGCTGCGTTTGCGGCGCCGCGCCAGCATGCGTTTCGACGCCAAAATCAAGGGCATGGTTTGGTTGGACAACTTTCGGCTGGAGCAGAAGGGGATGGAAGCAACCGAGCATTGAATGTTTGAAGTTTTATACTAAAAGCGGTACGTGAACACCACGATAGGCCAAGAATAAGGGGCCTGGAATTATTTATTTCCATGGCCTTAAGCAACGGGGAAACCATATGGCGTCAGATCAAGCTAAAATCGTTAATGAACCCGGAGATACCATGCTACCGGATGTTGCCGGCAATCATTTTCCGCCCAAAGATTTCCAACAGCCGTTTTACGGATGGCAGGAGACCGAAGAGATCCAGCTGCGTGATTACATCGATGTGATCACCCGCAGAAAGTGGCTGATCCTGACCGTGCTCACCCTGGTGTTTCTGTCGACACTGATTTTCACCCTGGCCGTTACCCGAATCTATGAGGCATCGGCAGTCGTCGAGGTCAGTCAGCAAACGCCCCATGTGACCACTTTTCAGGAGGTATTGGGATCGGAAATCCAGGCGCGCGAATTTTATGAGACCCAGGTCGAACTGCTTCGCAGCAAGGCCATGATCAAGCGTGTAATCGAAAACCTCGATTTAATAGACCATCCCGTGATTAAAAAAACGGTTTTCAATGAGGGCAAATCGGCAACCATTCAACGGGTCGGAAAGGCGCTCAAATCCCTGGCGGCGAGCCTGTTTCACGGGCAGGCCAAACCGGCAGTGGCCGAGGATATTGTCAGGCGCCAGCAGGTGGTCGAGTACATTACGGAAAATCTCACGGTCACCCCAAGCCGCAAGTCCATGTTGATCGATGTGGCCTTTCGTTCACCGGACCGAAGCGTGTCCCAGTCGGTCGTCAACACCTTGGTCGAAGATTTCATCAGCTGGAAGATGGAGCTGAAAGTCGATGCTTCCGCCATTGCCCGGGATTTCTTGGCGATGCAGATGGACCGGGCCAAGATTAACCTCGAAAAAGCCGAAGAGCGCCTCAACCAATTCGCCAAACATGCCGGCATCGTATCCCTGGATGCCCGGATTAACAGCATCTACCGCCACCTGGAGGAATTGAACTCGGCCTTCGCCGGCGCCGAGGCGGACTCGATCACCAAAGCGGCCGCCTATGAACAGGCCGTCAAGGACGGGCCTGCCAACCTGCCCCGGGTGCTTCAAAGCAACCTGATCGCCAGTCTGAAAGACCGGTACGCCGAGTTGAACGCCGGGTACGAGGAGTTGAAAGCGACCTTCCATGACGAGTATCCCAAGGTGAGGATGCTGAAGGCACGCATGGACAGCATTGCGGCCTTGATTGAAGCGCAGGAAAACGGCATCTTTTTATCCATCGTCAACGAATACGAATCCGCGCAGAAGATCGTCGTGGCCATGGAAAGGCGAATCGAGCACCAGAAAGACCTGGTGTTGGATCTGAACGACCGTGCCACCCAGTATTCGATCATGGAGCGCGAAGTGGACACCAACAAAGAGATCTACCGGAGCCTCTTGCAACGCGCCAAGGAGATCGAATCCATGGCGGGTGTCTCTTCGAGCAACATTCAGATTGTCAACCGCGCCGACCTTCCGCTTCTGGCAGTCAAACCGGACGTCAAACTCAATTTGCTGTTATCGATTATACTTGGCCTGCTCGGCGGCATCGGCAGCGCCTTCCTGGCCGAATACTTTGCCGATACGGTGACCCACCCCGGCGAGATACCGGATCGATTTCATATCCCGCTGCTGGGCACGATTCCCCAGACCAAACCAGATGCGAAAGGACTGGAAAACGCATTCTTGCGACATCCGCGCTCATCTTTTTCCGAAGCCATCCGCTCCACACGGGTGTCCGTTCAGCTTTCCGGTTCCGGCTCCCGATCCAAATCCTTTCTGATTACCAGCACATTGCCCAGTGAAGGAAAAACCACGCTGGCTGTCAATCTGGCCCTCAGTTTTGCCGCCAGCGGAGAAAAGACCGTGCTCATCGATGCGGATCTGCGCAAACCCCGTCTGCATCATGTTTTCGACCTGAAACATCGGGTCAACGGCAACGGCGTGTCGAGTTTTTTGGCCGGCGTGACCAATACGCTCAAGATCCATAACCAATACAGCAACCACCTGGGCATCATACCTTCCGGCCCGGTTCCGCCGAACCCGGCGGAATTACTCGCTTCCCGGCGATTCAAGCGCCTGCTCAGCAAGCTGATCGACCGTTACGACCGGGTCATCCTGGACGGGCCGCCGCACATTGGTTTTGCCGACACCCTGATTCTGTCCAAAAGCGTCGGCGGCATCGTCCTGGTCAGCAGCATCGGCGAATCCAGCCGTGATGCCATCGGTCAATTCAAAAAAACCATTGCCAACGTGAACGGCACGATTTTGGGATGCGTGGTCAACAAGGTGGATTTCAACAGAAAATACGGCTACGGGGGGTACTACAAATCCTATCAATCCTATGCCGGCTATGGGATCGAAGAACGCGGCCGGGAAGCGTTGTTGGAGCGTTCGTGACCCACCGGACGCCAGGGTGAATCCGGAATCCGGTGGATAGTCACAAAATATGATTGCAGTAAATTAAACCTCGGGCTATGCCCGAGCGACCCGAAGAGGTTTGGATCGGTCCGGCGAGACATTTAACCAGCAGAAGTTTTTTGAACGTCGAACATCGAACATCCAACGTCGAATTCGGAGATCGCTTCGGTCTATCGTTTGGCCTAAGGGTTCGCGAAAAAATAACTTCGCAGAATTGGCGCTCAGATTTGGTCCGGGTTTGGCTGATCCGAGAGAGCAAAACCACAGGAATAGCGAGCTATTTCGAGGCTTTTGAGAGTGAGGTGTCAGCCAAAGATGGGCTGAAGGTGAGATGCGAAAATGTGAAGTTATTTTTGCGGGAGCCCCAAGGAATTACCGATCATTTGTTGGCGTCTGTGAAGCAGGGTTTTAAACGATCAAAATCGACAGAATGCCTTATTCAAAATTCGAAGTTGGACGTTCGATGTTCATTGGTCTGGATTTTAGCCCCCTTCGAGGGGGCTTCATCAAACCACCCG
>Ga0209633_10006338_pt1 | contig 10146 bp, 9 predicted proteins | sample Cruoilmetagenom1_FD_187290 | JGI IMG/M metagenome (GOLD analysis project Ga0209633, IMG submission 187290) | Oil polluted marine microbial communities from Coal Oil Point, Santa Barbara, California, USA - Sample 1 (SPAdes) (version 2) | ecosystem: Environmental > Aquatic > Marine > Oil seeps ... | reverse complement strand
CATGCCGATTACTTTGTTTGGTCCAACATCTACCTTTACCACTTTTAATAAATTCTTTTGGAAATTGATTTTCCAAGATTTAGGTACTTTCCAGCCCATTTCTTTTGCATTTGTAATTACTTTTTCGATACTTTCGTCAAAACCGTAAGGACTTTGTACTTCTTTGATCATTAGACTGGGTAATGAATACATGCCGATCGCGCCAGCGATAACTGCGCCGAGAATGAATGAAATGAGGATAGTAAGTAATTTAGACATGCGGTAGGTCTCTTTATTTGTTTATTTATAATTAATGATGAGACGTAAAAGCAAGAGCATGACTAGACTTTTAATCTAGATATACTTTGTTAAATAGTCTCAATTCTTGGTTAAATTTTTATCTGATTTTAACGAAAAAATAATGGGAAAAAAAGTATGAACTTTTAACCTGCATTAATGTCTCGCCGAAGGATAGTAGCAACCATAAACAAGGCTAAAACTAACCTATGTTAGTTTTTTTGTTTTTCCTGTGTATCTTTTTTAGATTCAATTTGTTCTTCTTTGTGTTTAACCTTGGGGTCAAAATTAAAATACATTTTTTCAGGAGTTAAGTCATACGTCCAAGGTAAGTTTCTAACTTTCCAACCACTCACTACACGTTTACCTTTGTTTTCACCTTTTTTAGCTCTTACGCCTTCAAAGCCTTCTACTTGTGTATATACTTTTTTAAAGCCAGCATCGAACAAAGCTTCTGCGGCAAAAGGTGCACGACTGCCAGATGCGCACATAATAATCACAGGGCTTTCTTTAGTCAGTTTCTTAGCTTTTAAAACGTTTTCTATAGCAGCCACATAATCTGGGTTTTTGGGTTTTTTAAAGGTGCCAAAATTACCCTTTTTCTTCATTTTCCAATCGCTGGAATCAAAACGGTAGGGAATATTTGCATCCACCGTATCAGGGATGCCGGTGTAATGAAGTTCTGCTTGGTTACGTACATCCAACAATAAGACTTTATCTGGATTCGCTGTTTTCATGTTGTATGCTTCTTGCGCATCAAGATAAAGATCAAATGAGGTATGTTGCCATTTTTTGGTGAGTTTGGATTTGTCGTAAGCAAAATTGCTAGTACTAATGCTAATAAGAAGGAAGGCAACGAATAGTTTATACATAGGTTTTAAATTTTTTAAAAGAAATAATAAGTTGATTGTAGGACAAAATTTACAATTTTCGTTAGTTTATTTTAATCTTTCTTAACGATATGAAGAAGTCCCAGAACCAGTAGGAGGTCTAAACGTTCGGAATAATTTCTTTTTCTTGTTGAGTTGCATTTGCATGGTAGCGGTTTTAGCGCTTGTTACTTGAATAGCTTTGCCACTTTGTTTTTCCCAGTCTTTCATGCTGGGGTGATACAGTTTAGCTTGGTATTTTCCTGACGGTAAATTTTTAATTTGAGCATTACCATTTTTATCCGTTAAAGCAAAATAAGGTGTTTCACTTACAAATACATACGCATTCATCCAATCGTGAATATTACAACCGAGAGGCACTACGCCTGCCTTGTCAAACATAACGGGTGTAGGGTCAACATCTTTATACAAAGGGATTTCAAATGATTTGGATTTTGAAAAAGAATAAACGTGATGCCGAATTTTATCATTGTTGGGAAAACGTATGGATGTGCCCACTTGAACCGCGCTCACGAGAGGAATAAATTCCTTATCGCGTTGATCAATGATTATATCGACTGGTTTTGAACTATTTTTTTGTTGGAATTGAGGCTCAAGGAAGACCACTACATCTTTAAGTTGTTTTCCTTTTGCATCGCTTACCGAAATGTTGGCTTGTTCTGCATGACTAGTTGAGCTAATAAAAATGAGTGCAAATAAAGAGCTAACCAAAAGAATTTTAAATGCCGATAATTTGAGTTTGTTCGCTTTGAATAGTGTTTTCATGAAAATAGTTCCTATCGACTGTACATAAATGAGGCATTCCACAACGCAGTATCATATTCCAATACATCTGCTTTACCTTCCCTAACTTCATACCCTACATTGAGTGAAGAATGTCTGCCTAATGCGTAACTGTATTGCAATTTTAAAGCATTGCTTGAACCATCTAAACGATAGGCACAACCGCCAAATACATCATCTAAAGTAATCGCATCTACATTTTCATTTTCTAGCACTATGGCTACATTTTCTACGGTACAGGCAGAATCAAAATCACCATTACGGTGGGTAAACCCTGCTGATATTTGAGAACGTTCATTTAATAGATAATCAAGATCAAACGATAGGCTGGTACTTTCCATGTCGGCGACATTGCTTGGTTTGCCAGGAACGGCGATCACACCAGATCCACCGTCGCGTTTATTAAACTTCACCCCCAATTTACCTGATAATCGTTCACCGAAACGTCTTCCGCTGGCTAAACCAATTTCGAGTAAATCACTATCGCGCCAGTCAATTTTAGTTTCTTTTCGTCCAATAGAGGCATGTCCACGAATCCAAGGTTTTTTAAAACCAACTCCAAATTTGTGTAGAAGCATTGCGCTTCCTTTTATATCTGTTGAGTCAAACTTACTAAACTCATCGTAATAATCTGCGGATAAATCCAGTGCTAAGCGTAACCGTGTTAGGTCATTTACCTGATAAAAACGACCAAATGTGTACGCTGGACTAATAGAAGTATCGGATTCGGAATCTGCTGAAAAAGCAGAGGTATTGATATTATCGCTATGTGTAACGTGGATAGAGGCATCATTGATAAACTCTACCCACTCAGCGTGAACAAGCTGAGTGGTGGAGAAAGAGAAGGCTAATACAATAGCAATACCGAAACTTAAGCTAGTTTTTTCTTCGCACGCTTTTGATTCCATAATTTATGATCTCCGTAGCAACGCGCTAATTATTTTGGACATGCTTAGTTATTTTGTTGTATCGCTTCTTATAGAAAAAAGCTATCCGTATGCGCTTAACAAAAAGTATAGGACAAATAGTTATTTATTTTGGAAACAGTTTTAATATTAATAATGATCTAATAATTTTTATTGTGAGTAAACTGTTGATTTGGGTAGGGTCGTGAGCATTGAAACAGATGATGTTTGAATTGGTAATAATTTAATGCTGAGCCCTCTGTGTTAAAACCCTAGTCTAAAATTGCCGCCGTTGGCATTAAATACTTCGTTAGAAATTAATAGAGGCACCATTAAGTAAAAATAATCAATTCACCCTGCCAAGTACTGATAGGTTTTTCTTCAATATAAGCATCAATATTATCCAGATACAAACGGTAGAGTAACCGGTCATTTTGTTTAGTAGAATCTTTGTTTTCAATTGATGAATATAAATCTAAAAACAATGTTTGCGCTTGTTGCCATTCTTGGTTTTTAAAATGGACAAGTGCTTGATGGTGATGTAGTAAGCGTTGTTCTTGGGCTTTGCTTAACTGGTTAAGAGCAAGTGGTTCAAAGATACGAATACTAATGTCTTTGCCTTTGACGTGCACAGTACCTAACTCTCGAAAGTTTATATTCGGACAGTCTTTCGCGGTTGATTCACTCACAATAATAGTAACGCCTAAAAATTTGGTCAGCCCTTCGAGGCGTGATGCGAGATTCACGCAATCACCAATGACCGTATAATTCAGTCGATGCGATGAACCCATATTTCCTGCAACGACCAGCCCAGTGTTGATACCGATTCCGATTTTTATGGGGGATAATTTTTCTTTACTTAACTTCTTATTAAGTGCTTCTAAAGCCTCTAACATTTCTAAAGCGGATTTTACTGCGTGTTCGGCGGGTTGTTCGATGTTAATCGGCACACCATAGAGTGCCATAATGGCATCGCCTATATATTTGTCGATTACGCCTTTATGGTTTTCGACAACGTTGCTCATACTGCTAAAGTAACGATTCAGCAATTGTAAAATATTTTTTGGGTCGCGTTTTTCACAAAAGTTGGTAAATTTTCTAATATCGCTGAACAAAATGGTAGCGTGCCGGTCTTCACCGCCTAGTTCGATATCTTTTTTAAGTAATTCTGAGGCAATCTCAGGGGAGACGACTTTACCGAGTAAATCACGTACTTGATTGCGTTCTTGTAGACCTTTACTCATGTGCCCGACAGCAGTGGATAATAACCCGAGTTCATCTTTTCGTTTAAGTTTTAGGGTATGGCGATAATCGCCTGCATCAATGCGTTGGACGTTTTGCGTTAGTGCTTCTAAAGGACGGCTGAGGCTACGTGCAATGGCGATGGCACTTATAACCGCGAACAATAAACCTAAGCCAAATAAGGTCAACATAATGGTGCGTAAACGCATATAAGGTTTGAGTGCATCTTTTAAGGAACGTTGTAATACGGCTAGGGTTTGACCTTCGCCTGCGCCTTGTAATTCTATAATTAAGGATAAATAGGTGTTTTTATTTAGGACTATTTCTTCTACGGTATTTGTTTTGGATGAGGGCTTTTTGTTAGGTGAAGCCTCTTTATTATCAGGTGATGCCTCTTTACTGGGTGATACCTCTTCACTGGTTGAGGACTCTTTATTAGCTAAGGACTTTTTATTAGCTGAGGGCTCTTTTATTATTTCTCGTTTATTTTTGATTTGTTCTAATAAGTGAGTTTGTTGGGGCGTGGAAAGTGTAGAAGCGAATACTTGCCATTTTTTCCATTTAGTATTGTTGTGTTGATAGAGCAAGCTGACTTGCGAATGGGTTTGTTCTGCTAATTGTTGACTAAATGTATCGCTAATCTGGAAACCAATTACAATCCATGCGCTAGGTTCTGGGGTAAATAAAGGCATTAATACTAATTGATAGGGTTTGCCGTTTAGTAATTGAATACCATTGGCTTCGCCATTAGGGTTTTCTTCAGCGGATGCTTGCAAGGTTTGCAGTGTCCAAACGGTTTTTAGGTTTTTATTATTAGGATCAATCGTACTGGCGATTAGCTCTCCCTCTAAGCTTGCGATCATCATGACATCTGCCATCACGCGCATACGGTGATTGTTTAAAGCCGAAAGAATTGTGCCGTGATCTTCTGTTGCAACGGCTTCTTTAAATGCAAAATCACCGGATAACAATCGTGCTTTATCTATTAAAACTCGATTCCGTGCGGCTAAATCACGTTGAAAAGCGACAGCGGTAATATTTAATGTTTCTTCTAAATGTAAGCGTGCGTTACTTTGATTGGCTTGATTGACAGCGATAAAAACAGAGGCGAGGACGAGGCTAAGTAGCCCGATGATGAGCAGTAATATTTGTGTTCTAAAACTACTTAGACCGAGCATATTGGTAAGCGATTATTCCTATAATATTAATCAATATTCATTTTTTCGTTGTGTTTTATCCGAATATTTCTTACATAATCTTTCCTATTTCCTAAACAGCGTAGTAAGCAGAAATAGCCCGTCCTATTTTCTTTAGCGTGTTTGTAAAAACAGCATCATCTTCTTGCAATAAGGTCATCCGAAAGCCGTTAATATTTGAACCAAAACCAGTCAGGGGAACAACACAAATACCTTCTGAACCCATTAATTCATAAGCAAATTGAAAATCATTTGCGGTATTGTCATGTTCTAATTCATCAAGGTGGATGCGCACTTTTTTATTGATAGATTCTAAATTGGCTCTGGGTAAATCAAATAGCTCAATCACTAAATAAAAGACGCCTTTCGGCTTATTGAGACGCACCTGCGGAATATTAGCAAAGAAGGCTTCGGCTTCATCCGCACGTCTCTGGTATTTGGCGATACGTTGTTCCAAATAGCCTTGGTATTCGGGGTGTTCATACAAATACGGTAAAACGATTTGAGGCAGGGTAGTGGAACAAACTTCTAGCATTTTAGTTAACAAAATCACATTAATAAAATCACTGAAACTTTTGTCTTTATCTGCGTTATACACTTCTATCCAGCCACAACGCGAACCGGGCCATGGAATATCTTTACTAATACCCTTCATGCTGATGCCGGGCACATCACCGATGACTTCGTGGAGTAGGGTGGTTTTTACGCCATCAAACGTCATGTGATGATATATTTCATCAAAGATCAAAAAACAGTCGTGTTTTTTTGCGATAGCGACAATTTTCTCTAAGGTTTCACGCCTGTAAACACTGCCTGTTGGGTTGTTAGGGTTAATGACCAAAATGGCGACAACGTGGTCGTTAAACTTTACTTTATTTTCGATTTCTTCTACATCGGGTTCCCAATTATCTTCTGGGTTGAGTGCGTACGAAATAAAAGAACAGCCTGCATGCATAGATTCTGCAGTTGCATGTGATGGGTAAGTAGGACTTGGCATGAGTACGCGGGTTTCAGGCGGTAATTTGTTCATCACCTTGTTAATTGCTTCACCTAAACCATTAAAAAACAGAATGTCGTCTACCGTGCATTTTTTCTTATCAGAAAAATGTTCCAGAACATATTCGCGAGCGGCAATAGCACCTCGAGTTTCTGTGTAAGCAAAGCTTTTATCTGTTGCCGCTTGTGTTTGAACAATCTCCTTCATCCAGTCAGGCACTTTTTCGCCTGCAGCAACAGGATCGCCGATATTTTCCCATATCATGGAAAATTCGCCCAGCTTTTCTAGCTGTTTACCGATGATAACTACCTCACGAATAGGGTAGCTTAAAAGTGCGCTGTCAGCGCGGAGTAGGTTTTGTCGCACGGCTTTTTATCTTCTTTATTATCATTTAAATGAATCTAGATGGTAGCAGATTATGCTAGGAAATTAATAGAGATGCCTTATAGATTCTTCAGAAGGTGCTTTTGATTTGGTTAGCTATCAAAAAATAATAGTTTATGGGACTTGTTCAGAGATCCCTTGGGGAGAGGTGGTTTTAACTATGGTAAAAAAAACCAAACTTTATTTCCTATCTAATAAAGTTTGGCAATCCAAGTTTCCAAAAACGCAGCTATGGTTTTTTAGCATAGTTATCCTATGATAAAAGCCATAGCAAAGAATGTTGGAGCTTGGCTAAGACCCGCTAGGAAGGCTTACACGTTTTATTTGTTATATAAAAATCCATCAAAATACATGAAGTACCTGCAAGGTAAGTTTATCGTCTGTGTTATCTAAAATTGTGTTAGGTACAGCACTTGCGGGGAGATTTGGTGCTTCAGCATCACGGAATTCATAATTGGCAATAATACGTGTCTTTGGACTAAAGAAGTATTGTGCTCCAATAGTAAGTGTATCAAATTCACGTTCAATAGCAGAAGCTCCCGTTGTGCCACGATTTAATACATCGTAGCGAAGATCTAATTCTAATTTAGGCGTTACTTTGTAGCCAATATCTAGGTGGTAGCCATCTGCTTCATTATCGGTTAAATAATTGAAAGATGCTACTTGACCTCCGCTTCCAATCGCTCCGGGTACTGCACCACCATCTGTCCCATTAAAAATCATACCTTCTGCTTTAACGTATTCGGCTGCTGCGCGGTATTTGCCTTTACGATAAGTTGTTCCCACACCATAACGTGTACGATCAAACTCTTTTTTTCCTGCAACACCATTGGCAAAATCAAGTGTTCTTTTACCATCAATATACCAACCATAGGTTTTAAAGCCTTCTCGACGCGCTCCTTTTCCTTTACCGAAGAGTTTCTCGGTTGAAAGTAATAAATAGAGATCTTTATTGTCGTCATTATCGCTTCGGTTAATGCCATTACCATTACCAATCATTGCGGCATAGGTAAATTCTCTATCACCTTTTTTAATAGTATTGAACGCTTGTATGCCAATATCGCGGAATGCGCCCACGGGTCCATTAAGCCCATTAGCAAAACCGGCTCGTGAGCCATCCTCATCTGTAAATCGTTCTAGTAATAACTGATTGGCTGCATTTGTAAAGTTATTGTAATCAAAAGTATGGATGGCCTTTTGTGCTTCGTTACCTTGAGGTGTTTTAAATTGACCGACTCGAAAATGCACGCCCGGAATGTAGTTTAAAGTGACGCTCGCATCGGTTAATTGCGCGCCATCTTTTTGGGTAATACCATTGTTTCCGAATTCTGATAAGAAAAAATAGTTTATCTTATTGTAATCGTATTGACCGCGTATACCGACACGTGCTCTGCGCATATCAAATGTGTCACTTGTGTCATTATCAGGCGCTATTTGATTAAATACGGCTTCTTGTCCTTTCCACGGACCAGCCTTTAGATTAGTGCCGTCAGTGCGTGCATATTCAGGTTCAAGAAAACCCCATATTTTCATCGCCTTTTCTTTCTTTTTTCCTTCTAAGCCTTGTAATGTAGGCCAGTCGACAGCAACCGCTTGTTGGCTAAACATAATTAATAGGGCAGTTGAAACTGCAATTGATAATTTATTCTGCATGATTCTTCTCCTTTGGTGATTGTAATAGTGGTTGTTTTTAATTATGGTTTTATCAATGTGTAACCTTTGTTAACCAGATCCATAATTCGCACAACTCCGGCAGCTACTTTGGTAGAATGTTTATTGATTTTTGGTTCTTTGCCTGTTTTTCTTTTGATTGCGGCAATGGTATTCGAGCAAGCACTGAACTTAACGCCATTCGCTGCCAGACCTTCTATCCGTGGTGCTGAAATTTCATTATTTGCAAAAAGTGTCTTTAAGCCCGGACCAAAAGCAACGACCTCGATTGCTACTTTGTCTACTCCGTAATGTTTTTGAAGATTGTTGGCTACGTTTAAAACGAGTTCTTGACGGCTCGCATCGCTTATTTGTAACACAACATGTTTTTCTGCAAAATCGTCATCTGCGTGAGTCGTAAAGTTGCTTGTTAGAATAAATATGGCAATAAAGGGTAATAATAATCGTTTGATTTTATTCATGTTATTTGTCTCTTTGCTTGGGTTAGGTTGGCAGAACTGTTAAGAAATTATTTAGGTTGATTAAATTTAGTCGATAACATTTAGGGCAATGAAATTAGACTTTATGAGATCTTTATAAATGTCCTTACAAAACAGTTCTTAGCAATCTAGATGCAGTCAGTTAAAAATATATTCCATTTATTTGGAATAAATTCTTAGTTGGCAGCATCATAGAGTTAGGAGGAAGGAAATGCTGACGAATTTTTTCAATTCAAGAAAACTGGATAAACAACTTGCGACACAAAGACCACGCTTATACCGACTGGCAAACTCGTGGTGTGGTGATGCGATGTTGGCTGATGATTTGGTACAGGAAACATTAAAAAAAGCATTAATTAAGCAAGATCAGTTAAATGATTTTTCACGTTTTGAAGCTTGGCTGTTTAGGATTTTACATAACTGCTGGATGGAGTATTTAAGAGCTAAAAAGCCCGCGCTGGATATTGATGATGTTGATATACAGATGGATGAAACAGCAGAGGCACAATTGACGGAACAACAAATTGTGGCACGTGTTCGGCAAACTATAGCTATATTGCCTTTAACTCAGCGACAGGTTATTACTTTGGTTGACTTGGAAGGTGCTAGTTATAGTGAAGTTTCAGAAATATTGGATATTCCACTTGGTACTGTGATGAGTCGTTTAAGTCGGGCAAGAGCTATGTTAAAGCAACGTTTAACAAATATACGACCAACTAATACTTCTTATGAAGACACTCATAGACATCTACGGAGCGTTAAATGAAAAACAATGATAATGCTATTTCAGATATGTTGCATTCACTTGCCGATGGACAATTAGATCCACAAAAACGTGAAGAAGTGTTGTCACTTCTAGAGAATGATTCTGAATTAAGAGGAGAGATGTGCGACATTTATCGTGTTAAAGATCTTGTGCAAGCTGCTTATCCTGAGGAAGACTTTAAGCGTAAACCGCATACTTATCTTTCTTCTAATGTTGCCTCTTTTGCCAGAGTAGCGTCTTATTTAGTGACATTTTTGGTTGCTCTCGGAGCAGGTTATACACTCAGTGGTTCTGGATTATTGAATGATAAACAAGTGCGTCAGTCTGATAGCAACAACAACAACGATAGTATTAGCCTTGCGAATGCAAAAGCCCAAGATAACAAGGTTATCTTATTTCTTAGCTCTGCCGAACCTAGTAAGTTTATTAAAGCGCTTTCTAAAGCAGAAACACTGGCTAAAAAATATCAGAATAGTGATGGCAAAGTTTATGTAGTGACCAGTGCAGCAGGAATAGATTTATTGCGCTTAAAAACGTCACCTCATCAACAAAAAATC